>Ga0265294_10006131_pt1 | contig 14507 bp, 7 predicted proteins | sample MunlanPumphouse3_FD_192504 | JGI IMG/M metagenome (GOLD analysis project Ga0265294, IMG submission 192504) | Groundwater microbial communities from a municipal landfill in Southern Ontario, Canada - Pumphouse #3 | ecosystem: Environmental > Aquatic > Deep subsurface > Groundwater | place... | reverse complement strand
TTCATAACAACAAGTTTATAAAAAATCTATTTATACTCGTTGTCTAAATTCTGGGGCTAATTATACTTTCCTGATTTGGGGGAAGCCGGTAGAAATGTCCAAGGATGAAAAATCCTGGAACTATTTCCCGGTTATTCAGCTTTACTCCAACACACAAGTGGAGGCCATCGAAGCTGAAGAACCTAAACAGGATCCGGAACCGGAAAAGGCTCCGGCAAAGAAGAAATCTTCTAAGAAGTAAACATTAGGGTCGGCGTTGCCGACCCTTTTTTTGTTCGCATTATAGCTCTTTTACATACAGAGAAACAAAAAACGCTGGCAGAAAATTCTGTCAGCGTTTTTTTTCATCTTTAGAAATCAATTCAAACTACCTTAGTACAACCATCTTTTTTGTCTCCAAAACAACACCGTTCACAAGAAGGCTACAGTAATATACTCCAGCATCTAATCTCGATGACTGATAATTGACATCATGACTCCCTGATTCTTGAATACCTTCACTTAGGCAGTGTATTTGGGTTCCATCAGTTGCATAAATAATAAATTGAACCTTACCTTCTGTTTCTAATACATACCTAAATGAAGTAGCATCACGAACTGGATTTGGTTGGATTGAGAATAATTCCTTAACATTTCCATCAATATCTGCTAAACCAGTTTGCGTTGCCTTAGTCACCGGTAATAAGGAAAGAAGGTTATGCTTATACTTTTTGAACTCAGTAAATGACTTTGGCTTGTATTGCGGCATTTTACCAACATAAACAGCCTTATTTCCAGCACCCATCGTTTCATATAAATAACCCAAGTCAATGATCGCATATACACTATCCTGGGTGTCTGCAGGATCAGCAATTACAGCTTCAAAGTAATCTACAGCCTCAGAATAATTCTCAAGCTTTATATCACATTCATTTGCTAATTTTGAACCCAACGGAGCTAATATCTCATCTGATTGAATTGTTGTATTTGTCAAATAATACGCTTTTAATTTTACATAATCATTGTCTACATATTCCTCCAATACTAACAGCTCATTCATTGCTGATTGGGCATATTTCGTATTTGGATACTGATTTATGAGAAACATAAACCCTGATTGCGATTGGGTATAATCACCAGCAGTGAATTGATCTAAACTATTCTGATATAATGTCTCTGCAGGTGATGTCTGCATTGGTGCATAAGGAGGACAGTATGTCGGGCTATAATCAAAACCATTTACAGGATACAAATCCATTTGAGCATTAAAATTTGTTCCCCAACAGTTATATTCTACATCCTTCGGAGCCTGCTGATTTACATCACCAACGTTATCATAGTATAACATAGGATCACCTAATACATTACCACCATTATCTTCATCAATAATTGCATTATAGTGGAAGTACCAAGGAAAACTATATTTTGAGATATACAACTCATAGGAATCAGCATTATAAAAACGATTCATCTGAGAATAACTTGTTGCATTAGGATTACCGTAAATTGAAGTTGTGGATTTATTCTCCAAACGAATTCCTTCATTACAAAGGCTAACTAGATTCTCAGAAATGTAAGATACTGACTCATAAAGATGAATACCTACACCAGTACAATTAACTATATCATTATTTGCAATAGTCTGGTTTCCAGGAACCCCATCGCCACACATTGACAACATGATTCCTCCTTTCATATTATTGATACTATTTTGGTCAATAGAATAGTTCTCAAAACTGTATACATCAATTGCGATATGAGAACCATCGTTGAATGTATTGTTCGTAATGGTTGCTGTTTCACTATTTTTCTTCCCGTTTTCACAATATATATTACTATAAGAGAAATTGGAATTTGTTATTGTAACTGATTGTGCAGAACTTGTTACAGTACAATTTTCAAACTCACAACTGTTTATTGTAAGAAATTCATCAGAATTATTGATTATAAGTTCTAACGTAGCACCAGGTTCAGCAATGAAGTGAACATCTGTACCAACCTGAATATCTCCATCAATAATAATCCTACAGTTTCCTTGTTTTGCACAGAAAACTGCATGGTCATTTATTACCATATTAGAGCCATCTTTAATAGTAATTGTACTATTATACATGTCGATATCAATATCATTTACTGTGAGAGTTGAGTTATTATCCACCGTTGGATTGAATCTAGAAACCATATCAGAATATAATATTAAATCTGATGTTATATTTGTTTCATGTGGAATGAGATCATAATTAATAGTTAAGAAGGTATTTGTAAAATCAAGAATAGGTATATTTTGCTGATCAAAAAAAACCTCAAACGTCTCACCCCATCGATAATCAATAAATGAAAATGAAACTACTTCACCACTGTATTGAGTATAATGATCAATCTCATTAATCTTTAAACCAACTTTTCCGAAATCCATATTTTCATATACATCACCACAATTGAGGGCAATTTCGATTGGTCCAGAGTAAGTACCCCCCATTGGATTTCCAACTCCTCCTGCACGATTAAAGGCATCTATTAGTTCATAATCAATTACAGGTATTGTTATATTTGCATCTGATGCTGTACCTACACCAAGGTTTATACTTCCTCTGCTATTATGTTCCATTTCAACTCTCATTTCATATTCAGGTAAAGAAGCATCTTCTACATGACACATATATGCATGTCCAATACTCATTTGATTAGTAGCTAGGAGTTTATAAGGCAACCATGCTTTCTGATTGAAACCCCAACCAGTAATACTGTTCACAATTCGCAATGCACCTTTCTCTCTATCTAACAAATTAACAACTCCATCTCCATTTATGTCCACATCAATTGTAACCTGACCATCGCCATTAAAATCATATCCAATATTTTCATCAAACCCAACAATTGTCATTGCATGCGAAATCCCACTATTTACAAGGGATAATTGAGTTATTATAAACTCATCAGAATTTGGTAATGGAACTAAAATCTGATTATGAACATAAGCACACAAAGTAGCAACCCCACCTATAGACCCCTGTCCTTCATTGTGATCAGCTAACCAATGCTTTAAATTAAACAGACAACTATAATCAGTGGAGTATGTTACTTTACTCACATCTGTAACTCTATTCTTTTTTGCATTAAGGTATTTATCATATCCTGTCATCCAGTAGGCACAAGGAGCTCCTTGTGTCAGCGTTATATCATAATAGGAATCATACATTGGCACACCCATTTCTGATGCGATTGCATATCCAGAGTAAATTGATGTAGGTGAAGAAGGCAATCCATCATTTAAAAAATTATATGTAAAAAGATGATGGTATAAGTTTGCATCTTGTGTTATCCAACTCCCCGCTGGAACGTTTCTCAACCTATTCATTTCATATGTAAAACAATATCCTATTTCTGAGGCTTGTGTACAGCTTTCTCCGATTTGACTAAAAATTGGAGGAAAATAACCTTCTGGTAGGATCGAGTTATCTACATAATCTGGTAATAGACAATTTGCTGATGCTGGAGTTAGTACTAATTCATCAACGCTAAAGTTTGATGTGGCAAGTATACCATCTACTCCTTCACCAGTTGGAATGTACGCTTGTGAAAACACATTACTGCATAAAGACACAACAAAAAAGGCTAATAATAATTTTTTCATAATTAAAGTTTTAAGAATTTTGTAATAAGTGGACTAGTATAATTTCCATCCAAAACATGAATGAAATAAATTCCCATTGGAAAACTTGAAATATCAAAATGATAAATATTACTGCAAGGTGCATCTATATGGTGACAAACTTCTCCATACAAATCACAAACTATAATACAACAATCATCACCTACATTAACAAGATGAACACTTACTGATTCGGTTGCTGGATTTGGATATACTAATAAATGTCTTTCAATATTATTTTCTTCTATTCCTACCCCATTAAAGCTAACTGGTTCAAGGCTCTTAATTAATCGTATTCCATTTGCACCCCACATGTAGCCATCTGGATCAATACTTAGGTGTTCCATGTATAGGCCTAATGGGTCAAAAATCGTATCAATAGTTTGACCATAGTTACTGGTTCCGTACACCCAAAAATCTGTAGAGAAAAACACATAATCTTGTTTTGTAATTACAATATCTCTAACAGTCATTGTTTCAATGATATGCTCATAAACTTCCTCTCCATTCTTTTTGTAATAAATTCCGCAAAGATTCGAAGGTACTGAGCATGCTCCAAAATCCCCTGTAAATAAATCCCCTTTTGAATTAAATGCCATTGAAAATACCTGATGATCTAAAAGACCATCAAACTCCCAAGAGTTGCCAAAATCTACGCTTTTATAAATTCCTCCATGGTCTTGGCTTATACAATACATACTTGCATATAATTCACCCTCAAACACCTCAAAATCTGTTATATAATTATTTGTTATCATAGTTACAGTATCACATGCCCAAGTCATACCATTATCTGTTGAATGAACCACTATAGGTTCTGCCGGATTTCTTCCAAAAATCAAACTATCCACTCCGACAGTTTCAATGGCAACAATATTATTAGTTCCTGGCAAGGTTATTATCTCCCATGAATCACCATTGTTTTCAGATTTTATGCAATAATAATCCGCATTACTAGAGCCTACGTATATAACGCCATTACTTGCAATATCTATTGATAATGGCAACAAATTGGGAAATTCATTACATACTGACATCCAAGACGTTTCACCCTTTAATTTTCGAAGAATCCCTCCATAATAACTTTTATCATCCCACACACCAATAAATACATCACCATTAGAATTATGTGCTAGACATTTAATTTCAGTTGTATCTGGAATGGAAATCTCTTCAAAAAAAGATTGTGAAAATATATAAGAGGGCATTAAAAAACACATCAATAATCCAAATACAATTATTCTTTTTGCAGCTATTTTCTTCATAATAATTCATTTAACATAACGTCAATCTAATAAAAAATTATCATATTAATGATACGATATATATTCTCAATCCACATTTCTTATATATCATTAAACTCAATAACAAAAATCCCTTCACCAGTAAAATGATGAAAGCACCTTACGCTTGTATTAAAATTGCTGTTTGGTTATTTCGGTGATGTAAAAATATAAAAAAAATATAATTTTTATGCTTATACACGTATTTATTATTGTCATTTTATAGAAACAATATCAAAAAAGGAAATATCAACACTTCAAGGAATATAAAATATCATAAATCACAAAACAATTATAACGGCAAAATTAATTTCCTTTCTTTTCATCTACCCACAACAAGAAAAGCTTAGCAAAAGAAAACCACCCCACTCTATAGTCACTCAAAATAGTTGGCAAAGTTACCTGCGAACCGGGATATCCTCGTCAAGGGAAATATCTTCTCATGGATATTTCACCTTCGTGTTAGGTCACTTTCTCATGCTTCAAAACTGACATGCACCCTTGACCCGGAATCCGGCTTCTCGGTGGTTTATCGCCAAAATTTTAAATAACTGGCGAGCCAGCTGCCGAAATAAGTCCCAAGGGCATGGGCACACTCAATGAATTATTTCAACATTGCTGAAATTAAAATTTCTTACAGCACAAAAGTATCTCCTAAGGATCGACCTCAGATTAAATCAAGTCGCTCTGCTGCCGAAATCTTCGCGGAAGCTTTCAAAGACACTGTAGAGCATCACGAAAGCATGTATGCTCTGTTGCTGAACCGGGCAAACAAAGTTCTGGGTATTAAGCAAATCAGTGTTGGAGGTCTCTCAGGATGTGTTGCAGATCCAAAGATTATCTTTCAAACAGCCCTGGTTGCAAATGCTTCCGGTATCATCCTTTGTCATAACCACCCCTCCGGGAATATGCAGCCCAGTGAGGCAGACAAACGATTAACCAGGAAACTGGCTGACATTGGAACGCTGCTTGAAATCACTCTTCTGGATCATCTGATTATTGGTCCTGATGAAGATTACTTTTCATTTCTTGACGAAGGGTTGATGTAATGAAAACACTATCCTTTGCAAAAATCATCGACGGTCTCGCATATCGCTGGGACCGTCGTCAAATCTTTTCTGATTTTTTAGAAATGGTAATCTGTGCTTTTTCCCTGGGAGCCAAAGAAGCTCGCTACATGGAAATAATATCAACGTATTCTCCGGAAGAGATAAACTCCTTTGCTGACGCACTCGGTGCCTTGGTCATTGAAATGGATGACCAGGGCAACGGGTACAAGGATATTTTGGGAGAATACTTCACACTGGAAATCACAAATGGCCACAACGGGCAGTACTTCACACCTCAATCGGTTTGTGATATGATGCAAGCCCTTGTAGCTGAAAATGCATCAGGCAAAAGAATCCTTGATCCTACCTGTGGATCAGGCAGGACGCTGATTGCTGCAGCAAAACGCAATCCGGATAATGAATTCTTTGGTGCTGATGTGGACAGAAACTGCGCGATGATGACTGCCATTAATATGTGTTTGAATTCCATGACAGGCGAAGTTGCCTGGATGGATTCATTAAAAAACACATATCATGGTGGCTGGAGAATCCAACGGCACTTCACCGGAGTGCCGTATCTGGTTGAAATTCCTGAAGCAGAAAGCAGAATTGTCCTTCGGTTACCGGAGGCAAAAGAAAAGCCTCCTGCCGGTCAGCTGCTAATGAACTTTTAATAAGAGCCCTTCGGGGCTCTGTTTTTTTACTCGCACAAAAAAGGCCTGCTATTATTCTCGATTAACATCAAATAGTTGGCAAAGTTACCTGCGAACCGGTATATCCCGGTAAAGGGCAATGATTTCTCTCCTGTGACATATGATCATTGCACTTCGTGTTAGGTCATTTTCTCATACTTCAAAAGCTGACATGCACCCATTGACTCTGGAATCCGGCTTCTCGGTGAGATCACGCCAAAATTTTTTATTAATCCGGCGAGCCAGAAGCAATTAATAAGTCCCAAGGGCATGGGCATCATACGATGACTTACTCAGAAATTCTTAACGACTTCATTACATTTTGCGAAGACATTTACTTCGAAGGCTATTGCGATACTATGACCACTGAATCTTTCAGATTTCAATTCAACCAGTATTGTGAATTTCGTGGGGTATCTTTCTAGCCCCACCAACCGCGAAAGCGGTTTTTTTTGCTTGTAATCAATCTTTTAGTAAAAAATAATCTATACATAAACAAAATATTTATTACTAATTTGTTTAAGCACCTATATTAAAAAATTACAATTAATAATAATACCAATAAAAAATCATGCAGATTAACTAATGCTCCAAAGGGCGTATTAAATCTCAAATAGTATTATTAATTTATTAATTAACTATTTTTTTTAGAATTTTTACTGATATTCCAAATACTTATTATATATTTGATGGCGTAAGTTCAGGTAACATTTTTGCCCATAATTACTCAACTAAAAACCAAAATCTCAAAATCATGAAAAGAATTACGCTATGCTTAGCGTTTGGGTGCCTATCATTATTTTTAGGTGCGCAAACAATCTCGAAATCATTTACAATATCGAATTCTGATGTCTAACTATCAACAATAGATGGTTATATGCATGTTGATCTAGAAAATGGAATTCCCTTATCTGCCTTAGATGAAGTTGAATAACCCGAATTACCAGAATTTATTATAGCTTAATTATTCCACCAGATAAAGAGCAATCTAGCGTACAACTATCCACAATCATTTACTGCAGCAAATATTCCCAATGGAAATAAACATCTTCTTCCTGTGCAAGAATAAGTTCATTTGAATTCTCCTGATATGCAAAGAGTATATCCGGATCAATTTTCTTCAATAACATATATTCACAAACACCCTTAATTAATATGAAAAAAATACAATTAATTATTATCAGCATATTTTGCCTGCTATCCAGCATGAGTTTTGCACAATTAGACAGCTGCATAACTAACGCCGGTCCAAATACAAGTTTCTTCATATACAAGTTACAATGAATGACTATTTAGACAGTTTAGAACTTGTGCTTGACAGTGCCACATTTCATGCCGGGAATGGAGAATATCGCAATTTCAAAAAATTTGAAAAATTCTGGGCTCCCAGAATAGACGACAATGGCAGGTTCGGACAATACTTCGAGTCGGTCGAAGAGTTTTATAACAATAGTAGAAGTAATTATTTCTACTATAATTCTGATTCATGGCAAGAAATTGGCCCAAATAAGAATAATGATATAGGCATTGGTCCAACCGAATTCGTAACATTTTTCGATGATGGAAATGATTCCTCTACCAGATATATGTTAACTGGCTCTCTTTTAGGTGGATTATTCTATTCTGATGATTATGGTGCTTCCTGGAATCCGGGAGGAACGGACAATTGGGAACGCTCCGGATGTAGCTGGGCTGTTTTTCATCCTTCAGACCACGAAACATGGTATGCCTCAACTAGTGGAAACCCGAAGGCGGGTAGAAGTAGTTGGATAGGAAAGACAGGTGGTATATACAGAACAGAGGATATGGGTAGCAATTGGTTAAAAATTGCCGATAAGGCAGATTTTGACGAATGGAATATTATCTATAAGCTTGTACTTAAACCTGATTATCCTAATACAATGTATGTGTGCACCAGAAAGGGTTTGTATAAAACTACACAGGCAAATACAACAAATCCTACCTGGGTTAAAATCTTTGACGGATTGATTTTTGACTTAGAACTTAAACCAAACAACTCATCAACATTATACTTAACAACATACAAAGATGGTGCATGGCAGGTTCATAGTTCCGATAACTCAGGAACAACCTGGACAGATATAACACCGAGTAGTTTTATTCTAACCAATGGAAACCTCAGTGATCAGAGTATGGCAATAGAGGTCACAAAGCAAGACATGAACTATCTTTATCTTGTGGCTTGTGATGTTGATGAGCATAAATTATATGAAAGGGATATGAGTCAAGCAACATCGTGGACTCTTATTGGAACACATGATGACGGGTTTGGAAATGGACATGGCTTTGGTGTTTCACAAACGGGAAGTAAAAGAATTTTCATATTATCAAGAGGAGTAAACCTGATCAGATATAACCAAACTGATAATGTGACTACCTATCTTTCATCAAATACTCACGCTGATGTTGAAGATATTATATTTCATCCATATAATTTTGATGAAGTATGGCTTAGTACACATGGAGGGGTTGAAAAATCCACAGACAACGGAGATGGATTTAACCCGATGTGGGAAGGTCTGGGTGTCGCTCAGGTTGACAATATGACAACATCTTCATCCAATCCAAATTATATTTTGTGTGGCCTCTATCATGATTACACACAACTTTCCAGTACTGATTACACAGAAGTATGGCGGCCTACATGGTCAAAAGTTATGGGTGGTGATGGTCAACAGCCAATAATAGATCAAAAGGATAATAACTATATGTGGGCTTCTTCCCAGGGTGGTGCTTGGAGAAAAAGTGAAGATCGGTTCAACAGTAGTGCGAGTATTAAAAGTTCCGCATGCTATTTTGATACACAGGGCACCCTGAATAAGGAAAACACTGAAATTCTTTTTAGAAACAAAATTTCTTCCGGTAGAGAAGATGTTTTTCGTTCAACAGATAGAGGTTATACATCAGGGACACATGAAGTGATATCAAATTTCGCATCATTTTACCCAACTTTCAACGAACATATATTAATAGGATTATATTCACCTTTTAATGATGGTGATGTATTAATTGCAAATCTTATTGTAAGAAATAAAAATCAAAATGATGCTGAATGTCATCTGTTTCGTACTGAAAATGCCAATGCTCCGGCAAGTCAGGTTACATGGACTGAACTTACAATACCAAGAAATGACTGGTTAGCCTCTGTTGAGTTCGATCCTGACAATAACAATATTTTGTACCTATGCTATGTAAAACCTTCAAATAATTCCATCTGGCCTGATGCTGACGAGTTTTTCTACAAGATAGATTTTACAAATCCATCTTCACCATCAACTGATGACTGGACTGGTAATTTGCCATTTACCTATGTTGGTGAAAACTCAATTGAAATAATAAACACTTTAGATGATAAAGGAGTTTTCCTTGCAACTGAGTTTGGAGTCTTCTACACAAACAATTCTTTACAGCAAAACCCTGGAAATGAGTGGCAGTTAGTAGGTACCGGATTACCTCATGTTACAAACAATGGATTAGAGTTTAACTGGGGAGCTAGTGTCCTGAGAATTGGTAAATGGGGAAGAGGTGTTTGGCAATTACCAATGCCTTGTACTATTAGTCAAACAGACCTTGAAATAAACAATTCCGTTCAATGGAACTCAAATAGATTTGTTGACAGAAACATTGTAATTAAATCTGGCGGAATTCTGACAATAAATGCTCCTGCAACTGTTAATATGGTCTCTCAGGCAAAAATTATTGTGGAACCAGGTGGAAAACTAATTGTAAATGGAGGTACTATAACAAATGCCTGCAATGAAAAATGGGAAGGAATTCAGGTATGGGGTGATAAAACACAACCTCAAACAGAACAATATCAGGGTAAAGTAGAACTCTACAATGCTACAATCTCTCATGCCCATGAAGCTGTTCAATTATGGAAACAAAACGACTATAATAAGACCGGGGGTATGATCTATGCAGAAAATACCAGATTCCTGAATAACCATCGAGCAGTCTCAGCATATTCCTTCCAAAACATTGATCCGGTATCAGGAAAAGAACTCGATTATAATGCTACTTTTAAATGGTGTAAATTTGAAAATGATCAGGATTATATCAATGACAACTCATTTTACGGATTTGTCTCTTTATGGGATGTAAAAGGTGTTGCTTTTAAAGCTTGTGAGTTTTATGCGGGTGGACATGGGAAAATGGCCATTGAAACCATTGATGCTGGATTTGATGTAGAGAGTATTTGTAATGGGGTAGTTGGGATCAATGGTTGTGATCCGGCCTTCCTTGACAGGTGCATGTTCTATGGATTTGACAAAGCAATTTACTCTCAGAATACAGGTGCTTCTGACCTCTATCCTATAAATATCCAACACGCGTATTTCTTTGACAACAATTATGGATGCTGGATGAGTGGAATGATTGATCTTCTCAATATTAAAACAAGCGAATTCTATATTGGGAATAGCGGTGACAATAAAGAGAGCCAAATGTGCGGAGCCTTCTCAGGAAGAGGAATTCATATACAAGAATCAACAGGCTTTTTCATTGAGAACAATGAATTCTCAAAAATGTCAGGAGCAAGTGCCAGCGACGATATTATCGGTATTGTGGCATTATCTAACCGCAGTAATCATGACATCATTTACAAAAACACTTTTAATGATTTAAAAATTGGAAATACTGCCGTTGATAATAATAGAGAAATTTTGAATTCTGTCGGTATTGATTATCAATGTAACGAAAACTTTGATAATATCTATGCAGATTTTGAGGTAGTTGGAGATGTTTCTCCTGAGGCTAAAATCAATCCTACCTTAGGCCATATTAACCTATCGGCGCATAATAGATTCAGTACGAATGTTCAATGGCACTGGCGCAATATGGGTGAAGAATACGAAACCTACTATATGCATCCAAGTGAGGAAAACACAGCCTATGAACCAGTTTCACTAAAGGTTGAGACATACCTGCCCGGCAGATTTATAAAAACGAACTTTACTACAAACACAAACGGTTGCCCTGATAATGACGGTATCCTTATTGAACAACTTACATTATCACCGGAACAACAGTCTGAGCTTGAGCTGCAATATGCTATAGCAGACAATGAATATGAAGCCGTTAAAGTAATCTATGATGACCTTAAAGATGGGGGTGATACACCGGGCACCGGATTAACCATTGATGCGGCACAACCGGATGATACCTGGGAACTGCGTGACAATCTGCTTGGAAAATCACCTTATCTGTCAAGAGAGATATTAGAGAAAGCGGCAAATAAAACAGAAGTACTGCCCAATAGCGTATTGATGGATATTCTTAGTGCTAATCCTGATGAGTTGAAAGATCCTGATTTCATCCATTTTCTTGAAGAGAAAGAGGAACCTCTACCGGGGTACATGATTGATATTCTCATGGATGTTTCTGCCGGTACAACCTATAAAACTGCACTGTTGAATCAAATGGCAGTACAAAAACATAAACAATATTCTGCTGCTAAGAAGATTACCAACAGTTTAATCAATACAGATCAACCTGATAATGCATCCATAAAGACCTGGCTCGCAGCAATGAAGAGTCTAGCTACGGATGTGCAGATTGCTGCCATCCTTATAAAGGAAGAGAACTACACTGATGCCAATTCATTACTGGAGATGCTGCCTGTTTTGTATGAGTTGGAAGGAGATGCATATGACCTTTATCTTGATGACAAATATATCCTTGAGCTAAAATCCACCTTACAACAGGATGGTAGAAATTATATGCAACTTGATTCGACTGAAGTGATACAGTTGGAAATTATTGCTGAAAACCCGGCAGGTATGGCAAGGTCTTCTGCAAGAGCGATACTTGAAAGTTTTTATGGTTATGACAACTATTGCGACTGTATAGAACAGGGTCAAAACAAGAGTACAACGATTAATAACCAAGGATGGGGTCGAAAGACAGAATCTCCTCTCGAAGTCTCTGTCTCACCGAACCCTGCTACACATTATGTTGAATTCTCATATAAATTATCCGAAATAGATAATGAAGGTATTATTATCATCTCGGATATAAATGGAAAGATCATAAAAACAATCAATGTGGAAACTGCACAAGGCAAGTATGCCTGGGATACACGCAACCTACAACCCGGAAGCTATATTTATAGTCTAAAAACGAAATATTTCGAGAAATCCGGGAAACTTATCATCAAATAATCACTATATTGTGGCAGGAATTTTAATTTCCTGCCACAATTTCTATTTATAAAATTATGAAATCAATATTAATAGGGTTATGCCTAATATTCTCAACCTTTATTTCTGCTCAGGAACTGGTTGTAGGTTGGGGCCAATGCTATGGAGCTGATTATTATCACAGTAAAGCGTATTCTTTGGAGGTTTTACCTAACGAAAATACAGTTATTTCATTAGCTGTAACAGAAAACAATAATGCCTTTAGTAATTATCATGGTGAAGCTGATGCCTGGGTTGTTGTTTTCGACAGTTTTGGAAATATAATAAATGAAAGGTGTTTTGGAGGGTCTGATGGCGATTTATTTTTAGACATTGAAACTCATGAGGATTATGTTTATTTTGTTGGACAGACAATGTCCACAGATGGAGACGTACAATCAGACCCAGTTGGAGGTTATTACAATATCTGGATTGTTAAAACAGATCTGGATTTAAATATCCTTTGGGAAAAACAATATGGTTGCGTAGGAACCCAAAGCCTTGATGCAGCCAAAGTAACACCGTCAGGAGGGTTGATCTTTGTCATGGATTTTGGAGGTGCTGCCGGTGGTGATGTTAGTGAGTATTATGGAGAGTCGGACATTTGGGTATGCGAGATTAATCCAAATGGAGATATAATATGGGAGAAGACGCTTGGGAATGAATCATATCAGAATTCTGAAAATATTTTTCTTAAAGATGATGGAACATGCATCGTCCTTGGAGCAACAAATTCCATCGGTGGTATGATCGAGGGTGATTTTCACGGAGGTTCAGATATATGGTTAGTTGCCCTGGATCCTATTACACACGATATAATCTGGCAGGGTTGCTACGGGGGAAGTAACATGGACATAGTCCAAAACATTATCCCGTATGGTACTGGCTATTATGTTCTGAGCATGACAAAATCAGTAGATGGCAATATCTCAAATAATCATTCAGATAGATTGGATGCCTGGCTTTTTGAAATCTCATCTAATGGTGAAATTATATGGAGTAAGTGTTTTGGAGGAACCAGAGATGAAACTTTTAGAAATGCATTTTTCACTGAAGATGAAAATGTATTAATCTTTGGGGCTACTAACTCGATTGACGGGGATGTAAATCAGACTCACTGCCCTTATGCAAACTGCTATTATAACACATGGGTCGTAGAATTAAATAGTGATAGAGAGATAATATGGAATAAGGTTGTTGGACCAATTGGATTAGACTCAGTATATGAGACAAATGCAATCAAACGAGTGGGAGAAAGAGATTTTATCATATCAGCCATAATCCATGATCCAGATAATCATTCCGGTGATGTGGATTGTGAGCCATATCCCATTAACAATGGTCAGTCTGCATGGGTATTCAGGCTTTACGATCCGACGACTGATATTGAAACACTTCCCAGAGAGTCAGAAATATCAACCTATCCAAACCCGTCAAACAACCAGGTTGTCTTTGAGTTACCACACAATTCCCAAACAAGTCACCTAACCATCATTAACCGACTGGGTCAGGAGATCACAACCATACAGATTCAACCATACCAGGAGAAGATTGTTTGGAATTGTAACCACCAACCCAATGGTCTCTATTTTTATCAAACTGAAATTGAAGGGGTGATTTATACCGGTAAGGTGATGGTAATGGAGTAGAAT
>Ga0265294_10006130_pt1 | contig 14509 bp, 11 predicted proteins | sample MunlanPumphouse3_FD_192504 | JGI IMG/M metagenome (GOLD analysis project Ga0265294, IMG submission 192504) | Groundwater microbial communities from a municipal landfill in Southern Ontario, Canada - Pumphouse #3 | ecosystem: Environmental > Aquatic > Deep subsurface > Groundwater | place... | reverse complement strand
CTGGATCTCGTGAGTCGCGAGCTGTCGGAGAACGTGATCTCCAACGCCTGTTTCGAGTGCGTGACCGGCGACGCCAAGCTCATGGTCCACACCGCCGCGCCGGGATGGACGTTCGGCAACGCCGGCGGCGGCGGTTCGGCCAGCGTCTGTTCCGGCGGGCCGCTGCTGCCGGTCTATGACGCCACCTCCCCGCGCGTCATCCAGGGTTCCTCGTCAAACAATCTGCAGGAAGCCGGACGCCGCAATCTCTATGTGTACGGCGACGGCACGGCCGCGACGACCGTCACCTTCCCGGCGGCGGGCGAATATGCCCTCGCGCTGCGGGCCTGCCGCACGCGCTTCAGCACTGCGGACTGGAGCGGCGCCTCCGAGCTGACCGTGACGGTCGACGGCTGCGTGACGCAGACGGTGTCAACCGCCCGGGATGTGTTTCAGGACATCACGGTCGGCCCCTTCACCGCGCCGGCCGGACAGCCGCTGGCGTTGACGCTTCAGGGAACCGCCGGAAAGTGCCTGATGCTGATCGACGACCTGCGCGTATGCCGTGCCGACAATCCGGACAGCCTGATCCAGAACGGCAGCTTCGAGCAGGGCGGCACACCGGGCTGGACCACCAACGGCTGGGAGGTCTATATTCCGGCCGGCACGGCACCCATCGTTTACGCCACGACGTATGAAGAGCAAAACGGCTACGGGTACGCCTTCGGCATCACGTTGTTTGACGGGGTCGGGCGTTGCCGGATCGCTTCCGAGGGATACGCCCGGCAGACCGTCACCTTTGCCCAGCCCGGCACCTACCGGCTGGCCATGCACGCGATCTCCCGGATTCAGCGGAATCCGGACACGTATGCCGAGACGAGGGGACGGAACCCGATCAGAATCTGGCTGGCCCGCAACGGTGTCACCAACACGCTCGGCACTGTCACGACATATGACGAGGCGTTCCGCAGGCACGAGTATCTGTTCACAGTCCCCGAGGCGGGCGCCTACGTGCTCAGCTTTGACGGACAGTCCACGGCCGACCGCACGTCGCTGATTGACGACATTTCGATCATGGCGGTTGACGCGGACACGGCGTGGACGCCCTTCGCCAAGGGCTCCGCGCTGGAGATCAGCGACGGAGCGCGTGTGCTGTTGAACTTCAGCGGCCAGCAGCGCGTCGACACGTTACGCTACAACGGCGTGAGCCTGACCGGCGTGATCGACAGCTCCACGCACCCTGACGTGATCATGGGGACCGGGCAGCTCTACGCCATGCCCAAAGGGACGTTGATCCGCGTGTATTGAAATGAAAAACATTCAACTCCACGCGATCGGGACAGCCGCGTTGCTGTCGGCCATGCAGGCGTTTGCCGAGGTGACCTTTGTTGATCAAACGGCCGCCTTGGGGCAGGGCACGTTCCGTAACAACTACGGCACGGCCGCCTGGTGCGATTACAACAACGACGGCTATCCCGATCTGCTGGATTCCCATTATTTCTACACGAACCGTCTCGCGATGTCGCTGACCTACCGCAACGGGTTTATGGGCAACGGCGTCTGGGGCGATTACAACAACGACGGGTTTGCGGATCTCTATGTCTGGGAGAACCGCGGTTATCTCTACCGCAACAACGGCGGCGTCTCTTTCAGCCTGCAAGAGATGCCGAACTCCATCGACAACCGCGCGCGCGGCGTCAGCGGCTGCGACTTTGACCGTGACGGCGACCTCGACCTGTACGTCTCCTGCTACCGGCTGCGCCCCAACCAGCTTCTGCGCAACAACGGCGCGGGCGCTTTCACGGATGTGGCCGCAGCCTTCGGTGTGGCAGGCGACGGCACGACGCAGTATGACCGCGGCCACACGATCGGTTCCGCGTGGGGCGATCTGGACAATGACGGCTATATCGACCTCTTTGTGGCGAATTTCAGCCATGCGGATCTGTCTCAAGACCGGCCCAAGTTCATGCGTAACCTAGGCCCGGCCGGATCTTTCCATTTCCAGTTGAAGGACACGATCGACGGCGCCGACTGGCAGGAGTCATACGCCTCGGCGGCGTTCGGCGACTATGACAACGACGGCGATCTCGACCTGCTGTTCACGACGGTGTATGACGGTGACCACACCCGCTTGTGGCGCAACGACGGCAACTGGATTTTCACCGATGTGACGGATGCGGCCGGACTGGGCGATCTGGTTGACAGCTACGCCGCGGCCTGGGCTGATTTTGATAACGACGGCGATCTGGATCTGACCAGCGACGCGCGCATCTTCATCAATCAGGGCACCGGCAAAAACTGGCTGCGCGTGAAACTCGAGGCCAACGGCGTCACGGTCAACCGTCCGGCCATCGGCGCGCAAGTGCGGATCGACATGGGCGGCGGCGTGATCCAGACGCGGCAGGTGGAGGGCGGCACAGGCAAAGGCAGCCAGAATGAATGGACGCTGCACTTCGGCATGGGCACGCGCACGGCACCGGTGGCGCTGGAAATTTTTTGGCCGGGCGGCGAAACGCAGCTTGTGCCGGATGTCGCGCTGAACCAGACGGTCGAGGTCACGCAGCCGCAGCAGATGGTGGTAGACCCTGAAATCCTGACCCCGTTCGCCGTGCGCGGCGCAGATGCGCCCGCGCAGCAGTTCGCCGTGAGCAATACGTTTAAGAACCCCATGAACTTTACGGTTTCGGATGACGCCGGATGGCTCTCCGTGTCGCCTGTTGCAGGTATCTGCTCGAACGGGTTGCCGACAGAGATTCAGGTCAACTACTCCTGCGGGAGTCTGACAACAGGCGTTTACACCGCGACGATTACCGTGGCCGGCGCCGGCGCGACCAACTCTCCTCAGGCCGTGGCGGTGACGCTGACGGTCGGCCCGCACCCTGAAGATCTTCCTGTGACGGACTCGTTCGAAGCCTACGCGCCCGGCCTGTCGCTGGGCGGCTTCAACGGCTGGGCGGGGTATGCCGGCGCGGGCGTGGTGACCTCTTTGAGCTATCTCGCGCAGACGCCGCCCGGATATCCGCTGCCGTCCGAGAACCATACGCAGGCATTGAACGTGTCCGATCTGATGGATCACGGGGTGCGGGGGGCGGACGGGCTGGGCGTCAATCTCGACCTGATGGTGTTGGCCTCCCGCAGCGTGGATCTGCCTGTGGTTCCAAGTGACACGCAATTCGCGTTTGCAGTCAATTCCAACGGTGTGCTGCATGTCTGGCACCTCTGCCTGACGGCATCCGGGTGGACACAGGGGTGGACGGATCTCGGCATGCCGCCTGTTCCGGAAGATCAGTGGGTCAGGCTCAGCGTGACGGTGGATTACGCCACCAGTCCGTTGGACGACACCTTTTTCCGTCCGCGGGTCAACGGTTCGCTCTGTCCGTCCGCACAGGCGTTCAAGGCGCCGGACGATCTGACGGCCGGAGGCACCTGGTACATGTGCGCCAACAGCCCGGGGCGCGGCGGCGGCGGGACCAAGCGGATTTCCGGCGTGGCGCTGGAGGGCCGGGGCCTGTTCGACGACCTCTCGGTTCAGACATCGACCGCTTTCGCGCACACCGGCGCGACCGAGACCAACGGCGTGCCGTTTACGTGGTTTGATCAATGGGGAGTGGCGCGATTCCCGGAAGTCGATAATGATGGTGACGGTTTTGACGCAGCGGGAGAATACGCGGCCGGCACAGATCCGACGGATGCTGAGAGCCTGTTTCGAATCATCGACTGCTGGAGCGAGAACGGCCGTTTCTATCTGCGTTTCACGGGCAATGACTCCGGCAGCCCGGCACCATTCGCCGTGGAGCGTTCGACCAACGCCCTCTCTTCCAGCTGGACGACCGTTGATCCGTCGGTGCCCCGCGCAGTCGCGCCGGAAACCGTGAACGTCTGGTCCGAAGAGATGTCGCCTGTTTTATCACCGGCCTTTTACCGGGTAAAGGTACTTGATAATTAAAGCTCGAAAGAGGACACTGCCTCAATGAAATGCTTGATGCTGACGGGTTTATTGGCGATGGCGCTAAACGGTGCGGTGCGGGCTGACGCGCCGCCCGCGCCGCTCATTCCCATGGGCGCTATCACCGGGAGGCCGGACGAGAACACCGTGCGGGACACCTTGGAGGCCTACAAGTCCGTTGGCATTGACCAATACCTGATCTATCCGCGCAGCGGTCTTGAAACCGAGTATATGAGCGAGGAGTGGCTGCAGCTCTGCGAGTGGTTCTGCCGGCACGCTCAGCGGCTCGGCATGAAGATCTGGCTGTACGATGAATACAACTGGCCGAGCGGATCGTGCAAGGGGCGCGTGCCGAAGGAACGGCCGGGATATGTCTACCGCGAATTCGCGGTGAGCCGGAAAGCGGACGGCACGTGTACCTGGCGTGTGCAGGCCGCGCCGGGATGGGTGGACAGCAAGAGCTTCAACGCGATCAAACGATTTATCGAACTGACGCACGACCGCTATGAGAAACGCCTGAAGCCCTATTTCGGCAACACGGTTGTCGGTATCTTCAGCGACGAACCCGCGTATCACGTGCCGATCAAATTCGCCGAGAAACCGACCCTGCGCTTTGCGTATTACGACGGCGCGGAGGAAGCCTACAAGCAGCGGGTCGGGCGGGCGCTGCGTCAGGATGTCGAAGCCTATCTGGCGGATAGCAGCAAGGACGAGGTCTGGGCGGTTTACGCCGACCTGCTGGGGCAGCGGCTGCGCGCGGCGTTTTTCGATCAGATCCGGGCGTGGTGCGACCGTCAGGGCCTGCTTTACACCGGACATCTGCTGGCCGAGGACGCCACGGCCAAAGGCATCCGCTACAACGGGAATGTGCTGAACGCGCTCAAGGGGTTCTCGCTGCCGGGCATGGACGAGATCGGTACCCGGCTTTCCACAAACGATATCGAGTGGACCACCTTCGCCGCGGCACAGCATGCCATCGGTCGCCGCGGCAAGGGCGGACTGGCGGAGCTTTTCGCGCTCGGCCCGGCGAACATGACACATGCGACACAACGGCAAATGATCTGGCTGAGCGCCATGCACAAGGTCGATCAGTATCTTCTGGCCGTCGCCCCGCTTGACGTGCGCGGCAATCTTGAAAAAGGCGCGTACTTTAATCCGCTCACACGCACGCAACCCTGGTTTCCGGCCTTTCGCTTGCTTTCGGATGAGTCCCGGCTGGCCGCTTCGTACGCCGCCAAACCGGCACGCTGTGAGGTGGCCGTGCGCTACCCTCAAACCGAAGCCGCCAAACTCAGCATCCGTGGCCAAGAGCATCCTTGGCTGAACGGAACACTGCGCCGCCTCGCCATAGAACAAATCACGGTTGACTTGTATGAAGAGGACGAGGCCTGCGACAAGCCTTTTGTCATCTCTTTCAAAGGCAAGAACATCCGCGAAGAGCGCTCCGGCCGCGCGTTTGAGAAGCTGGACGAGCTGGTGGCCTTCATGCGCGCGAAGCGTCCGCCGGAAGTGTGGATCGAGAGAGCGGACGGCAAGTTGGCAGACAGCATCCTGCTGCGCCACTATCAGGACAACAACGTAGTGGCGCTCGCTCTTGGCAAGCAGGCGCAGACCGGATTGCGCCTGGTGCGGCGGGGAAAGCAGCCTGTCCTTTTTAACCTGCCTGCCCAAGGGGTGTTTATTTGGGACGGGCAGAAACCCGCGCGTGATATTGACCGCAGACTAGCCGATCCGGCGTTCGTCAACAAAAACGGCGTTCGCGTCAAGCCGATCCTTGAGACTGGTCAGGATGCGTTCAGCCTGACGCTCGAGAATCTCAACATGCACCGGCTCGTGTTCAACTCCAACGGCGTGGCGCGCCTGACTGTCGAACATCCGGTCGCCGAAGCCCGTATCGTTATACGCAATTTCCCAAAGCCTTACTCGCTGACACTCGACGGCAAACCTCTGATCGCGGATCTGCCGTGCGACACGCTGCGCCAGGGTCTGAACGGCCTGTACATGCAGACCGCGCCCTTCAGTCTGGAAAAGGGCGAGCATGCTTTTTCGGTCAAAACCGGCGGCAAGGACAACAATTACTTCCTGCCCGTGGCTTTCGTGACCGGAGCCTTCGCGGTCAAGGACGGTCAGGCCGCGGCGGTTCCGCAAAAAGTAGGCCCCGGCGCACTGTGGCGTCACGGTTTGGCTGGTTATTCCGGCAGCGTGACCTATCAGGCGCAGGTCAACGTGCCGCAGGGACCCGGTGCGATCGGGATCCGGTTGGATACGGGCGGACTTTATACGTCAGTGGCTTTAAACGGCCGAAAACTGGGTGAACGCGTGTGGGCACCCTTTGAGTTTCTTATTCCGCCTGACGCCCGGGGCGGCAGCAAACAGCTCACGATTACAGTCTGGACATCCGTTGCGCCTCTGTTCGGGAACTGGCGGCATGCTGATGCTGTCTGGCCCAAGAATTTCTGGGTGCCGCCCGCCGACCCGCGCCCGGACATCGGGCTGCTCGCCATGCCGGAGTGGGTATTCGCGGCGCGCAAGGAATTTTAGAACACAGATGGGAATTAGGAATTAGGAGTTAGGAGTTAGGAGTTCTGTCCTGGGTCTTGCGTCCTGCGTCCTCTGACATCGCGGAGATTCGCGGGAAATCATTGAAACACGAATGAACACGAATGAACACGAATCTTCGGTGAACATCTCGCCGTTCCGCTGGATGATTCTGGCACTGCTCTTCATGCAGACCTTCTTCAGCTATCTCGACAACCAGGTGTTGTCGGTGCTGGCGCCGGTGCTGCGTAAAGAGTTCGGCATGGACAACACCGATTACTCGAACATCCTGAACGCATTCTTTCTCGCCTACACGCTGGCGTATATCTTCGGCGGGCGCGTGATGGACAAGATCGGCGCGCGCGCGGGCATGGCCATTGCGGGACTGTGCGGCAGCACGGCCAGCGTGTTGCACACGCTGGTCGGATCGGTCTTCGGCCTGGGCTTCTGCCGCTTCCTGCGCGCCTCGGGCGAGGGACCTGTCTCGCCGGGCTGCGCCAAGACCGTCGCGGAATGGTTCCCGGTCAAAGAGCGCGGCTTCGCCACCTCGGTCTGGCTCTCCGGCGCCACCATCGGCGCCACGATCGCGCCGGTGGTCGTGGTCTGGATGTACAAGCTGTTCGGTTGGCGGGCGACTTTTCTCGCCACGGGTATCGCCGGCTATCTGTGGGTGGCGCTCTGGCTGAGCCTAAAACGTAAGTGGCCGGCGGAGATGCTCGCGCGGCGCAAGACCGAGCATCATCCGATCCGCCTGCTTTTCCGCCAGCGCGCGATGTGGGGCGTGATGATGCTGCGCTTTTTTCTCGATCCGGTCTGGTTCTTCTATATCTTCTGGCTGCCGAACTATCTGGTGGATGACAAGGGGCTGTCGGTCACGGCGGCCGGACTGCTGACGTGGATTCCCTTTCTGGCGGCGGATGTCGGCACGCTGGCCGGCGGCTCACTCGCCAGTTGGCTGCAACACCGCGGCTGGTCGGTGAACCGCGCGCATAAAGTGGTCATGACCGTCAGCGCGGTGATGATGATGTGCAGCGTGGCGGTGCCGCTGCTCGCCGCCACTTGGCAGTACGTGGCGGCCATGTGCGTGTCGATCATCGGCATGCAGATGTTCGGCTCGAACAATCACGTGGTGCCGACACAGCTCTTCCCCTCGCGCATGGTCGGCACGGTGGCGGGTGTGGTCGGCGGCTGCGCCGGGATCAGCAGCATGATGTTCACGCGCTTCATCGGCGTGAGCGTAGACATGACCGGCAACTACCTGATCCCGTTCCTGGTGGCCGGGGTCTTCTATCCGGTGATGCTGCTGATCGCGCTGGCGGTTGTAGGCCGGATCGAGCGGCTGGACATCGCCGCCGTGGAGGCCGCCCGTGCCTGATCGCCTGAAACTATCGGTGGGCTACCAGTTGCCCGACGCGGACCGCTTCGCGGATGTCGTGACGGAATACGCTGCGGATATCGACGAGGTCTATTTCCCTTGGCGCGGGACCGCCAGCGGTCGCGGCGTGAGCATCGCGGATGACAGCGAGCAGAGCCAGATGATGTCCGAACTGGCGGAGATACGCGCGGCAGGCGTCCGCCTGAACATGCTGTGGAACGGCAACTGCTACGGCGGCGACGCGATCTCCAGCGCACTGGAACAACGGGTCGTCGACGCGGTGCGCGAGATGTCGGAGCGGATCGGGCTGGACGCGGTCACCACCGCCTCGCCCTTTATCGCACAGCGGATCAAGCGCGCGTTTCCGGCGTTGGATGTGCGCGCCTCAGTCAATATGGGCGTCCGCACGCTCACGGCCATGAAGTGTCTGGGCAACGCGTTCGACAGCTACTATGCGCACCGCGGGCTCAACCGTTTTCCCGAACGGCTGAAAAACTTGCATGCCTGGTGTGCGGCGAATGGCAAGCGGCTCTATCTGCTGGCCAACAGCGGCTGCATCGACGCCTGTCCGGCGCATGTGTTTCACGACAACCTTGTGGCGCACGAGGCCGAGGCCGCCTGCAGCCCCTCGCCCTGGAACGGCTTTTCCGGGGTCTGCTGGAGCTATTACGCCGATCCCGCCAACCGGGTCTCGCTGCTCGCGGACAGCACCTGGCTCCGGCCCGAGGAGATCGACCGCTACGCAGGCCTGACGGACGGCATCAAGCTGGCCACGCGGGTCCATCGCGATCCTGCCCGGGTGATCGCCGCCTATGCGCGGCGCTCTTTCGACGGCAACATGCTGAGCCTGTGCGAGCCGGATTTCTCGGCGCTCGCGTATCTCGACAACACACGCTTTTCGGATGATTGGCTGACTCGTTTCGGGGAGCTGCCTGAAGCCGAACGGATCGATTTTTGTGAAAAGGAACTTAAGAATGTCCAAATCTGACCAGACAGGAACAGCGGAGAACAGACCCCCTCTCCCCGTGGGAGAAGGCTGGGGTGAGGGTTGCGGGCATAAGCCCGCATTAGACGCTAAAACAGTCAAAGAGGCCGCGATGCGTTTCGGGGCGGACGCGGTGGGCATCGCGTCGCTGGACCGCTTCGACGGCGCGCCGCCGGAGATGGATCCGCGTTTTATCGCGCCGAGCGCCAAGAGCCTGATCGGCATGATCTTCCGCATCCCGCGCGGCTATCTTCGCGGCTGCGAAGAGGGCACGCACTTTTTCCAGTATCCCTCGATGGGCTACGGCGCGATCAACGAGAACATCGCGCCGACCACGCTGTACGAGACCGCCCGTTTCATCGAGGATCGCGGCTACGAGGGCGTGGTCTACCGCAACACCGGCGGACGCAGCGCGCGCTCCGACATGACCGGCGTGGCCGCGCGCGAGGAGTCGCCGGAGCTGCACCGCGTGGCGCAGAAGGGCGGCACCAACTCCTCGCCCAACGTGCGCAGCCTGCTGGCGCGTCCCAGTGCCGAGGGCCTGCCCGCGCCGGATGTTTTCATCCACTTCCGCATTGCCGCCTTCCTGTGCGGGCTGGGCGAGATCGGCTACAGCAAGATGCTGTTGACGCCGCAATTCGGCCCGCTCAACCGTCAGGCCTTTCTGCTGACCGACGCGGAGCTGGAGCCTGATCCGATCTATGACGGCCCGCAGCTCTGCAACCATTGCATGGCCTGCGTGGCGGCCTGTCCCGGACAGTGCATCAGCCGCGAAGAGCAGATCAAGATCGAGCTGGCCGGCCACGACGTGTCTTGGGGCAAGCTGGACGAGTGGAAGTGTTTCGCCTACTACATCGGGGCCAACAAAGCCACCAACCCCTTCATGCCGCGCGACGCGTTCAAGGATATTCCGGACGGCGCGGCGCTGATGCGCGGCGATCCTTCCGTCAGGATCACCGCCGAGAGCTACACCCCTGTCAACGACGCCATCAACCGCCACTACCCTGCCGAGCCGGGCGGCTACAACCCGCCCAAGTGCGGCGGCTGCCTGCGCGCCTGCCTGCATTCGCTGGAGGCGCGCGGCGTGTTGAACTGTCACTTTAACGAGCGTTTCCGCACGCGAAAACCGTGGAAACTGGAGAATTGAAAATGCTGAGATCAGAAGAAATCAAAAAAGCCGCCCGCGCGTTCGGCGCGGATCTTGTGGGCATCGGGAGCGTAGACCGTTTCGAGGGCACGCCGCCGGAGCGTGATCCGCGCTTCATCGCGCCGGGCGCCCGGAGCATCATCGGACTGGGGTTCCGCGTGCTGCGCGGCTCGCTGCGCGGCGTGGAAGAGGGCACGCACTACTACCAGTTTCCCGAGATGGGGATCGTGCATATCGACGAGATTTACGCGCCCGGCGTGCTGCGGCTCGTGGCGTGTCTGCTCGAGGATCACGGCTTCGAGGGCGTGGTGCAGCGCAGCGTGCCGGACCGCCGGCGCGGCGATGATCCGGGAACCAACCCAGAACATCTGCCGGTTTTCAAGATCGCGCATGCCGAGCCGGTCGTGCCCGGCAGACCGGCACCCGACGTGCTGATGGACTTCAATCAGGCGGCGCAGATCTGCGGATTGGGCGCGCCGGGGCTGGCTGGGTTCATCCTCACGTCCGAGTTCGGTCCGATGCAGCGTTTCGCCTTTGTTCTGACCGATGCAGAGCTGGAGCCTGATCCGGTTTGCGAGACATCGCTCTGCGACAACTGCTCAGAGTGCATCGGGGCCTGCCCGCTCAACGCGATTGACGCGGCAGGCAAGCTCGACGAGTGGCAGTGCACGGCCGGGCGCATGGGCGCGCATCTGCGGACCAATCCTTTTCTGTCGGAGGCGGCGGTCAAGGCCGACCCGCGGCTTGAAAAATATTTCTCGGGCGAGGCGCGCTTCGACGCCGCGGCTATCGACGTCGTCAGGGATGCGCTGGAGGCCGCCTATCCGCAGGTGCGTTTCGGCTACAATCCCTCGCTCTGCGGCGCGGCCTGCCAGCGCGCCTGCCTGGCGCATCTGGAGGCCAAGGGCGTCCTGACCCGCACCTTCACAAACGCATTCAGACCCTGAGCATGGCGAGTTTACGACCCTTTCTAACGCAATCTTGCAGACAGAGGTTAATAAGATTCTGGTAAGGAACACCAACCTCTTCTGCCATATTCTTAAAATAAGCAATCACGTCTGTTCCCATGCGAATGGTCATCTGCTTCTTCAACCGTTTCGCATAAGGATTCGGGCGTCTCTTCATTGTTGAAAGATCGTACTCCACTTTCATTTTTCACCTCCCGAGTAAAACAAAACCCGCCCTGATCACGGCTCCGGCACCGGCCCTTGGCGTGACAACGCGCAAACACGGGCGGTTGGTGTATTCCGGGTCATTGCCGAAGAACTGGGACAGCGGCGAAGCCGTATCCCGGTTCGTTAAATAGAAAGTGCACCCGACAGGTCATGCGGCGGCCGAATATCAGTTCGCGGTTGCCATTGTTGAAACGCAGGTGCTATCCTATTGCCATGAAAGCGATCAGGCACTTAAAAATCGAGACCGAACGGGAAGAAGATGGACGCTGGATCGCCGAACTTCCTGACTTTCCTGGCGCTATGGCGTACGGAGACACGCGCGAAAACGCCGTCGCAAACGTTCAGGCCCTGGCTTTTCGGATCGCCGCAGACAAAATCGAGGCGCATGATCGGTCACCCGAAATCGCCCCTCTTACTGCCGTTTTCGCATGAGCGTCTGGCCGTCAACAAAAGGCCGCCGCGTCAAAGCCTCCTTGTTGCGCATTGGCTGGCAGGTTAAGAGGCAGTGCGGAACATCACACTGTATTCTCTTCCGAGACGGGTATCCGGATTTTGTGTTTGCATTTCACGATTCCGTCGAAATCGGCCCCGTGATGCTTGCCCGCATTGCCCGCCATACGGGCCTCCAGCCTCAAGACCTTTGATCAGAGGTATATAGGCGTAGCGCAATCTTTCATACCTGCTTGAGTTCAGGGTTCAGGTGTTGCGCGGCAACTCTTTATGAATTGTGGCTGGGCGGACGCGTGTGTCTTGACGATGCGGAATACGCCATCCCGGACGGAAACGGCGAGTGGGAACGTAAGTGGGTGCGTGAAACCGCCGCGCTGGCCGAAAAAATCGGCAGGAAGTGCGACGGCGCGCAACTGGGCAGAGATATACTGAAAAACGATAGGCGATGAGGCTGACCATCGATGCGAACGTCTGGATCGGCGCGCTGGATATCCATGACCCGTTTTCCGCGCCATGACGCCGGACACATGGCTCCACGGACATGGCTCCCAGGGTCGTAATCGTTAAACTGGCCATGTCGTTTGACCGCTGACCTCTGTCCTCTGATCTCGCACATTTCTGTGCCAATATGCTATGCTTGCCGGGTCTTATGAACCGAAGACTTCTTTTGACCCTGATGTTTTTGGCGGCATCAATCTCTGTGTACGCGCAAAGCGGAACGCGTAGCATCGAAGAGGATTATACAGTCAGGTACTGGGGTGTGGAGGACGGCCTGCCAGAAGGTCTTGTCACATCGATAACCCAGTTTCCGGACGGTTTCGTGTGGTTGACGACACCTCGACATATCGTGCGCTTTGACGGTGTCGAGTTTGTGGCGGTTGCGCAGCATGCCTTGCCTGCGAATAAGCCGAAACGCCTGCACGGCATCCTGCGCGACCGGCAGGGCAATGTGTGGGTGTCAGGCGAGAATGGCGTGATGCGCTTTGCTGGTGGCGCATGGAAGGTCGTGCCCTTGCAGGGCGAGCTTGCCCTGCCGGCTGAAAAGTCATGGAGCATTGAAACACCCGACGGAACGATCCGGCAACATCCGACACTCAAAGTCTTGGGCATTTGGGAGCGTGCGGACGGGGAGCTTTGGGTGGCGGCCAACAGGGGGCTGTATCGGTTTGATGGCGAGGTCTTCCGGTTAATCCCGCCCGACGGGAGTGCGACAGAGGCGCGTTTCATCTCCGCTGATATGGATGAAGCCGGGGTCTTTTGGTTGTCGGGTCAGAATGGGTTGACAGCTTTCGACGGTCAGCACTACATGCAGCACCCTTTTCCCGCCGAAAGTGGAAAAGGCAGGCTTTTTCGTGTTTTTGCGGGTATGGGCGAGACGCTGTGGGGCAAGCGGTTAGACGGGAAATTGTTTAAGAGGGCCAATGGGGAGTGGCATGAGAGTCCGCCGCCCGGTATGCGTCTGGAGGCTCTGCTGGAACTGCCGGATGAGGTGTGGCTGGGGTCTGTGGAGGGGTTGAACCGCCTGGCGGATGACCGCAGCACGCGTCTTTTGGATATTGATATTCCGCGGGCACAAGATGTGCGCTGTCTGAAACGCACCGTGGACGGCTCGTTGTGGGCGGGCAGCGGCAACGGGCTTTTTCAGCTCCGTCCGCGCTCGATTCAGATGTTTCCGACTCGTGCTGACTGGCAAACGCATGCGGTTACCGCGCTGCTGCCAGCGGGAAACCACACTTTCTGGATGGGCTTGTCCAATCGCGGGCTGTGGAAGGGTAGTTCTGCTACGTTACGATAAACGGCGGCACCTTGCAGATGTACGCCGGATACAACCAACTGGCTTCATTTACTTTGACTGGAGGGACGGTCGATGCGAGGCAGGGACTCAATGGGACTTATAATGCATTTGCGATGGTCGGCACAATCACAGTCACGGGCACAGAACCGTCTTATATTCTCTCGACGGGGTCATCCTACAACAGCATTCATATGGCTTACAAAACTTACAATCTGAGTAGGACGTTCAATGTTGCTGACGTGACAGGTGACACAAACGCCGACCTCATTGTATCGGCGCGTTTGATCAGAAGTGTAGAGTCTCCCACGGACTGCTCGCTTGTCAAAACCGGCGACGGGACGATGGTTTTATCGGCTGCAAATGTCTATGGAGGAACAACAGGAACAACAACGGTGAACGACGGTACGCTGCTGGTCAGCGGCAGCCTGGACTCGCCGACGGTCAACGTGAACGATGGCGGCACGCTGCTGGTCAGCAGCAGTGCTCCTATGCCTGCCGCCACAATCACAATCGCTGCGGGAGGCACGTTTGGCGTGGCGGGCACGGTCGCATCAAGCGTCAATAATCTGACGTTTGCCGAGGGCTCGAACGTATCCTGGACTTATGACGGCGCCGCCAATACTGCGGGACTCGTCAATGTGACCGGTACGCTGACACTGCCGGCCGTGGCGACGATCGACCTGTCTGGCACAGGCCCGCTGAGTTCAGGTCAGGTGCTCTTTTCGGCTACAGACGGAACCGTTGCCGGGGCGACCGACCTGAGCGGATGGACGATCAACAACGCTCCTGAACTCACTTCGGTCAAGGTTGTGCTGATTGACAAGCAGGTTGTGTTGAACGTGCACCGCGGTCTGCTGTTCCAGGTGTTCTGACGGTGGCGGCTGTCCGGTCACGGCAGGACCGTACGCTTTCGGGCGTCCGGGAGCGGACGCCTCGGGGAGGCGTCCCTACCGTGACAGGTGACAGGCGATCGGCGACGGTAGGGTGGTTTCGCCGAAACCGCCGCGGACGGCTCGGCGAGCCGTCCCTGCCATGACAGGTTGACAGGCGACGGGCGACGGTAGGGCGGTTTCGCCGAAACCGCCGCGGACGGCTCGGCGAGCCGTCCCTGCCATGACA
>Ga0265294_10006129_pt1 | contig 14509 bp, 12 predicted proteins | sample MunlanPumphouse3_FD_192504 | JGI IMG/M metagenome (GOLD analysis project Ga0265294, IMG submission 192504) | Groundwater microbial communities from a municipal landfill in Southern Ontario, Canada - Pumphouse #3 | ecosystem: Environmental > Aquatic > Deep subsurface > Groundwater | place... | reverse complement strand
CTGCCCGATTTAAAATTGTGATGATCTGACTGTCTGTAAATTTTGATTTCTTCATAGAATTCTCCTTTGTTTAAATTAATTAGAAAATTCTACTTTTAAAAACTCTCTTTTTTCGGGGGGATTACAATCTTGCTGGAATCTAATTCATATATCCCCTAATAAAGGTCTCATTTTTGTGATGTACATCACAAGTAAAATTTTTCTATTTTCTTATAATGAAACTTTACATAAATTCTCTTATGAAAGACGCATATACCTACATTCTTTCGAATAAAAATAGAACAACTTTTTATATTGGTGTCACAAACAACCTCGAGCGTAGAATGTTTGAACATAAAGCTCATAAAGGATCTTCTTTTTGCAAAAAGTATAATTTAGATGAATTATTGTATTATGAACATTTTGATTTTATGATGGATGCCATAGAGAGAGAAAAAAAACTTAAACGTTGGCGTAAACAATGGAAATGGGATTTGATTAAAGAATTAAATCCCGCATTAGTTGACCTTTCAAAATCATGGTTTAATAAAGAAAGTTTAGAGGATATTGAAGCATATAAGAATAGTCATGAAAGATCTTTTCAATTTGCATCGCCATTTGAAAGATGGGATCCCGGATAAGATAAGCACCGCTCATCTTTCCGGGATGACGTTTTTGTGTGTATCACCGCTTTCTCACATGTCATCCCGCGCGTGATCCGGGATCTGTATAGGTTGGCGGGTAACTATAATATACCGATAATATCCCACTTTCATGTCATCCCGGACGTGATCCGGGATCTGTATAGTTTGACGGGTAACTAAAATATGCTATGTGAAAGATAATAGAGATCCCGGATAAGATAAGCACCGCTTATCTTTCCGGGATGACGTATTTGTGTGTATCACCGCTTATCTTTTCGGGATGACGTGTTTGTTAAATATTTTTATGCAATAAAAAAGGCGCCGCAATTAAGAGACGCCGTATTTTTAGTTAGCAGTTTCTAGTCACTTTTTAGTTTACTTTCTTCTTTAACCAAACCTGACGTTTGTGCAAGAAAGCATTCTTTTTTGATTTAATGATAAAATATGTTGCACAGCCGATCAGGTAAAGGAAGCATAGTCCAAAGAACATCCAAAACCATATCCACTCACCTGTTAAAAAGGTTCTTACCGGCCAAGTCATAAAAAGGATCAAGGGAATGGCAAATAGAAAAACGATACCAGAACCAAAGGTATAATCTTCAACAACCGGTGATTTAAATTCCGGATCAACGACTCTCAGAAGTGCAAGTGCTGTTGAGAGTGTTCCTGTTGATACACCAAAGATCATTAAAGTTCTAAAAAACCTATGTGTCGTAAACATCCGGGAGCCAATGTAGATCACTGCCCATGTTGACACAATTCCACCAATGCTTGCTACGATAAGAATAGGTAACCAGTAATCCATTACCACTGCTATGGAGATAGCTGCAATAGCGGCTGTTACCATAATATCCACAAGTAAACCGGATACACGATTCATAGTTAAATTATCAACGAGATGATCTGCCTTAATCCAAAGCAGAAAACGACGCATAAGCATACCGGTGAAAGCGGCAAATATAAAATTAAGACCCCAAAGACTGTCACCCAATTCTATACCTGCAGGTCCGATGAGAGCAAGAAGACTGGTAATCCCAACTAGCAGCAAATATGAAAGGAAGTAGGTAAGTAAAACCAATCCGGCATGCAAAGTCATCGTATCGATAGCTTCACTTGTTGATGTTAAGTAAGAGCCCACGGGACGTTCTTCCTTACGTTCGCGTAAGAAGATACCGCGACGGGTTCCGGGTTGACCCATATACTCCAATTCTTCTTTGGTGATCCACTTGTTGCGGATTCCGAAATTGATGAGGTAAATTCCACCAAAACAGCAGAAAATAAAACCTATAGCAGCAAAAGTTAAACCTACAGAGCCTAATCCATCAATAGACATCATTGTACCCCAAGATTCACCAATGGACAATGCTTGTCCCGGGCCCAGCACGAATCCCAAGGGCATGAAGACGCCAAAGCTATGAAAGATCTCTGGGCGTACCGCATAGATGATAAATAGGGTTAAGAGCAATCCAAGTACAAGTTGAATGGCATATTGGAAAAGAATACCCACAGCCATAGGCGCTGCACCGTCATTATCTTTACCTTTGGGCTGTGTGTTTTTTAGTGTAAGAACAACGAAAGACATGCCCAGAAAGTGGTAAGCAAGGTCCTTTAGTGATGCCACCCCAAAGCCCAAGGCAGGGAAAACATAGTTATAAAGTGGAAGCAGGATAAAACCTGCGGTTAAGGCGTTGGGAATAAGAAATTTCTGAAAAAACTTTACTTTTGAACGAATAAAAGTTGCCACTAACAAAGCAAGTGAAATCATTCCTAAATTGATGAAAATGTCCCAATTGAAGTTCATAATCCCTCCGTGTATGTTTTGATCTGATCCACTTATTTAGATATCCGTGCCCAAAGAGTGTTTTTTATCTAAAAAAATAAGATCAAAACGATTTTACGTTAAATTGATTAACGAATTATTACAATTATCTGCTACTTATTTTCTATTTAAAGGTTTTTTATAAAAAAGATAAATGGAATCATCGTCTAGCGCAAAGCCCATTTGGTAGCGCCAGCCTTCCATTTTTAAAGCTTCGGATTCATATTGCAGGTCATCAATTTTTATATGATCAATAGGAGCCTTGCTATCAACAGACATAAGTGGCGATGATAAATTATCATCATTAACAAGGCGGAAGACCTTATGGCCCCATTCTGATGTCACTTTTTTCTGTTTGTTATTATCTTTCAAATTCACCTCTATTTGTTCATAAAATACAAATTAAACTGAGCTTTGGCAATTATTATGTTTGATCAAAGATCCATAATATTTTTGATAACTGAAAATACGATATTAACATTGTTAATTTAAAATAAAGCAAAAAAAAACTGGTAAAATGCTTAGCGTTGTTTTAAATTTTATTTAGATTACAGTATATAAAACATGAAATTCTATTTCTTTAAACGGATTTTACTTCAGGCTATTGCATAGGGACGAGATCGATCATTTTCGATATGAACCATTCTATTTTGGATATGGAAGAATTCAATAAACCAAAGGAGTACAAAATGGCAAACAACAAAGAAAAGTTAGCAACTCTGAATGAACAAATGGGTGCCTATGGAGAAGCAAGCCCTAAAATGATGGGTGCATTTATGGAATTGCATCATATAGGTGGTGAAGATGGTGCATTGTCAGCTAAACACAAAGAATTGATAGCCTTGGGTATAGCAATTCGCATACAATGTGAAGGATGTATTGTGGCTCATGTCCACGATGCTCTAAAAGCCGGTGCTACTCATGATGAGATCGTGGAAACCATAGGTGTTGCCGTTTATATGGGCGGTGGGCCTTGCTTGGTTTACGGCTCAAAAGCATTAGAAGCCTTAAAAGACTTCGAATAAAAACCACTCATAACCAGTTTAATGCAATGGCTTGTCGGGCTAACTCCGACAAGCCATTATTTATTATATTGACAGTTTGGCTCAAACTCAAAAGCACAAAAGTTTGAGCCAAAGTCAAAAGCAAAGTTTGAGCCAAAGTCAAAAGCAAAGTTTGAGCCAAAGTCAGAATCAAAGTTTGAGCCAAACTCAAATGCAATAATTCCCAATTAATAATTTTTTATCCCTTATTTTTCTTTTATATTTCTTCTGAAATACATGTGATGTTCAGTTGATTTTTATTTGTATAAACTCTTATTTAAAAATAAGAGCATGATTTTTAAGCTCAACTTATATTTATAAATTGTTTGTTAAGGAAGTATATGGATAATGTTATTGTTGTTGTTTATCTTTTAATCGTCCTGATAGTGGGACTTGTTGCCGGTAGAAAAGTTAAGGATTTGTCTCAATTTTCTGTGGCAGGTCGTTCTTTTGGTTCATTTGTGATTTTTGCAACACTTTCTGCTTCATTTATTGGTGGTGGCTTTTCTATGGGGAATGCCGAAAAGGTATTTCTTTTTGGTGTCGTTAATATTTTTGCACTTTGGGGATTTAGTTTTAAAGAGATTTTAGTCGCTAAATTTATTGCTCCTCGCATGGATAATTATAACACTGCTATCTCCGTTGGTGATATTATGGAAAAACATTATGGGAAGATCTCAAAAGTGATCACCGGTGTTTTTTCTGTTATTGTCTCCGCCGGGATCTTGGGTGCACAAATTGGTTCTATTGGTTATATCTTTAATGTTTTTCTGGGCATTCCTCAAGTCTATGGCATTCTCATTGGTTATGGTATTGTGTTTTTATATTCAACTGTTGGCGGCATGCGTTCGGTGGTTTATACCGATATTATTCAATTTATCGTTCTGGCAATCGGAATTCCCTTAGTTTTAATATTCGGTATTACAAAAATTGGGGGTATCAGCGAATTTCGGGCGGCTGTTCCTGCAAGTCATTTTTCCTTTCCGGGTGGCTTGGGAAGTATTACTGCTTTTATTTCTTTGTTTTTAACCTTCCTTTTAGGGGAGACTTTAGTGCCACCTTATGTGCAAAGATTATTCCTGGCAAAGGACAAAAGTCATACCCAAAAAGGGACTTTATGGAGCGGGATTTTTTCTATTCCTTTTTTCGCTGTTACGGGTCTAATTGGTTTAGTTGCTTTAGTCCTGAATCCTCAGCTCGATCCTAATCTTGCTATGCCTTATGTTATCAAAGAAGTCTTACCTCTGGGCATTTCAGGTATTGTGATAGCCGGAATAATTTCAATTGTGATGTCCTCTGCAGATTCTTTTCTGAATGCAGCCTCTGTCTCATTCATTCATGATATTATAACTCCATTAAGAAAAAATAAATTGAGCCTTAAGGCAGAGTTGTTATCTGCACGCCTTATTAATATTCTGGTAGGCGGTATTTCTCTTATTTTTGCTATTAAAATCAAGAGTATTTTAGATATTTTGATCTACGCCTACAATTTTTGGTCGCCTATTGTTTTAGTGCCGCTGATCTCAGCTATGTTAGGATTAAAGGTTAAATTCTCGCAATTTTTAGCTGGAGGAATTGCCGGCATAACAGGTGTTGTTATCTGGAATATGATCCTGAAAAATCCCTTTGCTATAGATGGCTTAGTGGTTGGTATTGCATGCAATGCAATCGTGTTTTATACTTTAATTATTATAGCAAGAATTAAAAGCAAAAAAGCTTTAAATAATATATAATACGGGGAGCAGATTTCAGATTTCAGATTTCCGGTTTCTGGTTTCTGGTTTCTGATTCCTGATTTCAGATTTTCAAACAGCCTGCGTAGCTAAGTGCCCTGAATTATCGGAGCTATGGCTGATGCGGTGGCGCTGTAGGCCTGTGACAGGCTGAAAATTCGCACTCTTTAATTTACTAATTTTCATTATGCTATTTGTATTGTTTTTTGTAAATTTCTTTCTTGATAAAAACTAATTGCAATGGGGATTATTTGTGAAAAAAATATTTTCAATTATTATTATTCTGATAACGATGTCGTTTTCATTATTTGCTCAAACTTGGAAAAATATTCTTTCGGATTACTGCATTGTGAAAATTGAAAAGTATGAGAGTGGATATTGGTTTGGAACAGATCGAAATGGCGCCTTCCGTTATGATGCCAATGAGAGCAAGTGGTATTTCTATAGAGCAAGTAATGGCTATATGACGACGAATGATGATATAAATGATATGATCATTGCAAATAAGAGAGTATGGTTTGCTACAAATTATGGAATTTATTCTTGTAAACTAGATGGCTCTGACTGGGATCACGATATTTTACCGGGTGACGTTTATTCAAATTGGGTCCGTGGTCTTTCAGCAAATAGTGATTCTCTCTTTGTTGCCTCATTTACGGGTTTATTGACCAAGCCCTTTTCCAGAAATTCCTACAAAGTACATGCTAATTTAAAGCCCGGTTATTATCAGACATCCTTAACAAGGTCTGTATCTGCTAGCGATTCGATTGTTTGGATCGGTACTGAAGATGGGGTGTTTAAGTATGATGTCACAATTCCAATTAGCGATCCAAGTTCTCATACCTATTATTCAAAATCAAATGCTTTTGATTCAGCGTCCGAAATTCTTATGTGCAATAGTATGTATCAAAGCCATCATGGTGTTTGGATAGGTTTGGAGGAATATACACCCGATACAAATCCGGATTATTGTTTGGGTGGCTTATTCCATTACAATGGGAAAACATGGACAAAATATGATGAATCACTTGGTTTACCGGCCGATGGTATTCATTTTATTAAAGAATATGATAACAAAATATATGCGGGTCTGTTTCACTATGTTAATGGGGTGAATTTCGATGGTGCCGGTTTATTGGTCTTAGATTTACAAGATTCCTCGTGGCAGGTGTTGGATAAAGAGAATTGGCATATTGGGAGCGACGCAGTTAGATCTTTTTATTGCACGGAAAACGATACAATTGTCGGGACAGATAAAGGATTATATACGAATAAATCAACATTACCAGGTTTGCCTCCTTACGAAACAGCCTCATGGTTTTCCCTGAAAAATCTTGGAAATGGTGAACTCGAAGTCAGGGTTGATAGTGTATATCGTGCTGATGAATATGAACTTTATCGTTCTTTAGATGGGGTAAATTTTACTGATACTTTGCATATTTTTTCAGAATGCGATACTCTAAAAAATTTACCGACAGGAAAAACATATTATTTTAAAATTGCAGGTAAAAATGAGTATGGTAGAGCACCACAGTGCAAAGATATTTTGGGTGTGACTCTGAGTGATTCTCCCAATAGCATTTTGATCGTTCAGGCTTATGATATGGCCATCGTAAGCAATACTTATGATTATTGTGTGAATCATGGTGAGGCAATATCTCATGCAGGTTTAGGATTTGATGCCATGTCCGATGAGGCTATTTATGAAACGGATCTGATGGCTTATAAGATGATAGATTGGATAGCAGGTTTAGATAAAAATGTATTTACTTTTAGAGAAAGAAATTTTATCAGAGCTTACCTTGAAGCCGGCGGTAAATTATTTATGAATGGGGCAGAGATCCAGGAAAACGTTTATTCAGTAGAAAGAGATGCAGCTTTTTATTCCACTTATTTGAAAGCAAAGTGGAAAGTTAGAGATACTCAGACTTATTCCATAGAATCTCTTGCTTCCGGAATATTTAACGGTATTGGGAAAGTCAATTTTGACAATGGTAAGCATGGCATATACAAGGTTTATAAGCCCGATGGTTTTAAGCCGACCGGCGGTGCAGAAGCTTGTTTGCTTTATTCTGAAAAAGATTCCAGTTCCTACGGTTCAGCTGCTCTTCAATATACGGGCACATTTGCTGAGTCTTTAAATGAGGCACAGTTGGTCTATATGGGTTTTCCTTTTGAGACCATATACCCGGATTCGCTGAGAAATGCTGTAATGAAATGTATATTGTCCTATTTTGATTATCCTGTTACCCTGACTTCCACTGATGATATTGCAAGTCCACAAGACTTTGTATTAGAACAAAATTATCCCAATCCATTTAACCCTACAACAGTTATAGGCTATTCTCTAATGAGTATTGATAAAGTAGATCTATCAGTATTTGATATAAATGGTAGAAAAGTAGAAACTCTTGTTAGTGGATTACAATTTTCAGGATATTATAAGATAAACTGGGATGCAAGCAATTATAGTTCCGGCTTATATGTTTATCGTCTGCAAGTGGGCAATAATGTCATGACTAAAAAAATGTTACTCATGAAATAGTAAATAATTTTTATAATTTTAATCTTTGAGAATAGTCTTGCTGTCCTTGGATAATCGATTTATTATCAAAGGTTGAAAATAAATTTGATATTTTTTATATTAAAATTCTTAAATAAAAAGGCAAGAATAGCATGAGATCCAAGAGTAATAAAAATATAAAAATAATGATAGATCAAAAAGTTTCCTGGAAAAAAGTGATCACTTTTGTCTTTTTAACTTATTTATTTACTTTTCTTTTATGTGGATTTGTCTATAAAGAAGGCAAAAAACTGGATCCTGAATTACCCGCTATTCACCAGTTTTCAAAGATCTTACAAAAGGATGAGGCTGCTGTTGCAAGATATCTGGAAGTACATCCGGAACTTAGCGGTGAAGACTTGCAAACCTTTGTGCTTGGTAAGGGAGGAGAGCCTATTGACTTGACCACACTTGAAGAACGTGTTGCAGTTTATGTCTCTAAAAAACATCTTCCTATTCAGGTATTTGGAGCTATGATGCTATTTCCTGCGCTTGTGGCAATATTCTTGAGATTGATATTTGCGGAAGGTTTTAGAAACAGTGGTTTTCGTTTTGGAAAATTTAAGAATTATATCATTATGCTTATCAGTATTGTGGGATTTGTTTTTTTAAGTATTCTTGTTAATTCACTTATTTTTGGAGGATCTCCGGATTGGTATTTAAAAAATATGGGGGTCAACGAATTAACCCTCGTGGGTGACGCAACGCATCCTCTTTTCTTTTGGACATTTCAATTTTTGATCGTTGGATTAATAGCTAATCTTACTTTTCCCATCATTATGATGTTCGGTGAAGAATATGGCTGGCGCTCCTATCTTTTTCAAAAATTATTGCCTTTGGGTTTTCATAAAGCTAATTTAATAACAAATCTTGTTTGGGGACTGTGGCATGCGCCTATTATTTTAATGGGATATAATTACGGACCTTATACTACTTCCGGTGTGTTTTTATTCTTAATGATCACATTTTTTCTTGGGACACTTTTTAATTATATGTATGTGCGAGGGAATTCAGTTGTTTTGACAAGTGTTGGACATGGCTGGTTCAACGGTCTGGTGCCTTCAGTTATTTTATTAACAGGTTTTATGGGAAAAGAAACCCTGCTTGCACCTTTGGGATGGCTAGGTATTGTGATTTTATCACTGATGTTTTTACTTGCTGTAAAATTGACAAATAATTTTGACATAAGACCCTATATAAAACAAGTAGAAATATAAAAAGCACTAAATTATTAGTGCCGATATATGATAAGTTTTTAAAGTGGAGAATAGCGGGATCGAACCGCTGACCTCTTGAATGCCATTCAAGCGCTCTCCCAGCTGAGCTAATTCCCCATAATCTCAAAATGCTTGTGAATATAATAATTATTTTGGAATAACAAACAATATTTTTTATCTTAAATTTAATATTTTTAAACATAATTAGGAGATAAGATGTCCCAACTCGTTTTGGCGATCAACCCCGGTTCTACAAGTACCAAGCTGGCTGTATTCAGTCGTGAAAAATTAGAATTAAAGCTGTCATTTGCCATTGATGAAGAGCATATCTCAAAGGAAAATGTATATAAAGAATACCCATTTAGAAAAAGTCAGATCGAAGCTGTATTAAAAGAAAATAAGATCGATAAAATTGATATTGTCATTGCCAGGGGAGGAATATTTCACCCTATGAAAAGTGGCGCTTATCCTGTTAATGATAAAATGATCAAGGATGCGAAACTTGCAAGATACGGAAATCACGCCTCAAATTTGGGTGCAGTATTTGCGAGATATTTTGGGGAAAAGTTTTCAGCACCGGCTTACATTATCGATCCGGTGGTCGTTGATGAATTTCCGGATATTGCCAGAGTTTCCGGAACACCCGGAATTGTAAGAAGGAGCCTTTCTCATGCCCTGAACATTAAAGCCACAACTCGTGGAGTGTGCGATAAAAATGGCTGGGAAATAGAAAAAGAGAATTTTGTAGTGGCACACATGGGTGGAGGTATCAGCGTGTGTGCTATGAAAAATGATAGAATGCTGGATGTTAATGATGCGCTTTTAGGTATGGGACCTTTTTCACCTGAACGCGCGGGAGCTTTGCCCCTGCGTGGATTATTAGATCTGATCTATGATAAACAGATGGATAAAGGGGCAATAACAAAACTTTTATCCCGCGAAAGTGGACTTAAAGGTTATTTGGGAACTAATGATGTACGTGAGGTAGTTAAGCGTATTGAGACCGGTGACGAAAAAGCTAAGTTGATCCTTGATGCCATGATTTACCAGATCCGTAAAGAAGTCGGAAGCATGGCAGCTGTACTGGACTTTAAGGTAAAAGCCTTGATCTTTACAGGTGGCATAGCTTATAGTGATTATGTGATAGGTGAATTACAAAAGCATTTATCCGAACAATTTTATATAGAAATACATCCGGGTGAAAACGAACTTGGCGCCATGCGAGATGGCGGTTTTAGAATTCTTGATAATAAGATGAAGATCTACGAATATTAAGTTGAGGTTAGCATGAATTTTGACAATATCTATAAAAGAATTGATCTTAAAGACCCAAAAATATTAAATATTGTTTATCCCGACTCACCCTCAATATTTGAGGCATTGGGTGAAGCAGAAAAAAAAGGATATATTAAAGCGAGACTCTTTGGAAGAAAGGAGAGTATGAAAGCTCTTTCCGATAAACAGGGATTGAAAAATGTTGAGTTTATTGACTGTAAATCTCCTGAAGCGGCTATATGGGCGGCGATTGCCGATATACGAGCTGGCAAAGGTCATGCTTTAATGAAAGGCGATATATCCACGGCAGCTTTTTTGTCTCCTGTTTTACATAAGGAAAAAGGTTTACGTAAGGGCGCAACATTATCTCATGTTGCCGTTTGCGATAGTCCAGGTTATCATAAATTACTTTTTTTAACAGATGGTGCTTTGAATATTAGACCCGACATTGACAAAAAAAGAGCTATTAGCGAAAATGCTATAGAATTGGCGGAAAAGATATTACAACGCAAACCTAAGTTAGCTTTTGCAGCTGTTGTAGAAAAATTAAATCCAAAAATGCCCGAAACACTTGAAGCAAGAAAATTGGCCGAAGAATTTACAGCCAGGGGATATGAAGCTGAAGGTCCTATGGCTTTAGATGTAATCTTAAATGCCGAAGCTGCAGTCAAGAAAGGCATTGAGTCCAAAATATCGGGTGATGTTGATATCATCGTTTTCCCGGAGATTACTGTTTGCAATTTTTTACTGAAATCAATCATAGAATTGCAGCATGCTCCTGTGGGTGGACTTGTTTTGGGTGCACAGGTTCCACTTATCTTGCTTTCACGCTCAGACAGACCCTCCGAGAAGTTGAATTCCATTGTTTTATCTCTTATAGTGTAAGCAATGTAAATAGAAATGGACAAAATAAATTCAGCTTAGCAAACCTGATATCAAGACAAACTGAATGTATTAAAATGAAACTTACAATTTTAGGAACAGCAGGGCAATTACCCACTAGGACGCGTTCACAGAATGCTTATTTTTTGCAGTGGCCATTTGGCGGCATACTTTTTGATCCCGGAGAAGGCGCACAGCGACAATTTACCTTTGCCGGAATTTCACCCGGAAAGATCACGAAGATCTTTATTTCACATTTTCATGGTGATCATTGTTTGGGACTGCCGGGTATTTTGCAAAGATTAAATTTAATGCAGGTAAGACATGAAGTTCATATTTATTATCCTGCAACAGGCCGGAATTTTCTTGATAATCTTGTGAACAGCTCCAAATACACTCCTCGTATTGAGTTTTACTTTCATCCTCTCGAAGCGGGGCTGGTAGAAGAAACTGAGGATTATCGTATAGAAGCTTACGAGCTTTTACATTCTACGCCCACTCTGGGATATCGCTTTACATTATTGCCCCAATGGCGATTTGATAAAGATAAATTGAAAAAATTGGCGCTGGCCGGGCCCATTCTTGGGAAACTGGAAAAAGAGGGAGAAATTGACTATCGGGGAACAAGCATAAAACGGGAAGATATCAGTTATAAGACTGATGAAAAAGTTTTTGCATATGTTCTTGATACGGGAGTGTGTGAGAATATTGGTCATTTGATAAAGGATGCAGATGCCGTTTTAATGGAGGCGACCTATTTGGATAGCGAGAAAGAACTTGCGGATGAATTTAATCATATGACAGCCGAAATGGCGGCTTTGTATGCGCAGAAGAATAATGTCAAGAAATTGATCCTTACGCATTTTTCTGAGCGCTATAAAGACCTTGATATATATAAGAAAGCAGTTGATAAATATTGCAAAAATGCGCATATTTCACATGATCTAGATGTTATTGAAATATAAAAAACGGGAATTTATGGAACGACCAGATTGGGATGAGTATTTTTTGAATATTGCAAAAGTTGTCGCAACGCGCTCTTCTTGTCTGCGTAGGCAGGTTGGTGCAGTGATAGTGCAGAATAAAGATATGATTTCTACCGGTTATAATGGGGCTCCGCAATATCAAAAAAATTGCATTGAGATAGGATTTTGTTATCGCAATAAGCACAATATAAAGTCCGGTACACAATTGGAACGATGTCGTGCTGTGGGATCTCATGCGGAATCTAATGCCATCGCGCTGGCAGCAAGAAATGGCAATGCAACAAATAATGCTACCATTTATATCTGCGGGCACGAATTCGTTTGTTATCAGTGTAAGGCTCAGATAGCCAATGCTCATATTAAACGTGTTGTTTTGCAAAAACCCGATGGAAAAACAGAAGAATGGATACCCGAAAAAGATTGGATCGTCCACCCGGTTGATCTCGAAGAGGAGATATGTAAATGTTGAAAAAAATGTTAATCATAAATTTGTCACTGTTAATGCTTTTGTTGGCAGTTGATCCAAATTACTATATTCATCGCGCAAATTTAAATTTTATGCAAGTAAATGACATGGTAGTTGATATGCGCATTCGTACGCGTATGCCCGAAATTACCGTTCCCGATCGCGAAACGACTATACATTTTGTACGTCCCGATTCCTTGTATTCACTAGATGAAGTTCCTCTTATTATACCACCGGAGATCTTTTTAATGGATCTTGAAAGATTGGTTAAAGATGCAATTTCTTTACGCACTATTACTTTAGAAGACACAAAAGATGATGTTGCTTTTATTGAGATAATTAAAGCTATGGACGGAAAAAATGTTATTTTCCTTGCTATGATCGATACGAATAGATGGATATTGGATCAAATGAAAATGATTGACAAGCCTGACATAATCGCTGATTTTAATTTTACTCAGGAAGAAGTTCAGCCCGGGATCTATTTGCCTTCAGAGATCAGGGTGATGATAGAGACAAAAGAAAGTAAGAAAAAAGTCGTACCTAATCCAAGAGGGAACATGCCTATGAGCTCCTCTTTTGGCTATGTTGATCTGACTTTTTCGAATTATCGTATTAATCAATTAGAAAAAGCGGAAGAAAGTTCTGCTCTATTTGATTCTTTAGATGCTGTTATTGAATCATTAAAATAATTTATATAATTAACACGGGGGTGCATTATGCGCAAAGTCTTATCTGTTATTTTGGGTGGTGGCCGTGGAACTCGTTTGGCTCCTTTGACCACTGTTCGTTCAAAGCCCGCAGTTCCTATTGGTGGAAAATATCGATTGATTGATATTCCTATTTCGAATTGTTTGAATTCAAATATTCGTAAGATCCATATTCTGACTCAGTTTAATTCTGAGTCCTTACACCGACATATTAATCAGACCTACAAATTCGATAACTTCACTGAAGGTTTTCTGGAGGTTCTGGCAGCTTCACAAACTATTGGGAATATGGACTGGTATCAGGGAACAGCCGATGCAGTCAGGCATAATCTCGATCACTTCGAAGCATATAACTTTGATCAATATCTCATTCTTGCCGGTGACCATCTTTATCGCATGAATTATGCGGAATTTGTACAACATCATAGACAGAAAGAGGCTGATATTACCATTTCGGTAAAACCTGTTTCCCGCGAAGATGCCAAGGGCTTTGGTGTTTTAAAGGTGGATGAAGAAGGCCGTATTATCGATTTTGCAGAAAAACCAAAAAGCGATGAGCTTCTTGAAAAAATGAAAAGTCCTACCGGTGATCCGGAACGTCCTTATTGGGGTTCCATGGGTATTTATGTTTTTAATCGTGAGACCCTGAAAAAAACGCTTGCCGATATTCCCAAAGATGATTTTGGAGGCGATATTATTCCCGGATCTATCAAGGAGTACAATGTTCAGGCCTTTTTCTTTGATGGTTATTGGGAAGATATTGGAACTATCAAATCATTTTACGATGCAAATATCAACCTAACTCAGCCGAACCCTGATTTTCGCTTTGTTGATGTAAATTTCCCCATCTATACTCATGCCCGCATGTTACCCGGATCAAGAATTACAAATGCTAATATCGATGATTCACTTCTCAATGAAGGTGCGCTTGTTCGTGCAAAGAAAATCAAAAATTCCATCCTGGGTATTCGTTCTGTGGTTCGTGCCGGTAGTGAGATCATTAATTCCTATGTGATGGGAAATGACTTTTTTGAAACTGATCACAAGAATGAAATTCCTTTAGGTTTTGGTAAAAATTGTGTTATCAAGAATGCTATTGTTGATAAGAATGTCAGAATAGGTAATAATGTCCAGATCATCAATAAAGATGGCCTTGACGAGTACGAAAGTGAAAAATACTGCATTCGCGATG
>Ga0265294_10006127_pt1 | contig 14511 bp, 15 predicted proteins | sample MunlanPumphouse3_FD_192504 | JGI IMG/M metagenome (GOLD analysis project Ga0265294, IMG submission 192504) | Groundwater microbial communities from a municipal landfill in Southern Ontario, Canada - Pumphouse #3 | ecosystem: Environmental > Aquatic > Deep subsurface > Groundwater | place... | reverse complement strand
ATTTCGACTATCCATCATCAATGACAACCTGCCCATGATACAAGATTACCCTATGCAAGTATTTGTTTTGTAAACACTTATTTTTTCGTCATTTTACCAGTTTTTCAGGATTTTTCATTAATTTAGACTACTCAATTTCGTCAATTTTTACCAAAGTTACGCACACTCGTATTTTCAACAACACCGTTGATTAATATGCCAATTAGTTTTGGGGTTCAGGGGTTTTGTTTGCTTTTTTCACAGCTTTCTTCGAGCTGTAATGGGTGCTCTTTCTGACCTTGTTGCCGTGCTCATCGACCTCAATATTGGAGCGTTTCGCCTTGAGTTTCTGTATGCGCTTGAAACGGCGTTCATGGATGATGGGGAGGTGATGGTTGAGTGACCGATGGACCTCGAACGGGTCACGGGCTTTTCTCTTGGTTGAAGGAAACTCTGCAGACTCTGTTTCCCCGTAGACTGAGGTGCCGGTATACTTCTCGTTGGTGAGTATGTTCTCAATGGTCTTAACCGGCCATTTCTTCTTTCCGGTTGGTGTGGGAACTTTCTGGGATTCCAGTTCCTTCTTGATCCTCACGATGCTCCAGCCTTGCTCGTACCAGTCAAAGATCTTCAGTACTATTCTTGCTTCAGCAATGTTGAGGATGAGTCCTTCCTCATCGTTACGATCATAACCATAGCACCTTCTTGAGAATGCCGGGGAGTCGGGATCCATGGTACTTCTTCGAAGACCCCACTTGATGTTCTCGCTCTTGTTCTCACTCTCGGCCTGGGCTATGCCCGCATGGAGTGTCAGCAGCAACTCCCCTGCCTGGCTGAGGAGGTGGATCTGCTCATTGTAGAAAAAGACATCCACCTTCAGTTCCTTGAGCCTCCGAAGCGTCACCAGAAAATCAACACAGTTGCGTCCGAACCGGCTGATGGACTTGGTATAGATCATGTCGATCTTGCCCGCCTCACAGTCGGCCAGCAGGCTCTGGAAGCCAGGACGGGAGCTGATCGTCCTACCAGACTTGATGTCGGTATAGGTACCGACATATTCCCAAGCGGGATTCTCCAGGATGTCCTCCTTCTCGAAATCCATCTGAGCCGAAAGGCTGTGCAGCTGACGTTCCATCTTTGTGCTCACACGGCAGTACAAGGCAACACGGAGACGCTTGAAATGTCGCTTGGCTGGTATGACATGTATGATGGGTTTTCTCTTCTCTTCGGGCATGGTTTTTTATAACACGAATGGAGAGGGCTGGATAGATTTTTTACTACATAGAAAACTCTACTGGCCACAAAAGGTATCAAATTCCTCAAGTTTTCCATAATCCATACTTATCGATATCACGAACCAATAAAACAAATAGAGAACCAAAAGTATTCAACATAAAGCGTCTTGTGTCATCATCAATGTCCTTGATGGCATTCACAGCAGCAAATGCTTTTTCCTTTTTGTTGAACAATAAATCCCTGAAAGTCTTTGCATTTGTGGATTTTATGACTAGATAAAAAGACTCCACAAAGACTTCTCTCTGCTTCATGTCAAACGATGATACCCATTTATTGAGGACCCTGTTGAAGTAGGAAGCATTTCCACTCATATTGATTGCATATTGGAAATCAAACCCCTCAACCAACCAAGAAAAGGGATCATGTTGCATGATCCAAAATCGGTCGCTCTTGACAACCTTGAAATCCTCCTGTTGCTGCAGGAGCATCCCTATCAGAGAAGACTGAGGCACGGTCTTCAGAATTTTGAATTTTATCTTCGCATAATTTTCGCTTTGGAAAATATCTTCGGAGAACCCCGGGCCATCATGACTAAATATGACTTGTATCCTATCCTGAATGCATTGCTCACAATGCATTGAGGCATATACCGCGATATTGCCTCCTTTCGAATGCCCTCCTACAAGCATAGTCGAATATGGATTTCCAATGAAGCTGTTCAGGTATCTCACCCCTTCCACTTGGGAAGGAACGGGGTTGAGAAAAGCCATATTAAAGTCTTCTTTCCATCCAACGAATGTCGAATCAGTCCCTCGGAAGGCAACGTATGCTATCCCATCAGTGATCAAAAAAGTAATCGCAGAAAACTGCTTTTCCTGAACTTGATCTGTGTGATCTACATACCGAGACATCCGTACATCTTGGAATCTGGGGCTATCAGCAAGCGCCAACAACAGCTTCAGGTTGCTTTTATGATCACGAACGCCCAGAAAAAGCCATTCCAGATTGTCCTGTTCCATAAGTTCACGTATACTGATGGAACCATCCAAGGATGATATTCCCGGTACAAACCCATTGAATTGCAGATATGAAAATTGCGACAAGACAAGACTGTCCACCTCGCAGAAAGGTCTTGAATCAAAACCGTCCCTTGCCACTTTGACATAATCTATTATGTTACTCATTTCTTGTCCTTTTTCGATTGAGCATCCAAATTCCCACGATTCACAAAGCAATCAATCTTTATGTAATCTCATTTAGTTAGTCGCAGCATGGCTATCAGGTCCTTTGATGAGACAATCTTGTCAACCATGCTGACCAACAATGACTCGCGATAGTGATAGATGGTTTTTGAAAGGGGCCACATATGAGTCAGTATGATGTCCTTTTCCATTTCATTGAGGTCAAAATACATTTGTGCATTTTCAAGCGCAATTCCTGCATGCCTCATGGCATGGTGGGGGTGCTTCTCTCTTTTCCAATCATACAGGAAGAAATCGTGCAGGAGAGCGCCCCTGGCACATGATTTCTTATCCAAGCCGAAGGCATCTGCCAGATACCACGATACTTGTGATATCAGCAATGAATGACTCAAGGTAGATGCCTGATGATGCTGAATGCCAGCCATGGACATGACATTTCGGTTCTCGAGCAGGTCCTCTATTGCTAGGTAAAATTGCCCATCCTCCTGATCCTCGTCAAGAATCCGCCCATGCAAGAGTATCCATATCGCCTTCCTGTACGGAAGGAATCCAATTACAGCTGTCGACCGCCCCCAAATTTTTGCAATGAACAAAGACAGCTCGCTCTTCAGAATCTGAGGGAAGGCCAAGAGGATCCTCGTATTGGCTTTCCTTCCGACAGCTTCAAGATTTTCAGCAGCTGGATTCTCCAGAAGCCCTAAAAGGTTTCTTTTTAAATGACGGATATGCAACAACTCGTATGCATTCGAGATGGCTTGAAAAATGAAGTAGATCGAAAAACTAACTGCTATTATCCAAAACCCCTTAGTCGCAAGAATCAAATCCATAAACAACCAGATGTTCTGTTGCAGAAAATGTAGGTATACATAGCCTAGAATCCCCCAATAGAACGAGTACAAGAGACAAACCCTTCCCTGTAAATTTAGAAAGAAGGATGAATAGTCCCACAGCTTCAACTCAAATAATTTCTCATAAAAGAGATGTACAAGAAACTCAAGCATGGTACAAAAAAGAATGCATGCCGTGATTTCAACCCAGATCAAGTGATCAGGCACTAATATATCTATGGATTCGATGACGACGGCACCTGCCCCATAAATTGGGACGAAGGGTCCTCTTAACAACCCAGAATCAATGAATCTATGTTCCTTAATGCTACGGTAGGCTGATTCCAGCAACCATCCCAAGAAGGAGGATACTAGAAACAGCACAACCCAACTCCAAAGACCTGCCATATCTATTCCCTATGTTGTTCGACAGACGTGAAGAGTACCAAACCAACTATCCTCATCAATTTCCAAGTCTGGCATGCAAAAACCATCACAATTCATGAATATTGCTCACGTAACATATTGGCATGACTCTCCCAGTCCTCTGCTGCGCCAGTACATTTTGCACAAAGCTCGTCTACATCCTCGTGATCCAGTGGTTGCGTCGATATGGCTCCAGAAATCTTTACCATTTGAGCTAGAGCCTCTGGATTATCGAGCAAGGGACATGGCTGGAAAAGATTCTTATTGAAGGGCTGCCGGTTTCTGTATTCTTTGAAAAGAGGGGACTGCAACGCATCCAGCAACGAACTATTCCTAATGTTCTTATTTGCATAGTGGATGAATGCACAAGGTTCCACATCCCCTGCGGCATTGATATGCAGATATCTTCTGCCCCCCGCAATACAACCGCCTACATACGGAGCGTCGTTCCAAAAATCAAGCAGAAAAATTGGTTTCTTTGCTCGCATTTCACGTACCCAATGAGCCATGTGTTCCCGCTGATCTGCGTTCGTCATCAATGTAGGGTCAGCATTCCTCCCCAAAGGCATGTAGGTGAAATACCAACCAAACATGCATCCTTGTCCGATAAGGAAATCCAAGAAATCTTCGCTTCCTATACTATCCACATTTTTTGAATGGTAGCAGGTACTGAAGCCGAATGGGGCCTTGGCCTCACGCATGTGACGCATGCCTTGAAGGACTTTTCCATACGTTCCCGATCCTCTTCTGAAATCAGTCTGTTTCTCATAACCCTCAATACTGAAAACCAAGGCAAAGTTACCAAGAACAGCCAAGGCTTGTGAAAACTCCTTATCCACCAGTGTCCCGTTGGTGAACGCAAGGAACATGCAATCATCATGTACTGCTGCCAGTTTGAGTAGGTCCGTTTTCCTCATTGTTGGCTCTCCACCTGAATAAATATAGAAATAGATTCCTAATTCCTTACCTTCCATGATGATCCTGTCCATCAATTCATACTCCAATGAATCTGTTTTTTCATATTCGCCAGCCCAGCAACCAGTACATCTAAGATTGCATGCACTGGTCGGATCCATGAGGATGGCCCAGGGGATGTTACAGTCGTACTGTTTCCGTAAAGCTTCAGTGCGTTCGGGCCCTGTCATTGAGGCGCTAACGACAAAATTGGAGACAAAGCGTTTTCTTACTATCGGTTGAAGTTCGTCAAAACCTCTGATGATGAGATTCCTATATGGGTTATCTTTTTCCTTCATTACCTTTTTTGCAGCAAGCAGCTTTCGCCTGCTACCCTTGTCATTTATGAAAATCAAGAGAGCATCCACAACTTTGGGGATATTCTCTTCCGGATTGCTCTCCATGAAATGCAATGCCAGATGCAATGCAGTATTACTGATGCCATGCGTAATGTGATCCATGATTTTGTTCCTTTGTTTGTGATGGTTTTTTTCTTAAGACACTCATTGCAGTCCACAATTCAAGACACTTGAAATAATCATCTCGTGTTTCTTGTTGGACATACTCTCCCATTGCTCCAACAAGGAAGTATATCGATCACCTTCCCCTTCTACCGTTCCGAAAAGAGGTTGCAAAATATGGTTTTGGAAGAACGATAGTCCCATGAAAGCCAAGGAGAATGCATACGAAGAGCTATTTCCCAGACTTGCAAATACGGTTTCGGTGACTGTCCATAAGGATTTGATGGACTCCTGGAGACATTGTGTAACCGTCAAAGGTTGATCATGGTTCATGCAAACAGTGAATTCCAAGAGAATGGAAGAGAAATTACGGTTTTTCATAAAATCCGCAAATACGCTAAGTACTTCTTTCAATCTCTGGGAAGAAGAAATCGACTTGGCTTGGACGACATCGTGCAATTTTCCTGTGACCGAATCAACCACATACCGAACTGTCTCGATGAAGATAGCTTCTTTGTTTGCATAATATTTGTACAGTCCGGTTCGGCTTAGTCCGCATTTTTCTGCGATTTCCTCATAGTTGGCAGAGTAATAACCTTTTCTTGAAAATATTTCCAAGGCTTGATTGATGATGTCCTTGGACCGATAATCATGGTCAACAATTTTTGGCACGACGAGCCTCCTTCACAGAATTTGCTTCAGATTCTTTATTTTGACATCAGTGTCAAAATAAAGATTATTAGCTGCGATGTCAATAGAACAGTTGGTATTATTTTTAATCCAGTATCTGATTAAGCTTTCAGATGGGCCTCTTATCCATAATAATTTATCAATCCTTTGCAAACAAAGCACTCGTATCCGTGTATTCCTTGTAGCTTTCCTTTTTGTTTCATCACATACAATACCCTTACTAATAAATCATCAACGACAACCAACTCTTGATACAAGAACACTCATTGAAGATGTTTGTTTTGTACTAACTTAATATCCAAATCCATAGGGGCATGCCTGATGAGATTACTGTCCATCAGGCCAGAAAATTGCCTTCGGCTTTCATCAGATTCCTCCTTTTGGAGGATGCTTTTACCCTTAGCTATGTACTTGGGGCTTTCATCCTTGAGAAAATGCTCGTACCGAGAGCACCAGAGAAGGCAGGTACGCGCGTGAAACGTACCTGCCAAGAGATGAGGAGAGAAGGTTATGGGGAATCTATCTCTGGTATTCCTCCCAGAGTTCATCAGCAATTGGCTTCCACTTGTCAGCAATCGGCTTGCATTTAGCATAGAGCTGTTCTACTGATTCTGAGTCGATCCGTTGGGTGCTTTGAGCCCCCGACTGGTTGACCATATCCAACAACAACTCAGGATTGTCAAACATGGGGCAGGGACGGAACATGTTTGAATTGCATGGCTGATGCTCCCGATATGCCTTGAACAATGGGTTCCTAAGAGCTTCCACGAGAGGTTTGCCATGAATGCTTTCACAGGCATAGTGGATGAATGCACACGGTTCCATGTCACCATTGGCATTGATGTGCAGGTATCGTCTTCCTCCTGCGATGCATCCATTCACATAGTTGCCATCATTCCAGAAATCCAATACAAACAAGGGCTTATGGCTACGAATTTCTCTTACCCGTTTGAGCATATAGGCTCGTTGAGAGGGAGATGCAACCAAGTCGAGGGATGCACCTTCCCCTACTGGAATATAGGTAAAATACCATCCAAACAGTGCTCCTTTCTCAGCCATGAAATCTACGAACTCATCAGAACCCACGTACTCAGTATTATATGTGTGGTAGCAGGTAGAGAACCCAAAGGGCAATCCACGATCACGCAAGATGTCCATTGCCTGGATACATTTCTTCCAAACCCCACTACCCCTTCTTGCATCGGTCATTTCCTCAGTTCCCTCGATGCTGATTAGTGGGATAAAGTTTTTCACACTCAGTAGGTCTTCCGCAAATTCATCGTCAATCAATGTTGCATTGGTAAAGGCAGCAAAGATTGCGTCGTTGTGTTTGCTTGCAAGCTTTATCAGGTCATGTTTACGAACCAACGGTTCACCACCGGAAAAGAGATATGCATAGGTTCCCAGTTCCTTTCCTTCGGTAATGATGCGATCCAAGGTCTGGAAAGAGAGCTCATCAGTTTTCTTGTATTCGGCGGCCCAGCATCCTGTACAGGAAAGGTTGCAGGCAGATGTGGGATCCATCAAGATTGCCCAAGGGATATTCATATCCATTTCTACACGGTTTTTCTCCAACTGTTCAGATCCAAACCAAGCAGCATTGAAGACAAAATTCATGACTATCTTCTCTAGCACCTCGTAGTCTGTCTGGTGGATGATCCTCATGATCAAGCCGTATCCCCCTGATGAGGGGTCTTGAGTAATACGTTTGATCATCTTCCATTGTTTCTCTTGTATTCTTCCCGTTGCTGCTGCAATGGGCTGTGCCCAGTTCACAAGTTTGGGGAGATTTTTCTCTGGGTTTGCATATACAAGTCGCAGACTTGTTCTCAATACGTTCTCGGGAATTGATTTCATGGGTTTGTCCTAGGTGGAGAGAAAGCCAGCAAATTAGCTTCCTCTCCTATGTTTCATAAAAGTTGTTGGTGAATGCTACGCAATCGTCTTCATCGTTTTTGCTTCTAGAATAATCATGATGATGGACACGATACGAAGGTTCCACGCAGCCCAGCCGGTAATAGATGAAATCCAGGGAACGATGAACAACAATACGCTCGCAACAATGAGAATCCATTGAACAGGTTTTGATTCTGGGAGTGAAAGAGCAATTACAGCACAAATGACAATTGCAATAGCAATCACAACACTGAAACCAGAACCTCCTGAGTAGGTGTAGAAGAGCGGAGAAAATGCCGCATACAATCCCAGAACTGCAACTGTCCAATCTTGGGTCCGTTTAAATTTGTCCATGTGTACCTCCAAGTACGTTTGGTCTTGTTTTGTGCTTGAAACGTATCATTGAGCGCCTTACAGAGGTACTGTACGAAGGTACAGTTGTGGTACAGTAACGGTTTGTTGCCTCAACAGAGGTTTCAAACTATACTTACATACCATATGAAAGAAAATGAATCGACCAAAGCGACACTCTCTTCAGTCTCACGAAGCGCTTTGGTGGAAAGGCCTCGATTGGATGAGAAGCTAGCGCTCTCGCTGCACTACCAGACCGCTCTGGTTCATGCACCCCATGGGTATGGGAAGACAACAGCAATAGCCCGATACCTAGCTTCAAGAGAGTACTGTCATGCATACATGCAATGCACTTCTGACGATAACAATCCAAAAACATTTGCTTCCCGTCTGAGCCTTATGCTTATTTCCTTGCTACCAAATGTTACAGAAAGTGAGGACCCTTCTGATGTGCAGTTAAGCCGAATGGTTGAGCTTCTTGGAGAAATCAGTGAACCACGGTACCTCATATTTGATGATGTTGAGTTCCTGAACCATAAGCACATTACATCCTGGTTATCCTTTCTTGCAGCATATCTTCCTGAAACGGTGCATCTCATGCTTATTGGAACAGATATTGCTGTTTTCCCAAAAGCCTCAATGCATCGTGATGCAGTGATGCAAATCAACAGGGATGATCTTGCCTTCACGCAGGAGGAAGGGAGACGTTTAGCTGCATACTTTGCAGATGATATCGATGACGAGGCGCTGGAGCTCATGATCGAGAACACTTGGGGATCCCCACTGTTGCTCAAAGCCTGTTTTGCCAAAGGGGAGATTCAAAACAGTGCACAGGTGGAAGGGAGAAGCCGTGAGCTTGAATCGTATTTCCTCCCCATTTGGGATGAGGTTCCAAAGAAAGCGGAAACAGCACTCGTGTATACTGCTTTGCTTGGAGCATTCTTCCCTGGGAAGGAACAAGAGACCCTCAAGACGGGGGTAATGATTCTGATCGAGAAATCCCTTTTTGTCGAAATGACAAGTGCTGGAGAGGTTCTCATTCACCCTCTTTTCCGTTCCTTTGTGCTCAATCGCGTGAGAGCAGGGAAGAACAGAAGAATTGAACATGCCGTGGCGCAGGCAGTTGCAGATCTTCTTGACGCATCATTATATCGGGAAGCGATAACGATGACCCTTGGGATTGAAGACTATGAATTGGTAGCCAGTCTTCTCGATGAATATTGTGCAAAATTGTTGACAGATGGGAATCTGGATTTTATCACCAGTATCATTGGACAGCTGCCTAAGGTTTCGGTAGAGAGGTATGCTTCCTTAATGCTACTGGAGATACTCAGCGGAATCCGCAAGGGATGGACCGCGAGACATGTGATGGACAGAATTGCCGGGATACAGTCATCCAGGCTAAGGAAGAAAATGCAGGAGGTTGACCTTCTGTCCATCCTTGATGGGATCGACCTCTTGCTCCAACGTGATTTCTATCATGCTGAAAAACTGTTGAACAAGCTTCCTGATGAACTGACTTATCTTCGTCCGCTTATCAGCGTGTTCATTGCTTCCTTACCTCTTGGACCGGAGGAAGATCTTGAACAGGTCTATCACCATCTGCAGGAGACGTTACGAACCATTGGGATCAAGCAATACGATGCACTTTCCATCGTGTTGCTTGGGCAAATAGGGTCCATCCAACTCGAACTCTTGTTGTTTGAGCAAGCAAGGCAATCCTTTGATGAAGCGCTGAGGTTGGGATATGAGGAAAAAGCAGGGTATGCCACTTCATGCAGCATGGCTTGGATAGGTAAGGGATTGCTCTCTCTCTATTCAGGGATGAGAGAGGATGCAGAGGAGTATCTGTTACGAGGACTTGCCTCTGCAAAGGGATATTCATTCTATCTCTCTCTCCATGCACAATTGGCACTTGCTGAGTTCTATATAGTGAGTAGTCGTCATGAGGAAGCAGTACGGTTGCTTCGCGATGCAGGCAAGCAAGCCTATGAGTATGATGTCACTTCCATTGATGACCGTTTCATAGAGGTGATGTATGCCATGGCTCAGAGACGTGTTGGTGACATTCCTGCGTTGGAAATGTGGGTACATAAGCACAAGGAGAAGGAAGCACAACAGGATACCCTTTTTGATCTCTTTGTGTTGGAAGAACGACAAGTGCTTGGGTATTACCAGATTACTGGGCAACTGGAAAAAGCTGTGGATCTCTATGCTTCTTTGCAATCAGAGCTCAAGAGGAAGCATCGGTTGTTGCTCTCGATAATCCTTTCAATAGAGTTTGGTGTTTATGATTCTCAACAACTAGATCTCTCGAGAAGCCAGATCAGTGAAAAACATATCTCTGTATTGCAGGAATTGTACGGAGTCAAACAAGAAAGAGAGGATCAACTCCTGACTGACCGAGAGCAAGAGGTCCTGCATTTGATTGGAAATGGCTATATGAACAAAGAGATAGCAGGGATGATGAACATAACTGAACGAACAGTGAAGTGGCATGCCTCAAAGATCTATGAAAAGTTGCAGGTGACATCAAGAATGGAGGCAGTTTCTGAAGCTAGAAGGATTGGTATCCTGTAGAAGGAAGACCTATATTATCCTGTCATGAATTGGAACACCAAATGATCCTCCGAAATGTTGATACAGAGTATCTCGAACATGTGAGAATATAACTATACAAACAACCGTTGCCCATATTCATTAAGAGAACAATCCGATTGCTACTTCTCGACGAGAGCGCAAGGATGTGTGGCAGTTCTATTAATGTCTGGTAGTGAACCCTCTAATCAATATTATGGATGTTATGCGTAGGCATCTCATCTCTCGAATCCCGTCAAGGCTGACTTTGTCAAAGATACGAGGGTGATGGTATTCCGAATTGAATACCTCATTCGGATTATTACCAATCCTCTGTACATCTAGATACTTTACAGATATCTTTTGTCCATAGATTAAGTCTCCCATAAAGTTCTAATTAAATAAGTTTTCAACCGCTCGTCCTGACCACCTACCTATAATTTCATTTCACAGGATACTGATACAATTAGAAGGGACGTGCCTATTTTTCATGAAGAATAGTAAAATCAAGGCGGCTGCTGACGACATTCCTGAGCCGAATAAAAATGGTGCCGGGGCTCCGATACCATTCCACAACAAACCGGCAATGACACTGGCAGGCAACAAGGCAAGCCCTACAACGGTAGAATGCATTCCAAGCATAGTCCCCTTTAATTCCACTGGCGATATTTCGGCGATATACGCCCGTTCCACACCAACAATCATAGCGGTGTACACCCCATATAATAAAAAGGCGGCAACAACAACCGCTTGGCTGGAAGCGATGGCAAAACCGAGATATACGACTGAAAAAACCAGGTAGCCTGTGATGAGTAAAGACTTTCGCCCAATCTTATCCGACAATCGTCCAAATGGGATTGAGAAAATGGATGCTGTAATATTAAAAATGAAATACAATAATATAACATTTGTGTCTCCGAAACCCACACTTTTTGCACGCAATAGCAGAAATGCGTTTGAAGAATTTCCAAGTGTGAACAAACAGACCACTGCAAGGTACATCTTGAGTTGACTATCCAACTTTTTCATATCTTGCCAGAACGGCTCCCGCTTTTTTATAGTGCGGTCCTTCTTTTTTTCTTTTATGAAAAGGAACATGAAAAGTCCTAGTAGCGCAGGAATGACTGAGAAGGCAAATAGTTTTTTATACACAAAATGCTCCCCTGCATTTTTCAGCAGCAGATAACTTATGAAAATACCAATTGCCGAGCCAGCCATGTCTAGCGCCTTATGGATGCCATATGCTTTTCCCATCTGGTTTTTATCAGCACTTTCGCTCACCATCACATCTCTTGGAGCGGTCCTGATGCCTTTTCCGACGCGGTCGATGACGCGTGCACCTAAAACACCAACCCATGAAGTAGCAAAGATGAGGGCTGCCTTGTAAACCAATCCTGCTGCATACCCGACAAAAGCAACCGGTTTCTTTTTACCTCTTTTATCAGTGATGTATCCGCTGAACACCTTCAAAAGACTGGCAAGACTCTCAGCGATACCCTCAATAATGCCGACGAGTACTGGTGTCGCGCCGAATGTGGAGGAGAGATAAAGCGGAATGATAGGGTATACCATCTCCGCACTAATATCAGAAAAAAAACTGACAAATCCCAATACAATGACGTTCCACATGTGCGATCTCCTAGTTTTAAAACCAAATCGATTTGATGATGAAGAAAACGACCAGTAGCCAGATTGCTGCGATTGGCAATGCGTACACCCATTTTTTCGGATTTCCGTCTCGCCATAAGCCTTCGGATTCAATTCTACATTGTTGAAAAACCTCGTGTGGAATCAGTTTGACCGTCAATGCCACAAGCGCAGGCAGAATGATCACGTCGTCAAGATACCCTAGCACCGGAATGAAATCTGGAATGAGGTCGATTGGTGAAAAGGCATATATGATGGTTGCTCCTGCGCACATTTTTGCAAATACCGGCGTTTCCCGTTTCCTCAGTGCAAGAAACACGGCTGGAATATCCATTTTCACCTTTTTCGCTCTTTCTCTCATATTCATAGCTCTGGCCTCCCTCACTGAGTACTTTCATAGGATCGCTGATATACCTCGCAACTGAACGTGTCCAATTTTGTACGGCATTGTTCCAGCTTTTCCTCAGCAGAGAGATACAGGGGTGCCCCATGAAAATCTCTTTCACGTATTTTATGATACCAATCGGTCAATTTTTGAAATTCATCCTCATTCTCCTCCAATTCTGCGAATGTGAATTTCCCAAGTCCTGATTCTTTTTCAAGTTCACAAAGCAGGTAGTCGCACTGTTCCAATAGTTCGACGTATTCTTCATCCCTGGCTTGGTTAAAGGCAGCAACGATGCGCTCGGAAGTGCTTTCATTATGAGGAATCATCCGCATAACATAGGACTCACCACCGTTTAATGTGATTTCTGCAGAGATTTTCTGAAAGAAGGCTTCGTTATTATCATTCATAGGCAAGAACCAGACCGATTGGCCCAGAATGACCGCCCCGCTTTTTTTCAACTTTCTCCACACGCTCACCCTAACACGTGAAGGTTCTTTGGGTAGCGAGTAATTGATAGTCAACCATTCTTGATGTTCCATGTGGTACCTCATACCTCGAAAATGTAATACTGGTTACAGTAAAATCGAAAAGAGGAGTATTTGTCAATAAATAGAAGTACTAATCTTTCGATAGGTGACATGAAAGGCATCAAGTAACCAGAGGGGGCAACCGTGGTGGGGTCCCCTCGTATTCTGATATTGAACTAAACCGCTACGCGGTGGCCTGGGGTCGATAAGTACCTAGCTGGCAAAATATATTTGATGGCCTGTTCCGCTCTCCTGTATCATGGGCAAGGTGCATTTGCACCTAAACCCATTCACAGGAGAGAACTATGAACAAAGACCAAGCAATGCAAAGCTTCTTGAAGATATGCAACTCAGAGGCTTCACCAAAGGCTCCATGTCAGACATACCTGTTGACAGCCTCGCGTTTCCTAGAATACTGTCGCACGGCGGATGTGGCAACCCTTGACGAATCACCTTTTCGGGATTATCTGCTTGAATTGCACGCCTCAGGAAGCCTCAGCCCAGTCACTATCAACCATCACAACAGCATCATCCGTTTCTTGTACGAGGTTACCCTCAATGACAACTTGCCCATGATACAAGATTACCCTTTGCAAGTGTTTGTTTTGTAAACACTTAATTTTCTGAAATTTTACCAGTTTTTCATCATTTTTTGATATTTTAGACTACTCAATTTCGTCAATTTTTACCAAAGCTACGCACACTCACATCCTCAACATTACCGTTGATTCTTATGCCATTTAGTTTTGGGGTTCAGGGGGTTTCTTCGTCCTATTCACAGCCTTCTTGGAGCTGTAGTGAGTACTCTTTCGGACCTTGTTCCCATGCTCATCGACCTCGATGTTGGAGCGTTTTGCCTTCAGTTTCTGCACACGCTTGAAACGGCGCTCATGGATGATTGGGATGTGATGGTTGCGTGATCGGTGGACCTCGAACGGGTCGCGAACCGTTCTCTTGGTTGAAGGAAAATCTGCGGACTCTGTTTCTCCATAGACGGAGGTACCGGTATACTTCTCATTGGTGAGGATGTTCTCGATCGTCTTCACCGCCCATTTCTTCTTACCGGTTGGTGAGGGAACCTTCAAGGATTCCAGTTCCTTCTTGATCCTCACGATACTCCAGCCTTGCTCATACCAATCAAAGATCTTCAGGACTATTCTGGCCTCAGCGATGTTGAGGATGAGGCCTTCCTCCTCATTACGATCATATCCATAGCACCTTCTCGAGAATGCCGGGGAGTCGGGATCCATGGTGCTTCTTCTCAGGCCCCACTTGATATTCTCGCTCTTGTTCTCACTCTCCGCCTGGGCTATGCCCGCATGGAGTGTGAGCAGCAACTCCCCTGCCTGG
>Ga0265294_10006126_pt1 | contig 14513 bp, 12 predicted proteins | sample MunlanPumphouse3_FD_192504 | JGI IMG/M metagenome (GOLD analysis project Ga0265294, IMG submission 192504) | Groundwater microbial communities from a municipal landfill in Southern Ontario, Canada - Pumphouse #3 | ecosystem: Environmental > Aquatic > Deep subsurface > Groundwater | place... | reverse complement strand
ACAGCTAACGGAGGAACTTGTTCTGTAAGAGAAAGTGAAATAACTCCCGATATTAATTCAACTTATCAATTTTTTTGTTCATTAAACAGGCTGAACAATTTTGAATACTTGCAAGAACAAAAAACATTTGTTGAAACGTTATTATTAGAAGAAGGCTTATATGCACTCAATATAAACAGCACGACTCTTGATTTATCAACAATTGCATATGGAAATGCAATTAGCAGTTTTGAAATTGGAGGTGATAAGGATGCTTGAATTGATAAGTATCTCAAAAAAATATGGCGAAAAGAGAATACTGGATAATGTAAATCTTTCACTCAACAAAGGAAAAATAACCTTCATTGTAGGCACATCGGGTGCCGGGAAAACAACTTTACTTAATATTATTGGTGGACTTGACAAGCCTACCTCAGGTAGTGTTGTTTTCAATGGGAAGGATATCGGAAACGATTTAAGTACATATAGGGCAAAGAATATCGGTTTTATTTTTCAGGATTATAATTTGATTTCAGGTCTATCGATAGTTCAAAATGTTGAAATAGCAACTGAGATTTCCGGCATTAGAAAAGATACCGATGAAATCATATCAGAGGTTAAAGCTCTTGGCATCTCTGACCCTCATCAAAAAGTTGAGACACTTTCTGGCGGTGAAAAGCAGCGAGCAGCGGTTATTAGGAGCATATGCAAGGATGTTGATGTCCTAATTGCCGATGAACCTACCGGAAACCTCGACTCGAGCAATGCTGGTTTAGTACTTGATATGCTGCAAGCACTCAAATCAGAAAAGCATATAATAATTGTTTCCCATGATATAGAAAAAGCACAAAAATATGCAGATAGAATCATAACACTTAGTGACGGAAATATTGTAAGTGATGAAACGCTCTGTAATAATAGTGGGCGGTCGTTAAAAGGATCGGATGAAAAAAACGCATATATACCGCAATACGAAAGGGCTTCGTTTTTTAACACAATTCTAACATTAGGGAAAAACAGTGTCGGTTTGCGAAAGGGGAAAATTATTTCGATTGCTTTAGTAATTGCTATGGCGATAGCATCTTTGGCGACTGTTATTAACCTAAACAAATCGGGTAGCACTATATCCCATAACGTTAATATTAATTATCTTGAAAACGATTTGATGAATCTTTATTACAGTAATATGCCTAATACTGGATATATGGAATTCCCTTTTTCACAAGAGGATATTCTGTCGGTTAAAAATGATTATGATATTAAGGAAAATGTTCTTATTTATCTTAACGTAAGTAATAATTGGATTTTTAGTTTTGGCTCTAAAACAGCGAATCTTTGCCTTAAACAAATAAACATTGATGATTTCTTTAAAGAAAGAGTTCTTTCTAATGATATTGAAGGAGAGTTTATTTCTAATAAAAATGAAATTATCATCGCTGAAGATGTTGCAGAACAGCTTTTTGAAGAAAATTGCATTGGAAAATCTATAACGCTTAACGATGGCAAAGGAAACAGCACAGATTTTACTATTGTTGGGATTAACCATACGAAAAATCCTTTTGATGAAATTTATAGTTTTGTAAGTGCTGAGAGCTTAAAAGATTTGCTTTCCAGAATAATGAAAGAAAACATTTTTCAACGCCAGGAATTAATGACATATTATACCGAAATTCAGAGCATGACCACTGGTGGGCTTTATGGTTCAATGAGTCCGGTTGATGAGAAAGAAAGTTTACTTTATGGAAAGCATCCAACTTCAGATGAAAATGCTTTAATCAGCTCTGCATTGCTTGTAAATGTACTGGATTACTTTAGTATTAAGAAGAATTATTCATATGAAGATATCACAACGGGAATGATTTCATCTGAGGATGTAAACAGTATATTCTCTAAAAAATTAGCATTAAATTTTAATGGTCTGTTTATAATATACATTTCCGGTGTATACATATCAGAAAATATAGAGATGCGTTTTACCAACGGTTTAATAACAGAAATGCAATTTGCAGATCCAATTGGTATTGATGTTTATGTAGCAAATCCGGAACAAATATCCATAATAAAAGACAGCATTAATGAAAAATTCAACTTTGAAGCAAGGACTCAATTGGAAACACTCAAGGATAATGTCTCTATGCAAACTCGCTTTTTTAGCATCGCTCTTGTGTTATTGGGTATTGTGCTGTTTTGTATTTCTTGTGCTCTTCTAAGTTCTTTCTCTAAAATGGCCGTTCTTGAACGCAAAAAAGAGGTAGCTATTATTAAAAGTCTTGGTGCAAATAACCGCAGTGTTTTGCTTATACTCCTTTTTGATTCTGCTGTGATTACTTTGTTGTCGTGTCTCCTATCACTTATTATCTTTGCAACGTTGAAATTTACAATGCCATATATTTTAACCGATATAGAATTATTAACTTCGAGCTTTCCTGTCGGGCTAATTATATTGATAAGTGCAATTTTTTCTTTGTTCATATTCGTGCAGACAGGCTTAACCTTAAGAAAATTGGTAAAGCAAATGCCCGCTGAATTATTTGCACAGTAGGATGATTTTGTAGTTCTTACGCTTAAAGCACTCACACAACTTCAACATACCATAAAACTATGATCACCAAAGATATCCGGGGTATGATCAGTGCATTCAACCTGCAGGTGCAGGGTTCGTTGACAATCGTGTAACAAATATTGTACACTATGAGCGGAGGTGATCATATGAATTTCTATTCGGTAAGAGACTTGAGAACAACACCAAAGAGCATATGGAATAATCTTTCAGAGGATGGCGAGGTTATTATAACCAACAACGGAAAACCGACCGCGATCCTGCTTGATATTTCTGATGGAAGTTTCGAGGAAACACTTAAAGCTGTTCGTCAGGCAAAAGCAATGATTGCTTTTAATACCATGAGATCAAAAGCAGCTGCAAAGGGGTTCATAAGTGATGAAGAGATAGAGAAGGAAATTACAGCAGTTCGCAGCAAGGTTGGGTAATTGCTTATGTTGGTGGTTGTTGACACAAATATCCTTGTTTCAGCATTGTGGTCAAGGGACGGAGCACCGGCAAAAGTGATCAGCTTGATTTTGAATGACACCCTTGTTCCCTGCTATGATCACAGAATCATGAGCGAGTACAGAGAAGTTTTGGAACGGCCTAAGTTTGGCTTTTCAAAGAGTGAAATAAATTCATTGCTTGACTGGTTTGAAAGCATTGGCCGATCTATCGTTTCTGAGCCATGTGATAGCAGCTTTATTGACGAAGCGGACAAGAAATTTTATGAAGTTGCCAAGTTCTGTCGTGCGAAGCTTATAACCGGGAATCTGAAGCATTTTCCTGATGATCCGGATGTATTATCCGTTGCTGAGTTTTTGGATCAATACATAAAACAAACAGAGAAACCTGTCGACTATTAATCTTTCATATCAATCCTGTCCCCTTCAAAATCCCATCGGCTCGACAAAATTAAAAACAAAAATGCAAACACTTGAAACGATGATAGCAAAAATTGTTATATGCAATCCCTCTATGTTTAAAGGCGATCCGATAGTGCGGTGCATCAATCGTATGTTTGGAAACATGATCATTATTCCGATTATATCTGATATCAACCCAAACGCAAATATTTTCAAAAAGTGTATAATTGATTTGATACGAGAGTGTTCAACGCAATGAGGTAATGTATGCAATGAAGAAATCAATTACCCTAATGTTTTCACTGCTGATCCTTTTAACCGGCTGTAATAGCTATTCGACAATATCACTGACCGATGTTGAGTCCGCAACGGTCTGGACACACGAATCACAGCGCAATTTGACTGAAGATGAAATTTCTGAATTCTTGGAGCAATACAATTCTTCAAAATACGGAGGGAAATCAACCGGAGAGGGTGGTACTCCGGATTTCGGAATATCTATAACTTTAAACGATGGGAATGAAATCCTGGTAAATGATTTCTACGGCAAAGCGGAGGTCTATGCCGATAAAAAATCTTTTTACCTTGAAAACGAAGAACTGTATGAACTGATCAAGCGAATTTCAGGATTTTCTAAAGAAGATAATAATACAGTACTTCCAACAAACTCAATTTATGATTCTTATCAGGATACTTTATATGATCAGTTTAATATAAATGAAAAACTAAGGTATGCTAAAGTCAGAAGTGATCCGGCATGTTCACACTTTGCGGATATTGTTGCGTTTACTCAAGAGTTATCTGCAGAGAAAAATGTAATACTGAACGGTACCGTAAGAACGCTTTACTACTACTTTACAAATATTGACCTTGCTGAGAATGATCTATGGGTAAATCCTGATAATTTAGATATAAGCAGTTCAAGAGATATTTATACTGACAGCGATCATAATATATATGGATTTGATTCTGAAAATGGGACTTTTAAAACATACATCTCTAATTTACTATTTGCTTCCGATGAGCTTGATGATGAAGGACAATCAACAAATGAACAGGCAAGAAATACAGTCATTGATTTTATAAAGGATCTGACCACTGAAGAAAACTATCAGGATCTGGAGGTAACTCTCAGCGGAATTGGAATATTTAGCGTCGATTGTGAAACATCTGATGAATATTCAAGAAAAAGTTCTATAGTTTCAAGTGTAAGTTTTTCAGGTGTGATCAGATATATTCATATTAACATCTTTCAAAATGATTCTGTATCAATTGAACAGATCAAGGCAACCGATGAAAAATTAGGGGCTTATATAGATGAGAACTATAAGAATATTGTAAGTTATACATTTAGCAGAACGATCGATATAGTGAAAGGGACCCCGGCCATATACTACAGTGTCACGTTCACCGAAACAGACGGTAAATATAAAGCGAATTTTGTTGAATTGATCGTTCTGAAGATCGACGATTGAAATGTCCTGCTCTGTCCTGTTGTCCCCTTCAAAAATCCCATCGGCTGAACAATTCACATGCTCCTATGACTCAATATATCATAAAACTATAATCACAGGCAGATAATTCAAGAATAATGATTACCGAAGGTATTCGATAACACATTTTCAAGATACGATCAATGCCGGTGAAATTGAGGTTTTGCAGAGTTTGAAGCGAAAGTGCTGGTTATTAACTATAATGAAATTTTCTTAATGTAAATCGGCATTTTATTATCAGGGTCAACTTTTCCACTATTGTAAAATCCAAATTTTGTCCAAAATGCTTGACCTGTAATTTTATCCGGGGTAAGGTATATGAATCCTACTCCATGTGATAGAAATACTTTTTCAATGTGATTATAAAAACAACGTCCATATCCTTGTCGTCGAAAATCTTTTGATATATAAAATTCCATAATAAAGCCATAACCCGGATCTAATATTCCTTTTATTCCACCTAAATCAACTGCGAAATTAGCTATACCAATAGCTCTTTCATTTGACAAGCATATTTCAAAATGCATATTAGATCTCACTCCTTGAATACTTACCCGTTTTTGTAAGTTATTCAATACTATATCAACATCGGTAAGCACTTTTTTATGTTCATTAAGTTCTTTAAAGTAAGGAATCCATAATTTTTTTGCTGTTTCAAAATGAAGGGAGTTTTCTCTTTTTATTTGAATAAATTCTAAATTATCCATAATTGCCTCTTTCATATCAGTAATTTCGCTTCTTGAATTACATAAATATTCGAGATTACAAAAGATATTCGGGGATATTTCGACTCGCAGGTCGGAGGCTTATACCACCAGTCTACCTTTTTGCTCAGCAACGGAAATCGCAGCCTCAATGCCGGAGTTAAAGTGAAGAAAATCGCTTTCTATCCCGTCACTGAAGATTACACCGTTTTCGGGCATCTGGGACAGCACTTTAAGCGGGCTGTTCCGGGTGATTTTGCCAAAGGCAATCTCCGTTTTCGTTGTTTTGCTCGGAAACGGTTCACGTACTGAAAAGAGCAGATATTCCGAATTCCATTCGATCCTCTCCTGGTTGTCTACGTCGATTTTCTTTCCTGATAAGTTACCGGCGATATTGGCCGCTCCGGCAAGCACACTCTTCAGCCAGCCTGTCGAGCCCAATCCCGTAGACACGATTATGCCGCTGGAGGATTGAGTTTCACGCTGATTACCCTGCTGTATCTGATATCTTGCCGATACATGCGTTCTCTGACCGATAAACAGGTCATTGACACCGACCATCGTTTGCCCGTCGTTCAGCTCCACTTTTGCCATAGTAACTTCTTTGATCGGTCGCTTGTTTCTAAAAACATCCTCGATCACAAGCTGGAGTTCGCTGACCTGAAACGGCAACAAGATTCCATCCCATCGCTTCGGATCCGGATTCACGCCGATCAACAGCTGGGTCGGAAGGTATTTTACGGTATTTGCCACAAGACCATCCTGTCCGAGAACCACGACTGTATCATGATCGCCGAATATAAAACTCGAAAGATAATCCCTGTCCACAGTCTGCAGCCTGCCCAACGATTCCAGCGTATTGCACGTTTCAAGGACTGATTTCCTGTACTGTTCATCTTCTGCAAGGTAATCCGAAAAGTCGCTGCCCATGTGCTCAATGTAGAATCGGACCTGCTCGATTGTGTTAAATCGGACGATCAGGTCTTGAAGCCGCGTTTTCCGCGTAATCAGAATGATTTTATTCTCGGAAAGCCTCTGCATGATCAGTCATTCCCTTTGATAAGCTCCTGCAAAAGATCCGGTGAAATGTTCAACTGACCGATTTTCTGCGCATTGCCTGCCAGATCCTGAAATGCTTTGGCAATGAGCTGATTCGGCTGCATCCCGATTCCAGCCAGCGATTGAATGACGCTAGGCGATGTCCCTTCGAGCGCTTTCATTGCAGCAGATAGTTCATAAGCCCTGGCATCGGAGTTAGCCTTCTGGTTCTGGACACTCAGCTCGACAAGTGCTTTCTTTTTCTCTTCCATTTCGGTTTCAAATCCAAGCTGTTCGTTAATCAGCTGATTCTGTTTCTGTTGTATCTCTCTCTCCGCTTCCAGCTGTGTTTCACGGATCTGCTTTTTCTTCGTTTCGATAGCAATTTCGGTATTGAACTCATTCTCTTTGATTCGCCTCTCCTGTTCGATCGACGCATTACGCCTTTCGTAGATCGCATCATCAGCTTTTTTAAGAATCTCTTCTCTAGCTTGTGCCTCCAGCGCTCTCGATGTCTCTTTGTTCGGAAGAATCGCTAGAATCGACAGCCCCAAAATTTCGATGCCGATCGACGCCATTTCTTCGTTGCTCCGGATATCGCCAAGAATCTCTCTTGCAAGCCGTTCGCTGGATTTGATCGCATCCTTGAGGTACAACCCCTCGAGTGTCTTCTTGGTCAGCACCCTTACAATATTGATGACTCTTTGCTGGAGTTTCTTGGGATCGTCCGAGGCATACCCTTTGCCTTTTGTGTCAAGCGAGTAATTCAAAAGGCTGACAATCTTCTTGGGGTCTATGATGCGGAAAGTAATCTGTCCCTGCACCGTAACATTCTGGAAGTCGGTGGTCACCTCTTCAAAGATGAAAGGGGCATCCACGCTTCCAGCCGGGACAACGACAATCGATGTGGTCGGTGCAAAGTAATAAAAGGATATCCCTTTACCCTCTTTCACGATTTTTCCGTTCTTGTATTCAAGGACATATTCACTGGGGTGAAACTTTATGAAATGTATTCCAAACATCGGATTATCCTCCAAACAATTATTACGTTCAATTATAATGGTAATAATCAGCAACTACAACCATTATTTATTATCCGGCATGAAGGATTCGTTTCTGTTGCAAAAACGATTTCTTTTTCTACAACAACCTGTCCCTTTCAAAAATCCCACCGGTTCAACAATTCATATGCTGTTAGCGTTAAATATATCACAAAACTATAATCACAGGCAGATAATTCAAGAATAATGATTACCAAAAATATTCGAGATTACAAAAGATATTCGGGGTGGAATCATTGCATTTTCAGTTCACCGATATTAAATAAAATACACAAATCCTTTCCCTGCAGGCTTTAAAGCGTTTTCGAGTTAGCACCGACCGGGGATATTTCGACCCGCAGGTCGGAGGTTTTTGAGGTATTCTATAACGATATTTCAGAGGGGTGCGGGGGAGATTCAATTATCAAATTTTCATCCCATGGTATTGTTATGGTATCTTGTTCGATATTAACGTGAAGAATGCTATATCCTGACATTCTCAAATCTTCAGTTTTCCAATGATCCATTAACAACATAATATGCTTGCCGAATTTAAAAATGCAAGCACTCTGACCTCCAAAGGTTTTTCTGTAATTCGCTCCTACACACGGGTTTTCAACAAGTTTCCAATTCCCCATTACCGAATCTGAAATTCCGAAAAGCATCGAATTAGGATTCCATCCAGAACATCCTGAGGTTATTATATAGTATTTATTTTCATGCACAAACATCGCAGGAGCTTCACGGTATTGACCGATAAAAATAAGTTTTGTTTCGCCACTAAGTTCAGTATAATCGTCGTTCAACCTTGAAATTGACATATTACTGTTTCCATCGATACTATTAACTAAATATGCACTATCGTCAAAATCCTGGAAAAGTGTCATATCACGACTTTCTCGTTCATTCGGTCGAAAACTTTTTATATACTTAAATGGACCAATCGGTGATTTCGATATAGCAATTCCAGCCTTTGACATCAATACAACACTCTCAACGTGTGATAGGGGGGCTAAAGTCTGGGCGTCAGTTTGGATGTCAATTTCAGTGTCTAAAACCCGATCAAAGCCGCCAAAATAGCCATTTCTTTAACCCTTCCATTATATGCCTTCTATTATATACTGCTAAAATTCAGCAATATGGTTGGGTGAATATTATTGATGTCGCTAAACTTTATGACATCACATATAAGTTACTTACGTTAAATTTTAAGTAGCTTTTTCATATTCTTCTTAGTTTCAGAGTCAACCTCAATGCCGGAAATGTTCTTTAAAACAGAAAACAAATTAGGTGAAATGGATTGCAAGTTTTGGTTTAGCATCTTGGTCCATTCATCCAAAACTTTACATGCACCATATCGTTCTCTGACCACAGGTGATTTAAGCGCAGCCTGAACCAACCTTTCACCCATTTTCGGATAGTTCTTTAGCTCTTGAAGCACAAAATCCAGACAATGATGCTCTTGCGATAGATTTTCCGCAAAAAGAAAATCGCCCATTCCTGTTGCCATATCATCAAGTGGTAATACTTTTTCATATATTTCCGTTAACTGTTTTGCATATTCAGGATTTTGATAAACTACAGAAAGATAACCACTATGTTTGACGGGATTCTGCTTGACAGCCTTAAATATGAATTCCGAAACATCGAGATTTAGTCTAGATGCTGCATTGGAAGCATAGAAAAACTGTTCATCGTCAGAGTTATTGAAAATCTCGCAAATCAATTCCTTCCATGATGCTCTACAGACAATGCTATCACACATCTTAGACAACTCATCTCTGTTGGTTATTTCCGCGTTTTCTAACCAACCTTGCAAATTCAGGATGCGCCAAAGGTGTTTTACTGTGACTACATGATCCGTTGCAAACTGCAAATAAAGCCGCAATGCTTCTTCGGCGTGTTCATAAACACTGATACCATCCACGGGCCCCTCATCTAGTAAAGCATCAATGATAACACTGATACTCTCAAAAAGTTCTGCATCCAAAGAGTTCCTGCGTAGGGTACTAATCAAATTACCTTTATTGGCGCATTCCAGACCAAGATAAGCATCCATGATTGAATTGGCACAACCTTTGCGTAAAATCCACTCACGTATTTCATCTGATGCGGGTTCTAAGCGCTCCATCGTACTGATTTTTCCCCAACCATGAACTTTCTGTGCAATTTTAAATAGAATATCATTCCTACTTTTACAGTTTGAAACTGCTACAATCACATAGGGTGTGAACTCTTCATACAAGGCAAGTATTAGGAGCTTGTCTATGATTTCCTGTTCGTTGTTCAAATCAACCAGGCCTAGCATTCCTATGCCTAACTTAACTAGTTCCTCATCAGCTGTATGAAATGCCAGTCTGCAAGCATAGTCAGTCATATTCTTTATATCAACTCCATTATGGTCTTCTCTAATGGAATTAAGAATGGTGTCAACAACTGACAAGGACCCGTGTTTATGGAGAAGTTCTGCAATTTTGCTTTGTGAGTTAGCAATACCCTTTTTCCAGTCGCTCTTTAAAAGTTTTACTATTTTCTTAGCTACTTTTTCCGGGTGTTTTAAACCAAAGTGAAATATACCTATACCATCTTTCGCGCCTGGCATAAAGCGCAGTTCATTTGGTGAAACCTTTTCAAATGGAAGCATAAAATTATGTGAAAGTTCCCCCTCAGAATTCAGGCTTTCAAAAATGACATTGTATATGCTTTGTGTACTCATTGCTATCCCTCACTTTCAATTAGTTATAGTTTGCACCAATAACCAAACATAGTCTCCATATCTTGATATTAACATTTGTCTGTTTATCTCTTGGGGGGAGTTTACATCACTGCAAGGTTCAATTCTGATCTTTGCGTTTACTGCTGTAATGTGTACCCTTTCTTTTTGCCTTCCCAAAAACAATCTCAATATTGCTCCTGCGCTTCATTTCCGCTTGGACCCGCTCAAACTTTTCTTCTTCAATAATCGGCTCGTGAGCATTTTTCATCAAGAACTGGTCTTGACCGCCATCGTTTTTTTGTTGCTTATTATTCGGAAAATCACCAGTATAAGTCTTTCCCAATATCACATGCCCGATATATTTTTCATTGGTTAATATTCTCTGAATCGCATGCTTTGACCATGTGTCTTTGCCCTGCGGTGATTTCATATTTCTTTTCTCAAGTTCTCGGATAATAAGAACAACACTTAGGCCGCTTAAATATAAATCAAAAATCGCACGAACTACTTCTGCTTGTCCTTCATCAATAATGAGCTCACCAACTTCATTATGTTTATAGCCAAAACACTTGCGGGAATACAGCTTAGAGTTCCCAGATAAAAACCCGCGTTTTAAACCCCACTTGATCGCTTCGCCCATCGATTCACTTTCAGCCTGGGCAATAGCGCTGAGTGCCGATATTAGTATATCATTATCTGCTTCACTTGTTCTTAGGTTCTCATGGTGAAATATTATCTCAACACCCAACCCCTTGAGTCTACTGACTGTTTCAAGCAAATCAACAGTATTTCTGGCAAAGCGGCTAATGGTTTTTACTAAAACTATGTTAATGCGATTTTCGTAGCAGTCGAAAATCATCTTCTGAAATCCAGGGCGGAACACATTACCACCGGAATCTTTATCTGTATAGACCTCACATAATTCCCACTTTGGGTTATAAGCTACATATTGCTTTAATGTTTTTATTTGGATATCCAAGCTTTCATCTTGTGATTCATGCGTTGTGCTGACGCGGCAGTATATACCAACCTTTTTCAACGGTTGACGGGTGGGAGGGATTATTGTAACTTTTAGTTTTGGTTTTTCATTTTCCATCGTTCTTACCTTCCTGTCCCCTTCAAAAACCCCATCGACAAAAAATTAAAGCACTCACACAACTTCAATATACCACAAAACTATAATTACAGGCATAAAATTCAAAAAAAGTTCTGTGAATAGACCTATTTTTTTGTCTAGATATTAGTCCTCAGAGTATAAATCTTCAATCCCCGAACATTCCGAGCAACACAAAATAACTCCTAACATATCAGTGGCCACATTTCAGGCAGCTTTTTTGTAGCTATGATAAAGTCCACCAAGAATTGGCGTTGGATCCAAAACAGTATCCTTAGCAAGAGTTCCGGGTCTCTTCTCACCTGGAATCGGTGTCTGACAACCTATTCCCTGATGTGTCCTCTCAGTGTGATAATATTTTTGAAAGTATTGCCGGAGTAAATATTTCAAATGCTTCTCATTGAATGGAATGACATGGTTTAATAGTTCTGCTCGCAAGATCCCAATAACTCTTTCACATATTCCGTTTTGCCAGGGTGACCTAACGGAAGTTCTCTTTACTTTTATATTTGAGTTAATAAAGAATTCCTGCAATTGCTCTGCTGTGAGAATCGTATCATTATCATGGATCATATATTCGGGTCCTTCTTCAAATGGTGTCGCATCCCTTATCTGCTGTGCGACCCATGCTGATGTTGGATTTGAAGTTACGGCAAAATGTTCGATCCTTCTCCTGTCATGACTGATGATAATGAAGACATATAATACCTTGAAACAAATGGTTGGAACAACACAGAAATCCATTGCCCAGATTCCTTTCCTGTGATTATCCAGGAAGGTCCTCCATGACTGATTCTGCTTTGAAGCGGGAGGCTTTCTGATGTTTTTAATGTACTTCGCAATAGTATTTGGCGATGGAGCATCAAGTACAGAAAGATCGACTAGTTTTTCATGTATTTTCTCGGGTGAAAGCAGTGGATTTTCTTTGTGTATGCGTTTTATGAGAGCGATCGTTGCAGGTGATATTTTTGGTCTACCTGGTTTCTTAGATTTTTTCATCCAATAGAATTTGAATGCTTTCTTATGCCAACCTGTAACAGTCTCGGGCTTGAATAATATCATATACGATTCCCAATCACGGGAAAGTTTTGAAATGAGAACCCATAACTGCCGGAATGCCGGTGTTGGGAGTGGCTTTTTCATTTTTTGGTTTATGATCTGCTGATGACATATAGCCAGTTGACTGCGCAAAGCTGCTATTTCCATGTCCTTTTTTATACTGGAAATCAATCCTGTTCGGACAAAATTCGTAAACACATCAAGCCAATTCTTTACAAACAAAACAACGGATTTTACGCAAACCATCCTTTTACCAACCTTATAGCATGTTATTTTCAAATGTTATTGTAGCTATTTGTATTATGAAGTTCAAATTAAACATTTAGATCGATATTGGGCAGACAGGGTCTAGAAGTAATCTGCATATATTTAAATCATCCATATGCAGATAGTTGTTGATTATCTGCATATAATGCGGTATATTATATGCAGAAAGGAATGGTGATACATGAGAAAATTTGATTACTCATTTTTAAGAGATGGTCTATTACCTCCCGGGCTATTGAATTTGACAGCAAATATTTCATCATTAAAAACAATGGCAGGCATACGAAAAGCAGAATATGCAAAGGTTTTTTCAGAGTTAGAGGCTATTGCAAAGGTGCAATCAATTAAAAGTTCAAATGCAATTGAAGGTATCGTGACAAGTGATGAACGTATCCGGGCTATTGTAAATCAAGACAGTGCACCTCTGAATCATGATGAAGCGGAGATTGCAGGGTATCGCGATGCTCTTGCAGAAATTCATTTGGGATACGACCGCATCAGATTAAGTAAGCGCGACATCCTGCGGATCCATGAGATCATGATGTCCTTGACAGGATATAACTTTGGAGGAATGTATAAGACTGAAGACAATGTTATTTTAGAAGTCGATGCCAGAGGAAATAGAAAAGTGCGGTTCCGGCCAACTCCTGCCGATGAAACTGAAGGGGCAATGGAACAATTAGAACTTGCATATATAGATGCACGAAATGATGCAAAAATAAATCAATTGTTATTGATCCCCTGTGTTATTTTAGATTTCTTGTGCATTCATCCGTTTCGTGATGGTAATGGAAGAATGTCCAGGCTTTTATCCTTACTGCTACTTTATAAAAATGGTTTTGATGTCGGGAAATATGTATCTTTTGAAGAGCAGATCAATAATTACAAATCATACTATTACGAAGCATTGAGACAGTCGTCGAATGGATGGGAAACCAATGAAAACAGCTATTTCCCGTTTATTGAAAATTTCCTGTCCACACTTAATATGTGTTATGTTGAATTGGAGACGCGGTTTAGTATTGTAGATGGAAAGCGGATCACAAAAAAAGCTCGTGTTGAGTCTACGGTACTCAAAAGTTTAAACCCTATTTCAAAGGCAGAAATTTGTAAAATACTTCCGGACATCAGTCCTACAACGATAGAAGCTGTGTTAGGGGAAATGATAAAACAAGGGAGTATTGAAAGAATCGGAAACGGTCGGGCAAGTAAATACATCCGGGTGTAAGCTGTCAGCCTTAAAATAAAAAACCTCCATTTTGATGTTTGCCGGATGTTTATCGCTACAAAAGTTATCAGCGATTACCGAAATTATTGGCGATTATCGAAGATATTACCGAAGTTATCAGCGATTACCGAAGATATCAGACGATATAAAAGTTACTACTACATTTCGGGATAGTTCCTAAACCGCAGGTCGGAGGTTCGAGTCCTCTCGCGATCACCACTCAAACCCCCGGTACAAGCGCATCTGGGGGTTTTTGCTTTTCGGAAAATATGCTTTTTCGGAACAAAACCTCCAATTTGATGTTTAAATGATGTTTTTTTTCGCAAAAGTTATCGGCGATTACAAAAAATATTCGAGATTACAAAAGATATTCGGGGTAAAATCGACCCGCAGGTCGGAGGTTTGGTGGTAAGAGAGAGATTCGGGCCTTTTAACCCGCAGGTCGGAGGTTTTGGGGGTGGGGGATT
>Ga0265294_10006125_pt1 | contig 14517 bp, 9 predicted proteins | sample MunlanPumphouse3_FD_192504 | JGI IMG/M metagenome (GOLD analysis project Ga0265294, IMG submission 192504) | Groundwater microbial communities from a municipal landfill in Southern Ontario, Canada - Pumphouse #3 | ecosystem: Environmental > Aquatic > Deep subsurface > Groundwater | place... | reverse complement strand
AGAATTAATAATTTCAGGAGAGAGAATATCTGTTTTATTCAGCACTTTTATAATCTTGTCAGAATCTATGCCCACAACAAAAGCTTCATAATCATCAAGAGAATCAGTGCCATCCGTAATATAGAGAACGAAATCGCTATCTTCTATGATTTCCCGTGAACGCTCAATTCCCAGTATCTCAATCGTGTCTTGGGTTTCTCTAATTCCGGCAGTATCGTAAACCCTAATTAAATAACCTTCTAAGGCGATTACTTCTTCCAGATAATCACGGGTAGTGCCGGGAATAGGTGTAACAATAGCTCTTTCAGATTCGAGTAACTTATTGAAAATAGAGGACTTACCCACATTAGGTTTACCTATTAAGCTCACTTTAAGACCTTCGCGGATAATTCGTCCCTGCTTTCCTGACGATGCCAGAGCTTCTAATTCACTCTTGAGTTCTAGGAGATTATGTCGCAGTTTATCCAGGTCAAGTTCGGGAACATCATCATCAAGAAAGTCAATCTCCAGCTCCAATTGGATTCTGAAGTGGGATATCTTATCTAACAGAAGTGAGATTCTTTTGAAGAGAGAACCGTCTAATTGATTAATCGCCAAGGTTTGGGACTTCTTAGTCTTAGCTTGAATCATATCATTCACAGCTTCAGCACGAGTAAGGTCTATTCTGCTATTAAGATAAGCGCGAAGAGTAAATTCACCCGGATTAGCAAGTCTAATATTCTTTTGCAGAGCTGTAAGAATGGAGTTTGCTACAAACATTGAGCCATGGCAGGAAATCTCGACTGAGTTCTCACCTGTGAAGCTATTTGGGGATCGAAAAACAGAGCATAAAACTTCATCAAGAAGCTTATTATCGCTAATAATCTTGCCATAGATGAGGGAGTGAGATTTAGCTTTGAGAAGCTTCTTAGCAGGTTGGAAGATTTTAGCGACTTGTTCAATCGCATCTTCCCCACTCACCCTAATAATATGTAGAGCCCCGCTACCGGTAGGGGTAGCAAGAGCTGTAATAGTATCATTTATATACATTTGTTAAAAGGGTATTTTAATCTTTTGCTTCTCTTTATCACTGTTTTGACGATAAAGAATTCCGATATTGCCAATAATATCTATCGGATATGCTCCGACTTTTTCAGCAATTTCAGCAAATAGCTCTTTCTTCTCATCTTTGAATTCTATAAACTTAATCTTGATAAGTTCTTTAAGATTTAGTTCATCATCTATTGTTTTAATTACTTGTTCAGATACGCCTTTCGCACCGATCATCACGGCAGGGGTTGCACCATGAATTAATTTCTTTAAATACGCTTTTTGCTTTCCGGTAAGGTTCATTTTAATTCCTTTCTTATTTTATTTGCAATTGCTTCAGGGGTAAATCCAATCTCTTCATACAGCTGAGTAGTCTTGCCATGAGCTACAAAAGTATCAGGATATCCGATGTTTATTGTTTTAAGATTGTATTGAGCAAGGTAGTTTTTGATAGATTGTCCAACTCCATTCAGAACAGCATTATGTTCCATAGTTACAATTAATTCAAACTTATCTTTCAGACTATCCAAGTACTTATAATCAAGTGGTTTGATGGTTCTAATATTGATTAATTCTGCAGTGATATTATCTTCTTTCTTAAGAGAATCACACACTGGTATAGCACACTCTAAAGCATGACCTACTGATAGAATAGCGATTTTCTTGCCTGCAGAGATTTGGGCAAACTTACCAACTTCAAATGGTTTTTGATCACTAAACTCACAGTTGATATCACCACGCGGATATCTGATCACGATTGGTCCTTCTTTATATTCAGAAGCGAAGTCCAGCATTTGGTGAAACTCTTTTTCATAAGCAGGAGCCAAGATAAGCAAATTAGGAACCGGTAATAAGAAGGAAATATCAAACGCCCCGTGATGGGTAGCTCCGTCTTCTCCCACCAATCCGGCTCTATCTAAACAGATAACTATGGGAAGTTTTTGTAAGGCAATATCATGAATAATTTGGTCGTAAGCACGTTGGATAAAAGTAGAATAGATCGCAATAAAGGGCTTGATACCCTTGGTTGCTAAGCCTCCGGCAAAAGTTATGGCGTGCTGTTCTGCAATTCCCACATCAAAGAATCTGCTGGGGTATTTCTTTTCAAACATGGTTAAGCCTGTACCATCACACATTGCTGCTGTGATCGCTACAATCTTCTCATTCTTCTCTGCTAAAGAGACTAATTTCTCACCAAAGCTACCTGACCAATTCTTCTGCTTCTTGCATTCTGTTTCTCCGGAAGTAGCATCATAAGGTCCTAAACCATGAAACTTACTGCAATCATCTTCAGCTATTGAAAAGCCTTTGCCTTTCTTGGTAACAACATGTAGCAAAACAGGTCCTACCATATTATATTTAATTTTATTCAAGACTCTTAAGAGACGTGGAATATCATGCCCGTCCACAGGTCCTACATATTTGAATCCGAGATCTTCAAAGATAATATTGGGGACTAAAATGTTTATCATACTCTCTTCCATCTTCTGAGCTCCACGAATGAATCTGCGACGAATAGAGTGTGGAAGGGTGAAAGAAAAGTCCCAAACCTGCTTTTTAAGAGCGTTATAAGAACGACTGACTAGCATATTGGTAAGGTATTTTTGAAGAGCACCTACATTTTTAGAAATAGACATATTATTATCGTTGAGAATAACCAACATCTTATCTTTTGCCAAATGCCCTGAATGGTTAAGAGCTTCAAAAGAGATTCCACCTGTTAGAGCTCCATCGCCAATGATAGCAATACTATGACCACCCTCTTTATTGAGTTGTTTGGCACAGGCTATGCCGAGAGCTGCTGAGATAGAAGTAGAGCTATGCCCCACTCCAAAAGCATCATATTTGCTTTCAAAGATGTTGTTAAATCCGCTCATGCCTTTATATTGCCTAAGCGTTTCAAAATCCTCATTCCGACCTGTAAGTATTTTATAGGCATACGATTGATGACCTACATCCCAAACTATTGCATCTTTAGGAGGAGTGAAGACTTTTAAAAGGGCAACTGCTAAGTCTGTAGCCCCAAGACTTGGCGCAACATGACCACCATGCCTTGAAGTAACATCGATTATTCGTTCTCTTACTTCTTGAGCTAAAATCTCTAATTCGTCAGTATTGAGTTTCTTTATCTTCTCTATTTTATCAATATCTTTTAACAAAGCTATCTCCTTTAAGAATAATTTCAGACTACTTATTTTAAAATTATGGGTTTATTCGTCAAGTGATATCTCTTCTTGACAGAAATAGCTTGATTCTGAAAATATTATTCTACTTAAACAATATTTAAAAGGACTTTTATGGAAAACTTAAGAATAGGTATTATTGGTAATATTGGGGTGGGGAAATCTACTTTAGTTACAAAAGCCAAAACTGAACCATTTAAACAACAGCTTCTCGCCCTCTTTCCGGGTGAACATGATGATGTTGATATTCATACATTTGATGAAACTTTTAATCCGGCTGTCTTAGATGAATTCTACAAAGACCCGGTTAAAAATGCTTTTATGGCGCAAATAGAATTCTTTAACGGAAGATTAGAACGTCAAAAGAGCATTGAGAACTCACGCGGGATAATCTTGGAAGACAGAACCTTGGCTGAAGATTATCATATCTTTGGGAAAGCTCAAAGAATCTTGGGGAATATGACAGAGGCTGAGTTTCAAGCTTATCAGAGAACCTATCACCTCATGACAGAAACTTTTAAAGAACCCGATATCTTAGTCTTTTTACGAGCAGATGTTGATGTTCTGCTCCAACGCATCGCCAATAGAGGCAGAGAGAGTGAAAAACTGATTCAACGTGATTATCTACAACAACTTAACTACCTCTATGAAGAGTTTATCGCCAACTATGTAAAATGTCCTGTACTGATTATTGACACTAATTCACTACCGGAAGAAGAATTTGTCAAAACTGCTATCGACCTAATTGCCAACAGAATTAGTGAGCTTCACCTCAGAATAACTACTCCGGGAATTAGAAATTGGGTTAAATTACCTGAGACACAAGCAACCCTTAAAGCTATCGATATTGAAAAGAAACTGGAAGCTTACTTAAAAGCCAATCCTACTTTGATTACAATTGCCGGTAATGTTGGTCTTGGTAAATCAACTATTACAGCCATTATGGAGAGAAGCTTAAATTTAACAGGCATCTATGAAAAACCAGAAGAGAATCCTCTACTGGAGAAGTTTCTAGGTGATAAGAAAAGCTATTGCTACGAACTCCAACTTCACTTCTTAAAGATGAGAGCTGAACAGAGATTACTCGGCAAAACTGGAGATAAGAGTTATGTTAAAGACCGTTCTTTAGCCGAAGACTTGCTTGTCTTCTGTCCTCAATTCCATCAAAGCGGACTGCTTACAGATGTCGAAATGGAGAGATTAACTACTGAATTCCATAAAACCAATACCCAACTTCCTAGTGCAGATTTGATTATTCATCTGGTCGGTAACCCCAAATTAGCATGGCAAAGAATCACCCAACGAGGTAGAGAAATGGAGATGCAAGGTGGGTGGAGTGAAGCAGAAATCACTAATCTTAACCAGTGGTATCAAGGTTACGGCGTTAATGTTGTCAAATATGGATTTCATTCAGGAAAAGTTATTGAGATTGATGTTACTATGATTGATTTGCTGAATAGGGTGCATATTGGGTATGTTTTTGAGAGGATATATGAGGTCCTGAGGGACAATTAGCAATTAGCAATTAGCAATGAGCAATTGAAGAAAGAAAGACTTTCACACGAATTAACACGAATTAAGACGAATTAACACGAATTAAATTCATGTTGAATTGTTTAATTGATTGTTATTGGATGCTATACCTCTTAAATCCCCTTGGGGATAAATAGTTTAGCCTGTGTGTTGAATTCTTGTATTTCAAGAATTAACCACAGGTACGGATGTCAAAAACAGACATATCCCTGACGTGTGAGGGCGTAGCTTTATGCGAAGACTCAAGGGGATTAATAGAAAAACGGTCAAATTATTTAGGACTGGACATGAAAGAAAGAACCTTAACACAGAGTAAGATAAATACGCGAACTCTTAATTCCCCTCTTCCTGTACTGTAGAGACGCAACATTTTGCGTCTCCTCCGATAACCAATTAATAATAAATAAGACACAAAATATTGTGTCTCTACAAATCCTGAAAGGGTTTAATAGAAACTCTACAGAATTCTAAGTCAATCTCTTACATCACCAATTAAAGAAAGGGCGAAACAAGTTTCGCCCTTATAAATTCTATTAAATTATTAATTATTTAAGGTCTGTCGGAATATTATTTCTTTGGATTTTCCAGATATTATTACTTTTTCTTTTCAACAAATCTTTAATTTGAGACCAAGTAAGTGCAGCTCTATTCTGATTAACACCATCGTCAGTTGGGATAATATCTGCTAATTCATAGTTCTCATTAAAGCTTACTTTATAGACAGAGTAATAAGTTGGCACTGTGGGAGCAGTGATATTTCTATAGATTGAAAAGTTAGTATCGGTTGTATAACCCTTGACCAAATAGTTTTCTTCATTGTCAGAGTTACCGGAGGTAATTATGTAAGCAAAATACTCACCATTCTGAGAGTTATCTTCCCAGCTCAAATAAACGTTGTTGTAACCATCCATGTATTGAGTTAACACGGTTACCTGACCATCAAATTCAGAGCCTGTAGCAGTGTTAGCAAACAATAAAGTTGATAACATCATAACAAGTAAAGCGAATAATATTTTCTTCATAATCTCACCTTTTATTAGTCTTTATCTATAATATAAAGAGTTCTAATATTATGTCAAGCAATAATTTCACTATTTTGAAGATTCTATTATTTTAGTTTATGTCGCCCCTGCAGGGCTAGTTCCTAATTTCCATTCGACAAGGGGTTTACACCCCTTGCTGATATATACCATCCCTTTGGGATTCAAGAGAATTATAATCAGTGTAAATCATTGTGAGATAGTATGAAAGAAGCACCCTGTATAATCAGCTGAGCAATTCTTCGTTCTTTCTCTTAAAACTCTGTGTAACTCTGTGTTAAGGGCATTTCTTTCTTCTTTGTGTAATTCGTGTAATCAGTGGATAAAGTTCTTCTTTTTCTTCAATTACTATTTAATCCCTAATCAGTGCTATCTTCCCCCGTGTTGTCTCGCCATTAGAGTTACTAATAGTATAGAAGTAAACACCTGAACTACACTTCTTACCCTTCAAATTATTACCATTCCAGCTAAAAGATTGATATTTATCAAGGGGAAGGTCATAGACTAACTGCCCTGAGATATCAAAGATTTTGCATGTTTTAGCTGAGCTTGGCATAACATTGGTAGGGTGATTAAAGATTCTGAGCTTATCTCCACGATCAGGGTAGAAGGGATTAGGTACCACGACAACATGATTAAAGTCTTTTTGTTTATTAATAGTGCTGCCAACAGTAACAGAGCAGAGTCCTTCAGCAGCTCCGATATAGAGTTTACCTGCATGTGGTTCATAGGCTAAAGCTGTTATTTGGTTGGAAATAAGCGGGTAAGAGTTTTTATCATAGTTGAAGAATTCTTCTGAGCTGGTATCATATTTGGTTAATCCTGCATCTTCTGTACCAATCCACAGACAACCATATCCATCTAATGCTAAGGCACGTGGAAAGGTTTCTTTAGATGCAAATAGTTTAGTTTCGCCTACAAAATAGCGGATATCTATTTTCCAACCTGCTTGCCATTTCTCTCTTTTAATGTTCACTCCGTAGCGATACCAATTAGTGCCATCATACATGTAGAGTCCATTATTACTTGCAACCCACATTTGTGTGCCATAAGCAGTAGGAACGTTTACAATAGCATTGATATAGCCGTTTCTTATTTCCGGAACCGGGATATTCTCCCAGTCTGCAATATTCCCTTCTTGTGGTAAAGATTGCGAATTCCAGTGGAGTAATCCGGCTGATTCTCCTAATTGGGCTGCCGGAGCTTTGCCAAAGAAGTAGCCGTATTCATTATGAAAGGATAATCTGGTAAATTGACTTACAGAGCCATAAAGAGGTGATATGGCTAATCTTTTATCTCCGGTTGGTGAGTAGAAAGCTACCCCATACGCTTGGAGGGAAGCAATAATATTTCCCTGCATATCAGTGTTTAAATAGGAGATTGTTTCAGAGGGAAGTCTATCAATACCGGGTATTCTATCGGTGTAATCATCTGTAATAGGGTCATAATCAAACACCCCGCGCGAGTGATATAGTCGCCAAGTGTTTAAGCTTTCGTCATAAGCTGTCATGCCACCACTCCAACCTTGAGGATGATTAGCAGAAGCATACCACGACCCGAACCATTTTTTATTATCACTTCCTACAGTAATAGAGCTGATATTATCACTTTGGATAGGTGAATTAGCCATATTAAAAGTCTGCCAATTTTCACCATCGAAAGAGCTGACACCCCTTGCTCCTTTTCTTAAAGCTCCTGTACCGTAATAACCACACGAAGCCCAAAGTTTATTATTATTATCTACTTTTAGGTAGTTTATTGCATTGAAGCCAATTCCGTTAGGCTCATATTGATACCAAGTATTGTTTCTAAAGATTAGAATTCCTAAGCCCCAGGTTGAAAGAATAATCTGTTCATCAGTTTGTTCGATATTTTTGATTGCTATTTTATCTAAATAAAAAGGACTGTTGTCATTGGAATTAAGTTTATAAACCGGGGTTTGTGTTGTCAGCACAGGCTCTATAACACCTTGTGAAGTAAGCTTATTAAGAATCGTGGAAGAGAGTTCTGACATTGTCGTAACGCTCTCATCCCATTTGCCTGTAGAGTAGAGAATCTCGCCATTGGGAATAGTACTCAAGGCAGTAACAAAAGGATAGGTAACTGTTGTATCTGCAATAGTATAAGTTTCCCAAGTTGGGCTATTAAAGATATCAGAAACTACTTGTATTTTATTAAGTCCGGCAATAACCAACTTATCTTGAATTACAGCCAACTTTGTAGCATGATTATTAGCTAATTCTGAATTAAACATAGTGAAATTCTGCCAAGTATCAAAATCATCTAAAGAGCTTTCCGGGAAGTAATTAACACCATTCTTCGTTGCTATAAATACATAGCCGTTATGAATAAGTAAATCGTTAATATCATCAGATAGCAAGGCTCCCAAAGTTAAGGCACTTGAGTATTTTCTGGAGAGAATAGGGAAAGAGATATCTTCAAGATCATAAAAAGTAGAAAACCCGCCTTCTGTAGCGACAAAAACTAATTCACTACCGCTTTTGATTGCTTTAACTTTATTAGAATTGAGTCCGTTAGCAGAATTCAAAACATAGGTTCCACTGCCACCTAAAATAGTTACACCGTCGTTGTAGGTGCCTGCCCAAAGCTTATCCCCTCTTAAGTAAATTTCCCGAACTTCATTGCTAGGCAAGCCTGTGATGGTTGAATATTTCTCTCGTAACTCTAAGGATATCTTATCGTTAGAGCGATTAACCTCATACTCTTCTATGCCACCCCAGGAAGCAGAAATCAGTCTATTATCAGTCATTATAGTTTGATAGATATGACTATTATTTGTATATAACTCCCACTTTTCAAAAGAGAGTAAATTGATTGCTACACAGGAAATTACCAGGAATAAAATAATCTTTTTCACTTTCGCTCCTCTACTTAGAATCTTTAAATATAGACTGCAATAACAGCCACCCGAAAACAAAACATAAGGAAATAATAATTATTAAAGCAACTAGGAAAATCTGTTTTGTTGAGAAATAGAAACCTATTGCCAATAAGCCGAACAGGGAAGTTAGAAAATAGGCAATATAGCAAATACCTTTTTGCGAGATACCCAGCTTCAGCAGTTTATGATGGATGTGATCTTTGTCTGCCACAAAGATGCTTTTCTTTTTTCTAATTCTTCTTACCATTGCCATAATTGTGTCCATAATAGGAAACAACATAACCACCACCGGCAAGGCGATTGTCATAGCTGTTACACCTTTGAATTGCGATACTCCGGTTACTGATAACACAGCTAAATTAAACCCATTAAACAAGCTTCCGGAGTCTCCCATAAATATCTTTGCCGGATAGAAATTATACTTCAAGAAGGCGAGATTTCCCCCTACTAAAATTATGGAAAGATAGAAGACTAAAGGGTTTTGAGCTAATAGTCCAACTAAACATAGGATTACACTACTGATTAAAGTAATCCCGGCTGCTAATCCGTCTAAACCGTCTATAAGATTGATTGCATTACTAATTGCCAGGAACCAAAAAACAGTAAAGGGGAAACTTAAATAGCTAAGATTTAAGTCGGAACCAAAGGGATTTGTTAAGATATCTATTCTGAAACCTACAACATAGAGTAGAATGGAAATGAGCAACTGGAGTAATAGCTTTTCTCTTGCTTTTAGATTGAGCAAATCGTCAACCAAGCCGACTGTTAGGATTAGAACATTAATCACGCTTAATCCTAACACCATAATCGAGCTTCTTTTATCCCAGAAGAAGAAAGCAAAAGCTATTTGGGCTAAAATAATTATAAGTCCAAACGCTAAACCACCACTTATAGGAATAGGAGTTTTATGAGAACTCCGCTCATTAGGGTAGTCTAACCAACCTTTTTTATTAGCAAACCTGATATTCACAGGTATCAACAAAAAGGTCAGCAAGAAGACAACTCCGCCTGCTAAAAGATATTTCCAGTAACTTATTATCATTGCTTTACTTCTCTATTTCCCTATTTCTTTGTATAATTTTCTATAGTTTTTATTAAAATAATCCATTGAGTAGGTATGTGCAACTTTATTAAAGCTACCAATCCCCATCTCAATCAGCTTGTCTCTTTGTTCATCAAGATTAACCAACAAATCCAGCAACTTTTGCTCTGCTTCTACCTTGATTAAGAAACCATTTGTGGAGTCCACTAACTCGCGATTCCCTTTTATATCAGAAGCGATTATTGGCAAGCCATAAGACATAGCTTCCAGGATAGAAAGGGGTAAACCTTCCCATAAAGAGTAAAGAATAAAGATATCAAACATGTTGAGCCACTTCTCTTTTTCACTGGACCAACCGGGTAAAATAATTCTCTTTTCTAACTTAGCTTCGGCAACTAACTCCTGACATTTGGCGAGATCTTCTCCATCACCCACAAAGATGAATTTAAGATTATTTGTTAATTCGCAGCTCTTTATTGCTATTTGAATAGTCTTAAGCATGTTCTTCTGTTTCCAGAAACGCGACATTGTGCCAATTATTATCTCTTCCTTTTGGAGAATCTCTCTTCTCTCTAAAGCAACTGCTCCATTGGGAATAAACTTGATTTTATGCTGGGGAATTTTTAGCAAGGAATGAGCCAGCTCTGCATCTTCAGCATTTACAGAAACAAGATAATCACAGAATTTACCTGCCCACATCTCAGCTAAAACATAGAAAGCATAGAGGATTTTATTCTGATATTTATGAAAAGGATAGCCGTGAACTGTGTGAATAATCGTCGGAACTTTTACACTTCTGCCAACCATCCGCCCCAACAACCCTGTTTTTGATGAATGAGTATGCAGGATGTCAACTTTCTCTTCTTTCAAAATTTTAGCTAATTCACGTGCAGCCTGCCAATCTTTCAGCGGATTAATCTCTCTTACTAAAGAAGGAATGGGGATATGTTTCCATCCACGCTTCTCAATCTCGGCAATGAGGGGTCCATCAGGAGCAGTAGCCACCTTTATTTCATACCCGTCAGCTTCGATTGCTTCCAAGATTTGAATCATCACATTCTGCACCCCGGAAAGAATCGGCAAAAGTCCAAGATGAAGCACTACAGCCATGTTTAGACCTTGCCTTCAATAAAGGAAAAGAGCTTCTTAACTTGCTGAGAGCGACTATATTCTGCGATGTCAAACTCCACTTTTCCACCTTTTCTTACGAAGTCATAGATGGACTTTAATTGCACCTTCACGGCTTGCACGTTCTCTAATTGGGAACTCCACGGGTTACCTAAGTTGGTCAAGAGGAGCTCTGCCTCACCACCCTCAGGAACTAGCCCTAAGATCGGGCGATTACAGCGTAAATATTCAAAGATTTTGCCGGTGAGAACATTCTTACCACTCTCTGTGTCGATTAATAATAGGAGAATATCAGAGTTCTGCATAGCTTCTATTGCTATTTTATGCTCTTGCTGAGGAGTAATCGTAATCAGGTCTTGCAAGCTTGAATTGTGGATAACATTCAACTCTTCCAGGTAATAATTACCCATAAAATTAACCCTTATTTTAGTTCTATCTATCTCTTGTTCAGCAATTAATTCTTGTAAAGCAGTTAAAAAATATTTGGAAGTTCTGTGTTTATACATATTGCCAATATAGCCAATATTGATAATCTCAGCTTCAGGATATTGGGAAGCAGAACTTTTTTCCGGGATTGCCGAAGGGGTGGTGAAATCACTTTCATCAAACCCATTATAAGCAACGGTAACTTTCTCTGCAGCCAGTTCAAAGCTCTCCTGCAGCTCTTGTTTCATCACTTCACCAATTGTGATAACTCCACGACTATTTGTCAGGAAGAAATTCTCTAAATGATGATAGGCTTGGCGCGATTTATCACAACTAAAATCAAAATAAGTACTTAGTGTCCAGTGATCGCGATAATCTATAAAGAAGGGTAAATTTGTGATTTTCGCTAGAACATAGGCGATTAGCAGGGAAGAAGGAGGGTAAATAGTAACGATAATGGCAGAATACTCTTTCTTCAAGATTTGGCGTATGCCTTTGAGAATTGCCGGGATAAACCAGCCTATCTTCTCATCCATAAAGAAGAGAGATTTGACTAACTTCTTCTTAAAATCATTAGTTTCAAAATAGGCTTTATCGACTTTTTCACCCATACTCGGAAGGGTAATTTGCTTTATTTTATTAAGCAAACTCATCACATCCCAGGAATCTGCCCTAATTACTTCATTGTCGATTTCGGCTAATAACGAAGGATCGTAAGAGTGAAACACAATATCATCGATAGTTAAAACATCAACTTCCCAGTTTGATTCATTAGCGTATTTAGCTATTTTGAGAGGTCTCTGCACACCGGCTCCGCCCAGAGGAGGGAAGAAATAAGAGATTAGCAGTGCTCTTTTATTAGAAGAGGTGATATCGGCAAAAAGGTCTAACAGCTTATTTTCTAATAAACTCCAATTATATTTATCATTAATCAGATCATAGGCAACTTGTTGATGTTTAGCTACAGCTTCATCTTTCATGGTTATCACTTTAAGCATCTGATTAGCAATTGCTTCGGGAGCAAAGACAGTTGTGAAAATACCATCCGACTTATTATAAATCTGTTTATTAATAGGGAAATCATTGGTTATTACTAATAATCCGGCATCTAAATACTCAAGCAGCTTAATGGGAAGTGCATATTTATGACGCGGGGCTTCCGGTGATAAGATACAAATACCGCAACGAGCTTGGGCATATCTTTGATACACTTGGTCATAAGGAATAGCATCAATTAACTCAACGTTCTTTTCCAAGCACAAAGTAGCTATCAGTTCGGCACACTCTGCTCTAAAATGCGTGATTTGTTCCTTTCCCACGAGCAGTACTTTAACTTGCGGATAAACCTTGCTCACCATGAAAGTAGCCTGAATTATCTCTCTAATGCCCCTGGTAGGTGATAAACCACCGGCATAAATGAAATCGTAAATCTTCTCTTCAGAATCTATTTCAAGTCTATTACTTACAGGGTAATTAGGAATTGTAAGGCTTCGTGTTCCCAGCTGTTCATAATGGTTGCTAAGAATATCGTTAACGGTTATGCAGGCAGTAAGTTGTGGAACAAAGAACTTTTCTAAGCGGTCATGCAGAAGTGTATCCAAATATTGCTTTCTTTTGTTTAAAGACTTCTCTCTTTGGGCTAAATTAAAGAATTCATGACAATCATAAACATATTTAGTGTGAGTAAGAGAGTTTACAAGTGAGAGCAAAATCGGTTCTACCACTATGACAACTGCCGGGGCTAAAAACTTAATTTGAATAGCAGCTTGTAGTAGAAACCTCACTCTACTTAGCTTATTCAATCCTATCAATTTTATATCTTCATCATAATCACTCATATCGGCATTATTGTGAAGAATAGTAACAGCATATCTCTTTGTTAGAGTTTTACTTAACTTATAGTATAATCTAACATCGCGGGCTTTATGGCTAATAGTAACAATTAATATATTTTTCATCTTATTCCAGTACTATATTTACAACATTATTGGTCTTGATATTGGATAAAGTAATGACATTATCATTTATTTGGTGATCAACTAAAGTAACTTCTTTTATCTTTCTCTTGCTGTGAACCTTGATTGTGAAGAAGGGAAAATCATCAAGAAACAGGATATTAGCACCCCATTCTACATTAGTGATTAGCACATTCCTTCTGGCTTTCCACCAAAAGGCTATGTTCTTGCAGGAGTTAGTGTAACAATTAGTATCTTTAATTGTATCCAAAGTGAAAGTGTATAGTTTTTCTAAGTAATTAATATCTTTAAAGTTAGAAATTGAGAAGTCTAAACAGAGCAATCCGCCACTTGCACTTATTTTGGCAAGTAAATTAGTCATCCTGATCTTAGCTTGTTCAGAAGAGATATAGAGATATTTTGATGATTTTAGTATTTCATCACTAAAGGTAATGGGTATTTCTAAAGGGAAAGTTCTAATTCCGTCAACTAATCTGTGATGAGGTAAGATATTGCCATTCTTGAAGGTATTGGGGTCGTTGGAGGCTATAGAACAATCATAAAGAAGATTATTGCGGTGCATTCCCAACGCCAGTTTATCACTTAATGCTCTTCCGGTAACGCGAATCCCGGAGAACTCTTCCTTCGTGAGCTTAATCAGCTTGTTCTTGGCTATTTTGATTTTTGCTTGGTCCATCTCATAGGGCGAAACTAAGATGCCCAGTTCATGACCTTTCTCCAGAATCTGCAAGAGTTCATTGGTTATTTGGTTCTCTTCATTAAGAGCATAATCAAAGCCATTTTCTTCTAAAAGAGAGACAAACCAAGTGGAAGTAATCCCATATCTCTCATCTAACTCCAAGTAATTACTGAAGTTCCAATACTGCTCTTCATCGTTAAACAGATACTTAGCACCACTGGATAAGTTTCTTGCAACTTCAGCGAATTTACCTTTTAAGAGCAGAGGTAAAAGATCTAATAAGAATTCTCCAAAGACACCTTTTCCCCATTTTTCCAGTTTATCAATAGAGTGAGTAAGAATAACTGCATAATCTTCTCCGTTAGGCCATAGCTCTTTCTTAATAAGAGGAAAATCTAACTTTTCACAACAACTAAGAATGATCTTTTCAGTAAAAGCCAGCAGCGTATTTATAATCGGTTCTTGATAAAACTCATCAAAAATACTCTTCTGTTCAATAACGCCATCTTCAGCTTTCTTAGCCCGCAATTCACAATCTGTAATATGATAATAAAGATTCCCAAAGATATCAAAGTTTAA
>Ga0265294_10006124_pt1 | contig 14518 bp, 10 predicted proteins | sample MunlanPumphouse3_FD_192504 | JGI IMG/M metagenome (GOLD analysis project Ga0265294, IMG submission 192504) | Groundwater microbial communities from a municipal landfill in Southern Ontario, Canada - Pumphouse #3 | ecosystem: Environmental > Aquatic > Deep subsurface > Groundwater | place... | reverse complement strand
AATATAGTCTGGATCAGGGACTGATCAACGGACTTAAAACAAAAACACGATGAGGCGTTCTAGTTGTAGAAGTCTATGAAACGTGAAACAAACAAATCTTTAGTTTGTGTGTAGTTCATATCATATATAATGGGATTTGAATCCTCGTTAATTTTATATTTTTCAAATTTAGTAATCATAATTTAATTTTTTTCATTGAGTGTATATTTTATCATAAAATAAATTAATAGATTCAACTAGTTTTTTAATTTTACCATTTAATCTTAATTTTTTAAAAACTAGATTATCTATGGCAAATTCCCCATCTTCTTTCAATGAAGATTTTCTATTTTTCATAATTTTATCCATTAATTTTCTAGATTTTCTAAAATATAATTTACAATCTTCTGGTTGTATATTTTTTTTAGATAATCTTTCGTATCTATCTATATAATAAACATAAATATCATATTTTTCATCAATTTCTTCGCTATCTATATCTGGTGGGTTAAATTTTGGCTTATGTGTCCATTTATTAAACATTAAAGAAAATTGACCTGATGATATGTGATCTTCATTTATATCCATAATATAAACCTCTACATCATGTCCTTTAATAGTTATATCATGTTTCATATTCCATTCAAATTTATGTCCATTCATAGCCTTTTTAACTAATCCAGTATTATTGCTTATATCTTTAAAATCAATTATTATATGGACATCTAAATCTGAATTCGCGTTATAATTATAATTAGCCATCGAACCAGTTAAATGTATATCTTTAATTTCAACATCATATTCTAAATTTTTAAAAAAATCTTTTCCTATATTTAAAAGTTTTTTTCTTATTCTTTCTATTAAAACTCCATTTTTCCATATATCAGGAGATAATTTTTTATTATAGTGAATTTTTCTTTCGTTCATTTTAAATAATTTGATTTTAATTTATATATTAAAAATAAGATTTAAAAAAATATAAACCTATATATTAGAAATGACTATATAGTTAAAAAATATATTAATTATGTTAAAAAAGACAACAATTGATTATAAATATTTAAATGAAGCTATAACAGCTATTAAAACTAACGGCAAGAGTAAATCAGTTGAAGATTATAATATATTAGATGAATATTTATCTAGATTTGGAGAAACTCCTAGTATTCTTTCAATTAATAAAGATTTTGAATTTTTTCATTATGAAAAAACAATAAATGAAATTAAAAGTAATTTTAAAAATAGTGAGATTTTATTCAGTTTTATCGATTTTAATGTAAAAAGTGGAAAAAGAAATCCTATTAGACAGGTTTGGTATATAGAAGATGGGTACTTGATGAGTTTGTGGATATCTACATCTTCTAATTTGTTTTCAAATCCAAAATTAGATGTTAAAATGAAATCAGATGACAATATAATAGAAGAGCATAATTTATTAATACCTCCTGAAAATTCAAAAAAATCTAATATTGATTTAGAGAATAAAATTATGAATATATTAAGAGATAATATTATAAAAGAATATGAAAGAAATACTATTGGTATGATGAGCGTTGAACCGACAGGTGAATTATATGTTAAAGATTTTTCGTTAGATAAAAAATTTAAAATTAGCGATTTAAATGTTCATTATGGGGACGATTTTAAAATTTTTCATAATGGATTATTTAAAAGATTGAAAACTGATAAAAAAGGATTGGTATTATTGCATGGGGTTCCTGGAACTGGGAAAACTTTTTATATTAGATATTTATTACAACAATTATCAAAAACAAATAAAAAAGTTCTTTATTTTCCACCGACTATGGTTCAATCCGTAACTGATCCAGCTTTTTTCAATTTTATAACAACATGGACAATGGACAATGGTAAAAATTCTATACTATTAATTGAAGACGCCGAGCCTCTTTTGTCTTCAAGGGAATCTAGTAGAAATATGGGAATAACAAATCTTTTAAATTTAACAGATGGAATTTTGAATGATATATTATCAATTCAAATAATAGCAACATTTAATACAGGTATAATAGAATTAGATGATGCACTTTTAAGACCAGAAAGATTAATTGCTAGAAAAGAATTCAAAAAATTAAATATAGAAAATGCAAAAAAACTGGCATCGACTTTAAAAATAGATCCAGATACAATAACAAAAGAAATGACATTGGCTGAAATATATTCAATAAAAAATGATAATGATATTTTATTACACGGAATTGACAAGAAAACAGCTATTGGCGAAAAAAAGTCAATTGGTTTTGGTAAAAAATCTGACAATTTGTCATAATATTAAAATGGCATTTATTTTGATAAAATATTAAAAAAAAAATAAAAATTATGAAAAGATATACGCTTATAGACCCAGTAAATTTGATATTAAATGATTTATATCAAATAAGTAAAGATTTTAAAAATGAATTGAATAAAGATTTTGAAAAAAATTCAACAAAAGAATCAAATCAACCAGATAATGGTTTAAAGAAAAAAGATTTAATTAACTATACTCCTAAGAATGTATCAGATAATGGAGATTCATATGATATTCAAATTATATCTCCAGGTTTCAATAAAGATGAAATTGAAATAGAATTAAAAAATAGTATATTAAAAGTGACTGGACTTAAAAAAGAAAAATCAAAAAATGATATGAGCCCAAATATTGAATATCAGTATGAAATGAAAGAATATTTTACCCATCATATTCATATACCAGATTATGTCAATACCGATGACATTAAGGCTAAATTGGAAAATGGAGTTTTAAACATATCATTAAAAATAAATAAACCCGATATAGATATAAAAAAAATATCAATTGATTAAGAATAAAAAAGGAGAGTTAAATTAACTCTCCTTTTTATTTAGAAATTCATTTTTAAAATGGCATTTCATTTTTGTAATCGTCCGGTTTCCCACCTTTTATTTTAGATAATTCATCTCTTAATCTAATTAATTGATTTTTATCTAAATTGACAATATTTCTTAGAAGTTTTGATAAACTGCCATATAATTTAGTAGCTTGAGATGTTTTAGCTATCATATCATATGGATCAACATTTCCTACAGATTTAATATCTTTAACTTCTTTTATTTTTTTCAAAGAATATTGATATAATTTTTCATTTACAAATTGTTTAGCTGATTCTTTTAATTTATCAATAGGAACATTTTGTTGTTGATTAGCATCTTCTGCTTCTAAAATTAAACCATTTCCTTTATATTTAAAGCTATCAGAAGCACTATTATCAGTTGGATTTTGATTAACATCTCCTCTTGTATCAGGAGTATAGTTTTGAGCGTCCGGAATTTTATCAATTTCTGTATTAGCTTTCAAATATTCATCTAATTTTGTTTTATCATATGGGTTTCCAGCTTTTTCATTTAATTCTATGACTTTATTATTACAAATTACCAAAAGATTTTTTTTCAATTCATCTGATTTATCATAATTAAATATATCCTTTTCTGTCGTGTTTTCAAATACTTTTTTAGGAGATAAATCTAGCGATTGATATTTATTATATAATTCTTGCAATTGAATATATGTTACACTTATATTATCAGATAAAAATTTTCTAACACCTAGAGGACCAGTGACGGATTTTAATGTTTCATCTATATTACCAGATTGAACATTTACAACCTCTTCATAATATTTAGCAGATTCTTGCCACGTTTTTGAATTGTCTAGTTTTTTAGTAAAATTAGCCACGGCATCAGATAAGCTTTTATCAATTTTGCCAAACATTGTATTAAATAGGTTTTTTATCGCGTTCCATAATAATTCCTCATTCAAAGAATCTTTAAATTCATTATAATTTTTAACATTTTTAAGATTTTCCATAAGATATATGTTTTTTATTTTATTTATATATATTAAATATTTTTTTTAATATTTCTATAAAAGATGGCTTATTGTTTTTTATATATATGATATAAAAAGAAAGTATTAAAAATGGAATCCGTAAATTCATTCATAACTTTGGCAGATAAAATTGCCATTTTAAATAAAAATTGCGTTGAAATTTTAACAAAAATAAATGATATTGTAGCAAGTGAAGATGATAGTGTTAAAATTATTTATGACGACAATGGAGTTGTCAACTCATTTTCTCAACCTACAGTTGGTAATTTAAAAAATCAAATTGATGTTTTAAATCAAAATATGAGAAGAATATCATCTATAGATGGATTCACTTTTGTTAAAGATGGGCAATCGCATAAAAAAATAATAACAACTGATTTAAATAGAGATCCAGCTCCAATTGATCAAATTAATCAAGTAACTACTTTTACTCCTATTAATAATCATTTTTTTGAATCCCTTATGAATCCTATGTTGGCTGTGTCGATAGAATTAACGGATAAAGTTGAACAAGTTGTTAATAAAATCATATCTAGAAGATATATAGTAAGATTCCAAAAAAATATAGATGGTAGTTTAACCGAAGCTGGGCTTAGAACATTTAATAGTTTTACTGATACATTTTTAAATAATACAAATATAAATATTTCAGATTTTATATCATGGTATGATAATCCATCTAATGATGGTTTAGTCTTAGATTCGGTTAAACCTTTTGATGAACAAATTTATGATTTATCACTTAAAAACTTAAATTATTATGGGGTATTTTCTGTAATTAAAGTTGAAATTGATGATATTAATAATAAAATGTGGTATCATTTAAATGATATTAAATATTATGGTAATGATGGTTCAATAAAAACTTTAAGCATAGGAGATGAGTTAATAATAAATAAAAAAAATTCATCAACTAGATATAAAATTAAAGAGATAAATAAAGATTCTTCAAATAATAAAATAAGATTAGAAATTATAGAGGGATATGATCCCATTGTTGTTGGTACTAATGTGCTAAAATATTATAGTGATATTTCAAATCAAAAAAATGTTAAAATTAATGTTGGGTTTGATGAATATATAGTTTTATTTATAAAATCGATAAATACAGATAATAATGTTGTCAGTCCTTTATGGAGTAAAGGAATATCTTTTTATACTAATGACTTAATTCTTGATATTAATAATAATATTAATTTATCTAATTATTATGTTGAAGCTGTATATGATTACGGGGCTCTTTTAAGAGATTTAATAACTAGAAAACTTCCAACTTTTTATGGAGCTACTCCAAATCCAGTTGTGTTAAATTCAAATAATTTTGAAGTAGTTCAAATTAATAAACATTTAACTGATGATAAAGATATGAATTCTTTATTAAAATCACATTCAGATAAAGAAAATATAAAAACTCAAATATCTCAATTAAATACTGCCATTTATCAAAAAACATCAAAATTAAATTCTGGAGGTTTAACCACATCAGAGAAACAAACATATTTGAACGAAATAAATAAATTAAAATCTGATTTAAAAATATCAACAGAAAATTTATCATCTATTATAACTTTAATATCTGAATTAAATACCGGTTCAAATTCTGATGTTGAACCTAAATATAGAGTTAGAGGGTTCTGGACAATGCCAGAACCAGTTATCGTCGATAAAACTCCGCCTCAACATGTAGTTCAATTTAGAATTCAATATAGATATAGTTCAAAAAGTGGTAACTCAAATAATATAAAAACATTTAATTATATTAAAACCCAAGAACCTCCTGTAAATACCACTCCTTCTAATACTAGACCAATAGTTAGAGGAGATATCAGAACATCAACTGATATTACTAGAGGGTCGGCGATAGCTGCTATTTCAAGTAATGATGGAATGTTGGATGATACAAGAATTGCTCCTGACCCAAGACCCCCTATCATTAATGTAGGTAAAAAAGTATCGATACAATCTACTGACGTTTCAACTACAACTGAAAATCCAACAAATGGTCCAAAATATGCTAATTTTTCAAATTGGGTTGAAATTTTAAGTGATGTTAGAAAAAGATATTGGGATGAAAGTAGTAAGCAATGGTACTGGAAAATAGAAGATGTGTCTGATGCTGATACATTAAATATAAATCAATTAGATATTCCAATTTCACCAAATGAAAGAGTAGAAATTAGAGTTATATCCATATCAGAAGTAGGATGGCCAGAATCTTTAATTGAATCTGATTGGAGTAATGTTTTAACTGTGGATTTTCCTGATAGTTTAATGAGCAATAAAACAGATAATAAGTTCATATTATCTGAAGCTGCTCAAGATAAAAATTCTGTTATATTTGAAACGGCTCTTAGTACTAAAGGTATTATAAAACATGTTGAAGATAGTTTTATGTCAAATCAAGATTATATAGCTCATTTAGATACTAGCATTCAGGTTAGTTTAAAAACTGAAAATGGAACATCAAATTTATTTGAATATTTAACTTATCTTACAAATAGAATAACTAATTTAGAACAACAAATATCTGGCGCTAGAGGCACATTAAGTATTTCATTATATAAAAATACGACATTATTAAAAAGTATAACTAATAATAGTGTAACTAATATAAATATAGAATGTGAAGATTATAGTAAATTGATTGGAACTGGAAGAACCTATGTAAATTCCGTTTACGTAATAGATGATTATATTATATCTATGGAAAATACTAATCAAAGCGGCAATTTAGGATTTTTATCAAATAGATTATTTGTGTCAGGAGGGACAAATTCATTTTATACTGAAGAAAACAATAAAACTCTTTTAATAGATTATAATGGAAATTTATATACTCAAAATGATAATCAATTTATATGGTTCGCCGATAAAGATCTTAATACTATAATATCTAGTGGAGCCACGGATGAAACCGATGCTTGTATGATACTGAATAAATCATTAGTTAATTTAGGATCAATAGAATCATCAACTATAGATGATCCCGTGTGGAATTTAAATGATATATTCGCTATATATGATAATTCATATGGATTGTTATGTTCAGTGTTTCCTTATTTGCCAGATGTTAGTAATTTTATAGAATCTGGTCAAGATAAAATAAAATTACTTAGACCTAAAACTAGATTTAATGTTGGGTTAAAATTATTTTTTAAACTTGACGGGAGCCAAACAACCTCAATACCAACAAACGAGACTGTTTATATTCCAAATAATGATAATGAAACTAAAAACAGAAAAATTAGATTTTGGTTTGAAGCTACTGATGGGGTTAACTATCAATTTGTAATAAATTTCAATATAAAAAGATATAAAGATTTTATAAAACCAATTGGAGAATCATCTGGATCTTTATCTACTGGTGGAACCGCATTGACTTTTTAAAAAAATTAAATAATAATTATTAATGATAAATAAAAGTTTTCAGTTATTAAGGACAAATCCTGTGTTGACGTCAAATTTAAAATTAGTTGTAACATCTGATTATGATTTATATTTAGAAAGTTTTAATACAAATAATGAACTTAGTAATATTAAATACAAACATTTTCCTATTAAGAAAAGTGAATATTTAGAAAATAAAATTCCTTATTTTTATAAAGGACTTCCTATAGAAATTGCATTTGATATAAGATATGATGGTGACAATAAAGTTATTCAAAATGATTATAATAAGCAATTTGATACCACATATTATTCTGGTGGATATTATATTGAGGATCAATGGTATAATGAAGAATTTGAATATCTAGCTCCTTTATATATTAGAAAAAATAATCTTCCAGAAGGATTTATAATATTAAGAGTTGATGAGCCATCGGAATATAATTTAAATTCAAATAATTATTTTGAATTAAATAATTTAACGTATGAAAATTTTTCAACAATTATAGATAATTGGAAATGTGTTAAATTTTTTGATATGAAATATTCATCTAATTTAGGAGAATGGTTATATTTAAATTATGCAAATAACGACAGAATACCAAAATCTAGTTTTGATTTTCATGTTGAAAGAACAGAATTTTCATATTGGTATGGTTTAGATTATAAAACTGGGATATACACATATAAGTCTCTTTATATGGATGATAGAGATGAAATAGAAACACCTCATTTCAAATGGGAAAAATTTATAACTGAAGGATTTAAAAGAAGCGGACTTATTTATCCATATATTTTAAATTTAAAATTTTTATTTGATGACACTCCAGCAACACCAAATTATTTAAGAAAATATTCTATGAATAGATATTATGGTTTTTATATAGATAAAATGGAATATGTTGGATCTATAACATCTTATAGAACTCCAGAGCTAATTCCAGAAACTTATTTAATAAATAATATAATATTATCTGGTAGCACTGGAATAACAGAGGAACAATTATGTAATCTAGATTTTTATGGATTGCCTTCACCTAATCCATTTGTTGAAGAATGGGACGATAAAAAAAATTATTATATTTTTATTGATAATACTAATGATTTTTATAGAAAAAAAACCATATCTGGATTTTATCCAGTAAAAAGAATGATTAAAGATAATAGTAATGTTTATAAAATAATTAGTGATGAAATTTTAGATAATTATTGGAATACTGGATATACAAATATTAAAACAGTAAATATTACATATGATGGATATAATATTTTATCGGGGTTAACTTCAGATTTTTTTATTGATAAATATAAAGATTGTGATGGTTTAGATAAATTTATGTATGGCGACCTATATTTAATTAAAATAGATGACAAATATCATGTCATTAAATATAGTTCTGGACAAACTGAAGTTAATGAATTAATAACTGATCCAGTAACAGGGGATATTAATGATTATAAATATTATATAAATACTGATTATGCCATTAATTTAAATGATAAACATTTAGAATATTGGATATTGGGTAAAAATTCAGAATTTTATAAAAAAATTGATGTTTTTAATGGAGTTGATGAACCTATAACATTGCCAATATACAGAATTAAATTTTCAGATATTAAAGATTTCGATTTTGATAGAGTTAATACACAATTCTCTAATTTTGATTATGAAAAAAGTCAATATACTGATATAAATGAAGAAAAATTATATGCTTTTGATTATAATGATGACGCTATTCCTCCTTCTAAAAGAGTCGGTAAGGAAGGTTCACCAGATCAATATAAAATAAATAATATATCATCTGAGTATATAGCAGATGATGAATTATATGAAATTTACAATATAGGAACAAGAAATATTATTACAAATACATATGGTGAATATAATATAATATATGATTTAAACGATATATGGAGAAAAAATCAATCTATTGTTAAATGGGGATTTATGGGTTCAATAAGTCACTCAGATTATCCTTATAAATTAAATAATAATTACGAAGTTGGCGGAATTTATAATAGAACGACTGATCCGTTTTATACTATACCAGATATAGTATCTAAAAACTTAGATTATTTTTATATATTAGGAAATTTATATAGTGGAACTACAGGAAATACAATATATTATAAAAATCAATCTATAAATATACAAAACGATTTTATTTCTAATCAGTTAGGAGTTGGTTTTGATTTAGATGCATATTTTGGTGGATTAAATAAAGATCTAAATTTTGATTATTTTACATACTTTTTTAAAAATAAAATGATATATGAAGATAATTCTACAATATTATCTAAAAGTTATGATAAATATTCAGTTTTTAATTATGGGGATGATAATGTCCCATCTATAACTTTATTTAAAGGATTAAAAATAAAATTAAGAGAAATAAAAAATATTTTTATTGATAAAAATAGAATAAGTAAATTTTTATTTGGAAGCAAATCTTATAATGATTATAAATTTTCTATTATTTTTAATGAAAATCATAATGGAATTGATAGTGGATTATTAAATAACAGAAATTATATTGATACTACAACAAATACTATTAATGTTATAATGAATGAAAAATTCAAAAATGTTTTAATTGTTATTAATGCTAGATTATCTAATGATGATTTTAGATTTAATGATTTATCTATATTTAATCCAAAAGAAGGATTATATTATGGTAAAAAAATTAATGGAGATATTATATCTGAAACTGAATATAATCCTAAACTTTTTACTGCTAATAATTTTATTAATGCTTTAAATAGCTTATCACCCGGTTATGGATTCACTATAAAATATCATTATATAAAAGAAAATGAAGGATATTTTCATAATGGATATGCTTTAATGAACAGAAACGATAGTCAATCTAATTTTAATTCTAATTCAACAATGGACAGTATTCCTGGATGGCAATATAAATTTCCGCCATTCTTAATTCAAATAGAAACTCCCACAAAATTAGAAATTTATAATAATTGTTATCAAACAAATCCTTTTTATGTTAATAGTGTTGATGATGATTACGTCGCAACATTATTGTCTTTTAATGAATATGGAACATCTAGAAATATGATATATAGATTCTCAGGACCTTATGAGCCCATATTTAAAGATATTAGTTTATTTAAAAGTGGTTTTTTCTGCTATAATAATATATCATCAATGGAAGTGACTTTATCTGGATTAACTACAACCAATGCTTCTATTGTTCAACAAATACCTGGGCAGTTAGAAAGTAATCTTGACTGGTCGAATATAAATTTAGGAATTTGTAATTCTTTATCTAGTATTAATGTAATTGTTCCTAAAATTGAAACAGAATTATCAACAAAATATCTTAGTATAAGAGGATTTGATTTTTCTAGTATTCCCTTAGATTCAACTATATTGGGAATAGAGTTAAAATTAACTAGAAAATCTTTATTGAAAATAAAATATGAACCCGATTTTCAAATATATTCAAGAGAAGGAGGAGTTTATTTGTCTAAAAATTGTTTACAATTTACTAATTTATCTGAAAATAAAGCACTGGATGAAATTGATCCAGATTATTATTGGAGAGAAGACACTATAGACATTTACTATGGGGGAGAATCAGATTTATGGGATCATAATAATAACTGGACAGGAAGTACATTAACTGGACAAGATTTAATTAATTCGACGTTTGGAGTCGTTGTTAATGTAGTTGTATTTAATAATTCTGAAAAAGTTGATGTGTTATTATCTAGTATATTATGTGCTGCACTTAAAGTTAAATATGAATATGAATCTACGATATATTATTCAGATACATCACTTTACTTTGACGAAAATTATAAATTTGACACAACATTAAATGATTTTGGGATTATAGATGAAATTATATATTCTAAAGTTAATGAGAATTTAAATATATTGAATTCATCTATAGATATGTATAACATATATCCGTCTATAGATAAATTTGGATATAGTTATACAAATAGATTTATATTTAAATCTTCTTGGGATAAAGAGTTTTTCATACGAACTAATAATGAATTGATTATTAATAATGGAGTAATCTAATGAAAATATTTATTTTCATTCTAAATCTGTTAATTGATAAAGTATAATTTTATTTTTAATAGCGAAATTTATATTATCCATATTTTTAAGACTTTCTTTTAAAAAATCTACGTGGGTATCATATAAATCTTTTTTTAAATCTAACTTAGCCATATCCCATTCAATTAATTGAGTTTTTTGAGTAGAATTAGTTTTATATGGGCATTTTTCTTCGTAATATTCGAAAAGTTTTTTTCTATTAGATTTAATTTCAGGTAATAATTTATATATTTTATATGACATTATTTTTATTTGTTCTGTTAATTGTTGTCTAGAGCTAATAACTTTAGCTTGAAGAGAAACTACATCTTTAGCGCTACAATTTAATTTACCAGTTAAATCTTCTATAGTTTGATTCCAATAAGATTCAGAATCTTTTAATATTGATACAATTTTTTCAACTTCTTCATTAGACATAGAATAAATTATTTTTTTATTTATATCAATTTTAATTTTTATTGTTTTATATTTTTTTATATGTTATAGTATAATAATAATCGAATTTGAATATTTTGTAATTTCTAATTTGATTGTATATTATTTTTACATAACCTAAATTATTTAAATAATCTGGAGTTATTATATTAACATCATTTACTCTATTTTCTGATTTAAAAACAATAGGATTAAATTGAGGATTTTTCAATCTTTGACTATTAGTAAGGATATTATTTTGTTCTTCTACATTTATGTATTGTGAATAAAAAGCTAGTTCTGATATGTTATATCTATTCAATAAATTACTTTCAATATAATTATTTATATATTCATCTATATTTCTTTCTAATAAATCTTCACTTCTTATTGTTTTAAAAACTCTACTTTCTTTTAGTCTTAAAAAGAGATATTCTTTTAATATATTTTTAGCGTTTATAACAATTATCCATTCATAATTTTGATTAGGATTATTTCTCAATGGATCAACTTGAGTATATAGATCTATAGAATGATTTTTATATTTAACATCATTTAAACTTTTTAATATTCCTCTTTCTGGTTGTAATAAATTGGCATCGAAATTTTGATAATGATCATTTTGAATATTAATTTTATCAACTCTTTCATAATATTGTATTGATATATTATTAACATAAATAATATCTTCTATATCAATCAATTTACTACCAAAAAAAGTTTTGATTTCTTTTGAAGATTTAATTCCACCAACTTTTGTTGTACTATATTTTTTTAATTCTAGGTTATTTTTCATATTATTCTTTGATTATTTATTTATATATAAAAAATATATTAGTTAAAAAACAAAAAAAACAATTTAAAAATTAATCAATATATATTTTTATGAAATTTAGATTAACTGATAATAATGTTTATTTACAACTAGTTCATTCAAATAAAGATGAGTATGCTCAATTAAAATTGAGTTTGAGTAAATATGTTAAAAATTATTTCTTCCAGGCTAAATATAAATTAACTAAATGGGATGGTAAAATTGATTTTTTAAAAACTGATAGAGTTAATTTTGGATTATGGCAAGAAGTTTATAAAATATGTAAAGAATATGATTTTCCATTTATTATTGAAAATAAAGATCAATTTCCTATAGATAAAAGTATTAAAAAAGAAGATGTTGAAAAATTTTGTAAAGATTTTTTCATTGATCATAAAGATGAGAAAGATATAAATAAACCTTTTATTCCACATGATCATCAAATTGATGCCGTATATAAAATATTAAAATATAAATATGGTATAATAGAAGTGGCAACATCTGGCGGTAAATCTTTAATTTTTAGTATGTTAGCCTTTTATTATCTTAAAAATATAAATCCAGATGCTAAGATATTGCTAGTTGTGCCTGGAATAGGGCTTGTAACTCAATTTTATAATGAAATTCATAATTATAATTTGGGATTTCATAATGAGAATAAAAATCCAATTGTAATTAAAATTGATGAAATAATGAGCGATAAACCAAGAAAACACGTTGATGGCGAACCTAATATTTATATTGGGGTTTTTAATAGTTTGGTTAATTGGGATCCAAATTGGTTTAAACAATTTGATATTGTGGTTGTGGATGAAGCTCATCATATGAAAACCAAAAGTTTAATTGATATAATGAATAGAACTTTTGAAACATCAAAGATTCGTTTCGGTATGAGTGGTTCTTATCCCCCTGATGGTTCAGCTGAACTATTTACAATAGAATCATTAACAGGTCCAAAATTAATTAATATTAAAGCTAAAGATTTAATGGATAAAGGCATTATTTCTAAAGTTAAAATAAAAGGTGTAATATTAAATCACAATGATAGAAATTTTGCTGAAAATGTATTCATGATTAAAAAAGCTGGTAATGGTAAAAAATCATGGGAATTAGAAAAAAGTTATTCTCAAAAATCACTGCCCAGAAAAATATTTTTATCTAAATTGTTATCTAAATTTAATCAAAATGCGATTCTTTTATTTCAAAATATAGATTATGGCACTGAACTATATGATTATTTTAGAGATAATATTCAGGGTAAAGATTTTTATTACATTGATGGGGGCACATCAAAAGATAAAAGAGAAGCTATAAGAAAGGAAATGGAAAAAACAGACGGAAATGTTAAAATTTTAGTAGGTTCTTTTGGTACCATGTCAACTGGTATTAATATAAAAGCTATTGTTAATATAGTTTTTGCTGATAGTTTTAAATCAGATAGAGTTGTTCGTCAATCTATTGGTAGAGCTCTTAGATTACATAAAGATAAAGAAAGAGCTATTATATTTGATATTGTCGACCAATTTCATCCTGATTTTAAAGGAATATTATTTAATCATTTTCAGAGTAGGAAAAATGAAATCTATATTCCTCAATCATATCCTTATGAAGAAATAAAAGTTAAAATTTAATTTCTTAACATTAATTTAACAATTGTTTAATTATTTAATAACTCAAATTTGTCATATTTTTTATAAATTTGTAATATATAAATATAAAAAAAATTATGACAAATTTATTAATTCCGTTTATTTTATTTTTATCTTATTTTCAAACTGGAGATTTAAAAAATGTTAAAAATAATAATGAAATAAAAATAAAAATTAAAGATTATTATACCGGAGAAGACTTGGTTGGAGTTTATATGACCCGTCAAAGAAAACAACAAAATCTTTAGTTTTGTTGATGAATTTGACATTTTAGACTTTTAATATTTAATACCTTTAATTAAACATTGTTTTAA
>Ga0265294_10006123_pt1 | contig 14519 bp, 8 predicted proteins | sample MunlanPumphouse3_FD_192504 | JGI IMG/M metagenome (GOLD analysis project Ga0265294, IMG submission 192504) | Groundwater microbial communities from a municipal landfill in Southern Ontario, Canada - Pumphouse #3 | ecosystem: Environmental > Aquatic > Deep subsurface > Groundwater | place... | reverse complement strand
ATGCTAATAAATTGTTGTCCGAACAGTTGGCTAAATTAAAAAAAGATAGTGAACAATCTAAGAAGGATTTCGATAATTATAAGGGATTAGCGGCTGCTAATAAAGTTTTGGCCGGGCAGGTTGAAACGCTGAGCAATAAAAATAAAAAACTAGAAGATGATTTGCGTGAATTCGGGTTAAATTTAAATGAATCCGACAGTGCATATAAAAAAATAGAATTGGAAAATGAAGAACTCAGGTCCAAGTTAGAGGAATTAACTACAAAAATTGTTTTGGACAAAGAATCTTCTGCCGTTATTATTGAGGAAAAATTAAAAATTGAAGGTAGAAATAAAGAACTTATCGCACAGAATACGTTTTTAACCGACCAAGTATCAGAATTAAAAGGAGAGATTACTCATAAGAACAGGAATATAGATTCGGATATAACGGTTATTAAGAACCTTGAAGCTGAGATAGGCGATCTTAAGCGGGAAAACGATAATCTGAAGAATGAAAATATTTCTTTTAATAATTTTATTGAAAATGTTCAAAACGAATTGCATAAAAAAATAATGGGATTAGAGAAAGATAATTCGGATAAAGAAAAAATAATAGATAGTCTCAATAAAAAAATATCTGATGGTAGCGCAAAAACTGATGCCTATTGCAAGGGGTTAAAGGAACGTGTAGAGGAATTGGAGGCTGAGAATGCGGGTAAGCAGATTATAATAGAAAAATTAAAGACTGAACTGGATGGCTTGACCGACAGGTTTGTCAGAAATTCAGAAAAACATGACATGGAAAAAGAACAATTAAAGGCAAACTATGAAAATGTCAAAAAAGAAATATCAGCCGATACTGATAATGGGAAACTACAGGCAACAGATATTTCGGGTGAAATAAGTAGCGATTTTACGCGCGATATAGAGTTGAACCAACAGGAGTTTAAAAAAAGTAATGAGCCGATCTCCTATGATGAATATTATCTTTATGGACGTGAAAAAGAGATTACACCGGTTTATGAGGATTCTAAGAGTGAAGATTATTTGTTGAAGATAAAATTACTTAAGTCTGATATTGATAAACTCAGATCTTTATGTAACGAAGAACTTAAATAATGTTAAGTTTTGATATAGTATAGTATTCTTTGTCAAGTTTCGATATTTCAGAAGTCAGAAGAACGGCATTTGATATATTTTCTTCTACATTAAGTGCTTTGATCACACCTATTATCTTTGTGCCCTCAGTTATAATGAATATTTGGTTTTCTTTTAGGTTATTTTTGTAACCTGAGTTTATTATAAGTTTACCGTCATGATTCCATAAAGTGGATGTTAAAGGCTCAAACGTTTTCGTGTTATACTTTGTGTCTTGCATGTATATGGCAGTCATTAAGCATATGCCTGATAAAAACAATAATATTACTCCAAGAATATGGGATAATGCTTTCTTATTTTTCATTTTCTTCTTTTTCTTTCTTTTTTTCGTTATCTAATATCGATAGCAAAGATTTTTTCTCGTTGTCTTTATCCGTTTGGCCTGCGGAAGGCGTAGGACCGTTTAGATTTTCAGCGGGTATGGTTTTTTCCGTAGAGGCAGGCGCGGACATTATTATCGGTTTACTTTTCAGGATATCTTCGGTATTATCGGGCTCGTTTTCAGAAAAACATTTTAACTGGTTGTTGGCGAAGGATAATGCTTGTTCGGTTGCGCTTAATTTAGTCTCCAGATCAATAATTTGTATTTTTAGTTTTTTAACTTCTTCATGAGAAAAAGTTAATTCGTTTTTTAAAGTGTTGGCATTATCTGAGTTTTTCGGGCTTTCCGACATATTTTTTTTAAATGATAAGATTTCTTGATTAAGTTGTTTTATTATTTCATACTTTTCTGATAATGTCTCGCGTAAGGTCTTTATTTCATGGTCATTGTGGGCCGGAGCGTTGTCTGTACTTGTTGTTTGTTTTTTTGCTAATTCATTCTCTAATTTTGAGATCTGAACGTCTTTTTCGGCAGTTGTTTCCTGGAGTTTTTTTGAAAGCTCGGCTATTTTTTTATTAGAATCTTTGAAGTCATTTTTTATTCGTGTTTGTTGATCGTTTATTTCATGTAATGTCTCATCATATTTTTTTTTAAGTGAAAGAGCTTGATTCTTATAGTGCGAAACTAGGAATACGTTTTTTAGTACCAGGATTATACCGATGGAGAAAAAAATTATACCAAGAAATATGAGTATATAGAGTGTCATGGAATTTATTTTACTATAAGCGTGTAATTATACAAGTAGCATGTTGGGCGTTATGTGAAAAAATATGTGTTATATTCGTAAGAATTGTTTTTCAAACACAGGCTCTTTTATTTCTATCAAGGTCGGACGGCCGTGCGGGCAGGTGAATGGGTCCTTACATTTTAAGAGGTTTTTTATTATATAATCTGCTTGTTGCGGGGACATATCATATCCGGCAGTCAGTGAGCCTTTGCATGCTCTTTTCGCTATGGTCTCGGTATCCAATTGCCGATCGTTTTTTGTGTCAGGAGATAAAAAATTAAGTAAAGCTGTCTGGGGTTTTTTTATTAACATGGGATAGGCATGTAAAGCTATTGTGTCGGATGACCACAGCGTAGTTTCAAAACCGAACTCTTTCAACTTATCATGTATTATTTCCCATATGACCATCTCCTGGGCTGATATTTTCATAGTTATAGGTGAAAGCAGAGGCTGTATTTCTATTTTACTTTTTTCTATTTGAGAGATCAGTGCTTCATATGTTATACGTTCCTGCGCAGCGTGTTGATCAGCAATTAATAATGAAGTGCCGGATTCAAAAAATAAATATTTTTTTATATAACTACCTATATATTGAGCTGTGTGGAGTTTTTCTTTTAATGTGTTCGGTCTTATTTTTATGAGTGACATATCCAAAACGGGGGTTTTAGCATTTTTTTCAGGGATTGCCGGCAAGGCGGACGCGGTGTCAGTGTAGGGGGTTGGTTTTTTGTAAGGATCCGAAGGTTCAAAAATTGTATCTATGAGACGGGGGAAGTCCAGTTTATTTTCTTGATTAACCGGCAGTAGTACTGCTTGTTTTGGATCAGAATCAGTAAGGATTATGTCTTGACATTTGTATCGCAATATTTGCGCTATTCTTTGTTCGTCTTTTATTTGTATTTCTTTTTTACTGGGGTGAATGTTGGAATCTATATCTTCTGGCGGCATAGATATGAATATCGCAAAAAAAGGAAATATATTTTGAGGCAACAATGTCCTGTATGCCTGGTTTATTTGGAATGGTATGCGGTAGTTGTATACGGGCCGGTTATTGACAAAAACAAACTGCATGGTCTTTCTAGGCTGCTGGATGTTTATACTACCGAGAAAAAAATCAATTGACATACTGTACTCGGCAAGCTTGAGTGAACGGTGTATTATGTCGTTTTTGTTTAGTTTTAGTATTTCGGATATACGTGCTGTTTTTTGTGACGGTTCCGGCGCGTCCAATATAGTTTTTTTATTGTTTGTAAGCTTGAAAGTTTTTCCGGGAAACAGAAGCATATATGGAGTTAAAACACCTATAATATTATGTAATTCCGTAGAATCGGTTTTAAGGAATTTTTTTCTGGCCGGTGTGTTAAAGAATATTTCTTTAACGGTTATTTCTGTCCCGTTTGACATGGCAATGGGTGTGAGTGATATTTTTTCGTTAGCGCGCATGTTTATTTGCCAACCAGTTTCTGATTCCAGGGTTTTGCTTTTTATTGTTATATCTGATACGGAAGAGATACTGTAAAGAGCCTCGCCGCGGAAACCAAGTGTGGCGATATTGTAAAGGTCAGCTGTTTGTTTTATTTTACTTGTTGAGTGGCGTTTGAATATTGTTTCTATATCATCCGGTTCTATCCCTGTGCCGTTATCACGTATGATTATTTCTTTTTTTCCCGATTGTTTTAGGTGTATTTCGATATTACCGGCTTCTGCATCTATAGAGTTTTCGAGCAATTCTTTTATTATTGACGATGGGCGGTCAATCACTTCGCCTGCAGCTATTTTACTTATGATATCAGGGGATAAAAGATTTACTTTAGCCATTATTATTTATCCTTTTTTGCCATTGAGTTATTTTATTCAGGGCATCGAGAGGCGTCAATGTATTTATATCAAGTTCAGAAAGCTCATCTATTATAGGTGTTGTCGCAGATGGTACGTGCTTATCAAATAACGTAGGCTGTATTTCTTTATGTTTTTTCATTCGTATATGATCTTCCAGATTGCCTGATGTCTCAAGGTTCAGAAGAATATGTTTAGCGTGATTGATTATCTCTTTGGGTATGCCGGCAAGTTTAGCTACGTATATGCCGTAACTATCGTCGGCTGCGCCGGATATAATTTTATGTAAGAAAATGATCTTGTCTTGCCATTCTTTTACCGATACATTGTAGTTCTTCATTCCTTTAAAGTCATTTTTCAAAGCGGTCAACTCGTGAAAATGAGTTGCAAAAAGTGTACGTACGTGTTTTTTCCCGAGGTAGTCAGCTATTGACCATGCAAGGCTCAATCCGTCGAATGTGCTTGTGCCCCGTCCGATTTCGTCTAAGATTACCAAGCTGTTTGATGACAGATTATTAATTATTTCGGCTGTTTCGCTCATTTCGACCATGAAAGTGCTTTGTCCTTTGTCAATATTGTCTTGTGCGCCTATACGTGTGAATATCTTATCTACAATGCCGATTTCGGCTGTTTTTGCGGGTATATAGCTTCCTATTTGTGCCAGTATTACTAATAAGGCTGTTTGACGTATGTAAGTAGATTTACCTGCCATGTTAGGACCTGTTATCAACAAAAGATGGTTATCGTCACAGTCAAGAACAGTATCGTTAGGTATAAAGTCGGCAACTGTATCTTCTACAAGCGGATGACGGCCGTCGATTATATTTATGCTGGTTAAATTATTTATTTTCGGCAATATATAGTCTTTTTTATGTGATAGATAGGCTAGAGCATTGAGACTGTCTATATTTGCTATTGATGAAGCCAATTCAGATAGCTGACTTGAGTATGAAAGTATCGTGTTTTTTATTTCCTTTATAAGTTTTTCTTCTAACGAAAGGACTTTTTCCTGTGCAGTCAGCATTGTTTCTTCAAATTCTTTGAGTTCGGGAGTAATGAATCGTTCAGCGTTTACCAGCGTCTGTTTACGTATATAGTCAGGGCCTATAGATGAGAGGTTCGATTTTGTTATTTCAATATAGTATCCGAAGATTTTATTAAATCCGATTTTTAGGGAATTAATGCCGGTTTTTTTTATTTCACGAGCCTGGAGGTCTTTTAAACGCTTTGAGGCGTTCTCTTGTATATCTCGTATATTATCCAATTCTATATTATAACCTTTCTGGATCACTTTACCTTCATAATTGGATAATGGCATGTCGGGATTGATACTTCTTGCCAGCAGTAAACGAAGTTGCGTTATATCGTTTAATGATAAAAGGTCATTTTGTGTTTTTAAGTGAGCCAGGTTTTGCAGCAGTAAAGGTACTTTTAAAAGAGCGTTCCGTAATGCCAGGAAATCTTTTGCTTGTGTGTATCCGCAACTTAGACGGGATATGTTCTTTTCAATGTCGGGGAAAGATTTAAGGATTTTTAATATGCTTTCAGATATGTTCTTATTGACATGCAGCAGTTTGACGGCATTTTGACGTTTTTCTATAGAGGAGGTATCTTTTAACGGATGGTGTACCCAAAAAGACAGTGTTCTTTTTCCCATTGCGGTTACTGTATAATCTATAACGTTGAAGAGGCCGGATATGTCAAGACCTTTAATGGCGCTTGATGATATAAAAGTATACTCGGAATGATTATATACGGATAATGCTGAGATATGTTTTAACGGTTGTTTGTTCATCAACTTAAGGTATTCAAGTAGTCCACCGGAAGCACATACGGCTTCGGGGTTATCTTCAATGCCGAAACCCGAAAGGTTCAGTACATCAAATTGGTTTAATAAGGATTTTTTTGACATTTCGTAATCGAAATGCCAGTCTTGGCGGGGTGACATTAGGATATCATCAGAACTGATAGATGACGCTTTGATAATATTTTTTACTTCGTCATTGAAACTTTCGGGGAAGATGCATTCAGTTATATGTAAGCATGACATTAGTTGGGATATATCCGTTTTAGACGAATAACGGTTTACATATAATTTTCCGCCAACTGTAGAGATAAAAGCTACGCCAATAGATTTTTTGAACGGTGATAAAGATAGTATATATTTTGTGTTGGGCGCGTTTTCTTCAATATAGGTGCCGGATGAAATTATTCTGATAACGTCACGTTTGACAATTCCGACGGCATCTTGGGGGTTTTCTACTTGTTCACATATCGCTACTTTTTTACCCGCCTTAATAAGTTTGGGTATATAATTGTCGGCAGCATGAAAAGGTATACCGCACATAGGGTATTTATTTTTTTCTGTTGTGCCTCGTGAAGTTAATACCAGGTCCAGTATTTTGCTTGCAGTTACGGCATCGTCATAGAACATTTCATAAAAATCCCCAAGGCGGAAGAAGAGGATGCAATCTTTATATTTGTCTTTTATTTGCAGATATTGTTTCTGCATGGGTGTTACGTTCTGCATAACTGAAAATTACTTTTTGTTTTCGGGGCCTACTATTAATGTCACATATTCCTGCGTCAGATATTTATCAATTATTTTATTTATGTCGGACAATTTGATATTTTTTATGTTATTTTCATATTCAAACAGTTCGGTGTACCCCATTTCCAGAGTTTCGTTTATTGCCATTGAGGACGATACGTTTTTGTTGTGTAAAAGGGATGTCCTGTTACCGGTAATAAGCGAAGTCTTTGCATCGTCAAGTTCTTTTTGAGATATACCGGTATCTATTAGTTTCTGGATTTCTTTTTTCAAAGCATTAATAACTTTTTGGGTATTTTGAGGCGAAGTAGCGACAAAAAATCCAAAACTCCCGGTATCATATTCAGGACTTGAAAAAAAACCTTGTGTATATGATAGGCCTAGATTATTCCGTATCTCATGGAATAGCCGTCCACCCATACTTGACAGGATTGAACTCAATATTTCGAAAGAAAAACGTTCGGGATTTTTGAAAGGTATTCCATTAAAACCCAGTATAATTATGTTTTCGTCACGTTGCATCGGTATGTTTACTGTTTTGCTGCCAGTAACGGCAGGAACTTTGATCTCAGAAAGAATCTCGTTGTTTTTTTTCTCTATATCGGAGAAGTTTAGTTCAATAAGAGGGAATATTTCTGCGTAGTCGATATCTCCGCATATAGAAAGACTCATGGTTCCTGTTATAACGTATTTTGAAAAGAATTCTTTTACGTTGTCTAGTGTAATGGAGTTTATACTATCTTTAGTACCGCTTTCACTCATAGAATAGGGCGGTTCAATGAAAAGTTCTTTGCGCAAAGCTTTTTTAGCAGTTAAAAAGATATCGTCATCTTCCAGTTTAATGTCGTATAATGCCAGTTGTTTAACTTTTTCGAATTCATTTTCCGGGAAATTAGAATTTTTTATTATATCGGCTAAAATTTCCAGAGCAAAAGGGATGTCTTTTTTTAAGATTTGGGCTGTGATAAGAATTGTATTTTTGCCGCTTAATGAGTGTATATGCCCGCCGCGTTGTTCGAAGGCTTCTTTTATTTCTGATTCGGAACGGGTAGTTGTGCCTTTAAGGAGCATCTGCGAAGTTATTTGTGATATACCGTTATTTTTTTCGTTTTCTGCGCGTAAGCCTGCAGCTACCGCGAGCGAGATTACTGCTGTTTCTGTTTGATTGTTTTTAGCAGCTAATATGGTTAGCCCATTTTTAAGTTTTGTCCGTTTGGTAGTTTCGGAGTTAGGGAGTATGAAATCGTAAGGTTTTGTTTGTTCGGGCTGTGTAAAGTTTTTAGGGAGAATAGTCACGTAATTTTCGTTTTTGTTGTTTAAATATTTTTTTGCGGCGTCAGCTATCTCATCAGGAGTTACCTCATTTATTTTTTCTATGTATTTTTCGCTAAAAAGAAAATCGCCGGTAAACATCTCATCACGCGTAAGGGTCGCGGCAACATTGACCAGATCTTCCTGGTCAAATATATTATCACTTATCAGTAATGCTTTGGCTTTTTGAAGTTCATCAGTTGAGACAGGCTTTGTTTTTATTGTTTCGATCTCGTTTTTTATAAGTTCGTTCACTGTATCAATATTTTCCGGGTCGGCAATTGTTTCGATAATAAATAGACCTTTTGATTTCGGCGTGTAATTTGAAGCCGAGACAGTTCTTGCCAGTTGTTTTTCTTTTACTATTTTTTTATTTAGCCTTGATCCGTCCCCACGGCCAAGGATTGAGGCTAAAATATCCAGCGCGAACAGATCTTTATCTAACAACGGGACACTGGGGTATCCGTAAGCTATATACGCTACTGATATCTCGTCGGTTTGAGATGCCGCACGATTTATTATCTGTTCTGGCTCGTTTTGCAGTATTGTGGTTGGGTATTTATTGGTTTTTATTTCCGAAAAAACGTTTTCAAGTATATCTAAGGCAGGCTGTGTTTTTATGTCGCCAACTATAGAAAGTACCATATTGTTGGGTACATAATATTTATCACGGTAATCAGACAAGTTTTTATAGGTTAATAATTTGAAATTTTCTTCATGTCCGATAATCGGATGTTTGTAAGGGTGTGCGATATATGCGGTATCAAAAAGCAGTTCCGATATTTTAGATTCAGGCCGGTCGTTATACATTATCAATTCTTTCAATATAACGCTTTTTTCATCTTCAAACTCTTTGTCGTTTGCTATGGGGAAAAAGATCATTTCTTTCAGTATTTCAATTATTTCAGAGAAATGTTCTGATGGTGCCAAAATATAGAAGGATGTTGAATCATAAGATGTAGAGGCATTCGTAGTTCCACCGAATGATTTTATTTTTTTTTCTATTTCGCCCACGGGATAATTGCGGGTTGCTTTAAAGGCCATATGCTCTGCAAGGTGAGATATGCCTGTGCCCAGGAACATATCTTCCGTTGAACTTCCGGCGTTTATTCGTATATTTACGGCAAACATCTTGGTTTTGGGGCGTTCATCAATAAGGCAGACCATCCCGTTTTTAAGTTTTTGTTTTGTGATATGAGGATTGAACGCGCAAAGGCCTTGTGTTTGCATGATAATAACTCCTATGCTAAAGATTGAAATTATTCGTTTATACATAAAGAAAGTAATATTATTTTACTTATTGTTGTATAAAGGTCAAGGGAAATTAGTCTTTAGTTTTTAGCCGTTTCCCGTGCGTATTACTTAGGGGACTAACCCGATAGTTTATATTAATGTTGTTGGAGCCGTTAGCGTTGTCGGCTTACTGTGTCCGCCAGTGCTCTTGCCTGCAGACTGGCAGACACTTGAAATAAGAGCTGTTAAAGTGTGGAAAAACGGGAGACAGTCGTTGTGATGTATTAATAGGTATTGTATATCTCCAGTAGGCAAATATGACTATATACATATAGGTTTGTAAGGAGCTGCACGGACTGTTTATATTAGAACGTAAAGATATAATGCTAAAGATTCTGTGGAACTACATGTTAAGTAGTGTTATTACTAAGTCAAGATGTTAATCTTTTATCACGCGAAAATGTTAAGTTTTAGGTTTTGCATAATTCACACTTTCTTTGGTTTAGGATATCTTCTTTACATTTCGAGTGTTGCTCGAAATGTAAAGTTAGGAGTGTCGCTGGAAATGTATAATGCGAGATTGGTTTATTAAACTTTTTATTTATAGACAGTTTTTTGTTGTTTGAAAAGTCAAGGGTCTTTAACAAATAAGCAATAATTATAAATTTTTTCAATATCTTCACGACAAGGTATCTAACGACTATAGACTATCGACTATTTACTGGCGAAGCACTATTTCAAAATTGAGTTGAAATCGGTGCGAGTTATATGTTATTATAAATACTTATAACTTACAAAATTCTTTCGGGGAGAGCAAATGGAATTTATTTTAGCAGTATTGGTGCTTGCCGGTGTGGGCTTGAGTCTTTATGCGGTTAATCAACCCAACCCTAAAAAACGAAAACAGAAAGTTGACAAAGAAAATCTTAAACAAACTGTTCAAAATTTAAGAGAACATGGCGAAAAGTTGAAAGAACAGTTATCGGGACTTAACGCAAAACTTGAGCTGGCGGATAAAGATATAGATGAAAAAACAAAGAAGATAGCCTTATTGTCTAAGAAAAACTCTGAACTTGAAACTGCAATATCTAAGGAGAAAGAGTGGGAAGAGAAAGAGAAGAAACAGGTTGAAAAATTGTATAACCAGCTTGCTGAGCTCAAACAACGTATTATTGACAAAGATATTGAACTTGAGAGAGAATTTTCTAAAAACATAAAAATAAAAAGTGAAAATTCTGATTTACAGAGTGACATTTCCGATCTTACCAATAAGTCTTTTGAAAAAGATAAAGAAATACGTATTTTGACAGATAGGCTTGATACGGTATTAAAAAGTGAACAAGCAGTTAAAAGTAAGCTTAATGACGCGTTACGTAAAATGGAACAGAGCGACTGGGTATCAAGAGATGAATATCACGCACTTGAAGAGGAGTTTGAGATACTCAAAGGCGATTTAGATTATCGAGGTAAACAGCTTGAGCATAGAGATAGCTTGGTTGATGAATTAAAAAAAACTATTGATGAACTTAAGAGCTCAAGAGTTATTGGACCAATTGAAAAAGAAATTATTACGGATACGGATGAAGATACTCAATCGATTAGCGATACTGAAGCAGAGATGTTATCCGATGAGAATGTTTCTGAACATGGTCTGTCTGTTGAGGATGAGGTCTTATCGGATGATGTCTTATCGGACGATGTTGCAATCTCCCCGGATAAAGTTATAGAAATTGTGCCGGAGACAAATAATGGTAAAGTTAGTGAATCTCGGGATGACGTTTCTTTGGATAATGCGGTTATAAATGCACACGCGGATGATGATGAAGACCTTGATATTTCTGTTGATTTTGAAAAACTACGCAATATCGGGATAATTGCGCATATAGATTCAGGAAAAACAACAATAAGCGAACGTATATTATTTTATACAGGGAAGTCGCATAAGATCGGAGAAGTTCATGATGGTGCTGCGCAGATGGATTGGATGAAGCAGGAACAAGAACGAGGTATTACTATTACGTCCGCGGCTACTACCTGTTTTTGGAAAGATACACGTATAAATATCATTGATACACCGGGGCACGTTGATTTTACCGCTGAGGTAGAACGTTCTTTGCGGGTTTTGGACGGCGCGGTTGTTGTTTTTTGTGCGGTGGGTGGCGTTGAGGCACAATCTGAAACTGTTTGGCGTCAGTCGGATAAATATCATGTACCTAAGATTGCCTTTATTAATAAAATGGATAGGATGGGTGCTGATTTTTTTAAGGTTGTCAACAGTATTGAGAATAGGCTTGAAGCTAATGTCGCGGTTATTCAGTTACCGATAGGTGCTGAGAGCGAATTTAAAGGCTTTGTTGATTTGATAGAAGGCAAAGCGTATATGTATAAAGATGATCTTGGTAAGGAAATTGAAGAAATAGATATTCCGTCTGATATAGCTGAAAAAGTAAAAGAGTATCATCAAAAGCTGATAGATAAGGCTCTAGAGGTTGATGAAGGTCTTATGGAGAAATATCTTAAAGGGCCGGAGTCTGTTACGAAAGATGAGGTTCGTAAAGCATTGCGTAAAGGAACTGTTACCAATAAACTTGTACCGATATTGTGTGGCTCAGCTTTAAAAAATAAAGGCGTGCAGACTTTGTTAGATGCTGTTAAAGATTTTCTACCGTCACCTATTGATTTGCCGCCTATTGAGGCGGATGATCCGGCTGATCATGAAAAAAAGATAGTTATATCAGCGGCTACGAATGAACCCTTTTCTGCCTTAGCATTTAAGGTCCAAGCCGATCCGCATGTGGGCAAATTGATTTATTTCCGGGTTTATTCGGGATGTTTGCAGGCAGGGTCCTATGTCTTTAACGCTACGAAAGGCAAGAAAGAGCGTATAGGTCGTATTTTACAGATGCATGCAAATCAGAAAGAAAATATTAATGTTATTGCTGCCGGAGATATTGCTGCAGCTGTTGGATTAAACAATACGACTACGGGAGATACTTTATGTTCGGTTAATCGGCCGGTTATTCTTGAGACAATAGAGTTTCCTGTCCCTGTCGTATCTATAAGTGTTACACCGAGAAGCCGGCAGGATCAGGATAAACTTAATAAAGCGATAATGAAATTAGTTGAAGAAGATCCGACCTTTACTGTTGAAACAGATCAGGAGACAAACGAGATTATATTGTCAGGGATGGGTGAGCTGCATCTTGAGATCATTGTAGACAGGATAAAAACGGAGTTCAAAGTCAATGCAGATGTCAGCCCTCCGAAAGTATCCTATAAAGAAACGCTCAGTTTATCTAAAGAAGGCGAATATAAACATGTTAAGCAGACAGGCGGACGTGGGCAGTACGGACATGTTGTAATGAAAATTGAACCGTTGGATCGGAGTGCCGGTTTTGTTTTTGAGAATAAAATAAAAGGCGGGGCTATCCCGCAGACATATATACCGGCAGTGGAGAAAGGCTTTATTGAAGCAATGAAAGGCGGTATATTGGCAGGATATCCTGTTGTAGATGTGAAGGCTACATTGCTTGACGGTTCATATCATGAAGTTGATTCGTCTGAGTTGGCGTTTAAAGTCGCGGCTCGTACATGTTTTAAAAATACGTTTATGGATGCCGGGCCGATATTGCTTGAACCGTATATGGAGATCAGCGTTCTTACTCCTGAGGAATATGTAAGCAATATTGTTGGATATATATGTTCCAAACGAGGGAAAATCCTTAGTATGGATGTCAACGGCTCGCAGAAAGAGATAAAAGCTGAAGCGCCGCTTTCAGAGATGTTCGGGTATGCTCAGACTTTTAGATCGTTGAGTAGCGGTAGAGCAACTTTTTCTTTGAAGTTTTCAAGGTATGAGCCGGTGCCTAGTGAGGCGACAGCTAAAATAGTTGAAGAAGTCAAGAAACGTAAAAGTGAAGAGAAATAATCTTAGCTATAAGTTTTAAGCTATAAGTGTGAAAGACAAAGAATGGAAGTAGTCCTTGACGCATCTGTCCTAACAGATATGTTTATTGTTTCTAGAAAACGCCATGAGTTGGCTTTTAGGTTAGAGCAGTATATTAAATCAAATAAAATTAATATAACAATACCAATATATGCTGTGTTAGAGCTTAAAACTGCAATTGAAAACGAGAGACTCAATAATAATTTTAAAACTGATGATATATTGAACAAGTTTTGTTTGCTATCTCCAAAAGTGGTTTATATTGATAAAAATTTTATCAAAGAATATATGGATTTAAATGTTCCATATATAAAAGCTGGCGATTTAATTTATATTTTAATTGCTAAAAAACATTCTGCTATATTGATTACCGAAGATGAAAAACAATATAAGGTTGCAAGGTTTGCTCAAGTATCTACCTATAAAATAAATGACTTTTTAAGTAGGCGTAAAGCTTAGAGCTTACGACTTATAGCTTCTTTTCTGATTTCATATAATTTAAAAGATGTTGTGCGATTATATTTGCAGGTATGGCTATGCTATAATAAGGGCTGTTGGTCTGTTTGGCGCTTAGCATACCTATAAATTCTCCTTTTTTATCGAATAACGGCGAGCCGCTGTCGCCTTTATATATCGAAATAGAAGTTTGTATCATTGCGATATTTTTTGGTGTTTGTTTTTGCCGGCCTATACCTGTTATTTTTCCGCGTGTCATCTGACCTTTAATAAATTTAGAACTGCCTATTGTGTAAATGTCTTGCTGTGTTTTTGTATTATTCGAGTTGGAAAAGGTTATGTATACGAATTTATCAGGCTTAGCAATCTTTAGAAATGCAATATCGTCCGGGACATTCAGCCACAAAGGCTGAGCGGTAGTTTCGGTGTTATCAGCGAAGATGATTTTTATTCGTCCGCCGTCTTTGACTATATGCGCGTTTGTTATTATTATCCCGGAGGCTGTTGCAATTACGCCGACACCGGTACGTCGATAGTTAAGCGTGCGTATTTTATCAAGTTTCACTAATCTATTGTCAGGTGTTCTTACTAATCCGGAGGGCCCTTTAACGTTTAGAGTATTATCGACTATAACTTTTACTGAAGAACGAAAAGCCAAATCTAGTGTTGTTATTGCGTTATCCTTGGGCGGTTGTGGATGAACTGACACAATGGGCAAAAGAAGCAATATGGTTAAGATGGCGGTTTTTTGCGATATAAACTTATGAAAATACCATTTTCTCATTACAATTTAACTTAATACTTTTATTTGATTGAGTCAATATGAAAATTATTATTTTGATTTATTAATTGCTGGCTATATAATGCCACAAATGAAATGGAGGATGATGTATGTTTATAACGTTTATAATATTGCTGACTATAATTTTGTTTTTATT
>Ga0265294_10006122_pt1 | contig 14519 bp, 15 predicted proteins | sample MunlanPumphouse3_FD_192504 | JGI IMG/M metagenome (GOLD analysis project Ga0265294, IMG submission 192504) | Groundwater microbial communities from a municipal landfill in Southern Ontario, Canada - Pumphouse #3 | ecosystem: Environmental > Aquatic > Deep subsurface > Groundwater | place... | reverse complement strand
AGGAAACGGTCTAACTGGGCTTCGGGAAGGGGATAGGTCCCCTCCATTTCTATGGGGTTCTGGGTAGCAAGGATAAAGAAGGGGCGGTCAAGCAGGAATGTATCGTTTCCGACAGTTACCTGTTTTTCCTGCATGGCTTCAAGAAGGGCGGACTGAGTTTTGGGAGAAGCACGGTTAATCTCGTCTGCAAGCACGATATTTGCAAAGACAGGCCCGGGTTCAAACCTGAACTCCTTTTTATTATCTGTCTCCTGAATCATGTTGGTACCTGTAATGTCAGAAGGCATCAGGTCAGGGGTACACTGGATCCTGCTGAATTTCAGGTTCATTGCTTTTGAGATAGTGGAAATCATCAGGGTTTTTCCAAGCCCCGGGTTGCTTTCTACCAGGGCATGCCCTTCACAGAGGATGGAGATTATGATCTCTTCCACAACCCTGTTCTGACCCACTATTACATTTCCTATCTCTTCAAAAAAACTTTTAAAAATCCTGCCTGCGTTCTGGTAGGTCGTAGCGGCCTGCCCCGAATCGGTATTAATCTCATTCATGTCTGCTTCACCCTTAGAGTTGCTGTTTTTGCGGGACCCGAGCCCGCTCCTGCTGAACCTTATCCGTTAACGTAACAAAATACTTTCAAAAACAGTCTGACTGTTACTCCAGATACAGCTGTTAATTTATACAGTTTGTTATTCAAAAACTGTTTTCCGATAATTTTCGATTAAATTGAGGGGTAAGTCTGTCTTCAGTTAAGTTCAACTTCAACCAAGTCCGGATTCAATTATAACCAGCTTGGGACGATTTTTATATCATTCTTCTGCTAGTTGTTCAAAATAACTCTGGATAACACTTCTGTACCCTTCGGGAAGGTTCTCATAATAAGACTGAGAAGCGATGGCTTCAGGGTTATAGATATCCGACTGGATGAATGATTCGTTATTCTGTTCTCCTTCCTCCTGGCTAGTGAAGCCCTGACCTGCACCAGGAGGGATCTTCAGGTCTACATCCTTGCCCTCGACCACGATAACAGCCGGCTCTCCAAAAAGTTCACTGTTGTCCTGCGGGTCCGAGGAGGTCCCGCCGTTTTCCTCCACAGAAACAATGTCCGAATTCGATCCAGAGAAAGGAAGATTTTCAATCACTTCACTGAAGTCGGTAGGAGTTATATCTGTATGATAGTCTGTAACCGCTATATATGTAGAACCAGAGCCTGTAAGCAACATCGCTCCAAGCCCTATTATTACCAATCTCTTATTCAAGAGGGATGAGGGTTTTATTGGCTTTAGATCAATAATTACCCCACCGAGAAGATCCTTAACAATTATGTTTTCTTTATCCCTGTTATCGTATGCTGTCCTTAATCTTTCCTTAAGTGTTGGGAAATTTTCCTCGATAAGTTTTATGGCATCTTTTTTTTCTTTCCGCTTGTATCTAATGGCAGTAATTATTAGAGCAATAATTAGTTCTACAAGTATAATACCTAAAGTTTCAAACACAACCTTAAACCCTAGAATATCATATTTAATCCCAGTATAAGGTTCAAAAACACTAAATATCGAAAATATATCTTCCATATTAGTTAATGAAAAGATTATATACAAAGTAAGGAACGCTGTGACGAAATCAAACAGAGTGTATAATAGCCTGTAAACCCGAACTGCAGATTCATACTTTTTTATTGATATTTCAAGATCCAAATCATCACATCGCGCAAACTTTACTAAGTTTTTTAAGGTATTTAACCATTTTTAATCTTTCCGTTCACTTCTTGAAAGCTGGATAGGAACCCAGTACCTTTAATGTGCTGGACCTTGATTTCTTACTAGCTTTTGATTTTATATCTTCTAAGGCATCTTTTATAAGCACATCGCTTATGTTTCCTTCAAGGTCGATATAGAAGTAGTAATCCCCCAGCTCTTTTTTAGAAGGTCTTGATTCTATTTTTGTAAGGTTGATCCCTCTTTTTGCAAAAAATCCCAGAGGCTCGTATAAAGCACCTGGCCTGTCTTTTTCCAGATATACTATAAGAGACGTTTTGAATGCATAAGAACTGGAATTTTCTGTTCCGGTTTCCGTTTCAGAACATAACTTATGCTCTGCATTCCTGCCGAAAACTGTGTTCAATTTTTCACCGGAATCTGCTTTTCCCTTAATTTTCCCGGATAAAACTTTTTCTCCGCCCCTGACCACAATAAAGCGTGTATGGTTTTCTTTCCTGTCCTGAACATTTGAGAGCAGGATTTTGAGCCCGTAACGTTCCGCAGCTTCAGGAGACGCAATTGCTGCCATTTCCTCAAACTCTCCTGCCAGCCGGGCTGCGTGGGAAGTGCTGCCCGTACTCCTGAGTTCAGCTTCAGGAAAATGTGTCTTCAGGAAATGCCTGCACTGGGCAAGCCCCTGGGGGTGGGAAAGAATAACCCTGATCTTCTCAGGCTCGCCTTTAGAAAGGAGGCAGTGCTCGATTTTGACGACTATTTCTCCAATAATGACAGCCTCGTTTTCAAGAAGGAGGTCAAGAGTGACTCCTACGGAACCTTCGATGGAGTTTTCTACAGGGACTACTGAGATATCTGTTTTCCCTCCCACTGCAGCCAGAAAAGCATCTTCTATATCTGCGAAGTAGTGAAACTCTGCGCCCCTCAGCCCATTTTTCCGAGCCCATAATTTTGCAGCCCTTTCCGAATAAGAGCCTTCCGGCCCCATGACGCCTATAATCATCCGAAGGTTAATTGGGGGGATGGTAATAATAATTTTTGATAGCACCCCAATTGCGCTTCGGGATCGCATGAAATCGAAGATTTCATAGGAGTTGTGATTTAATCGCAACAGTACGCGGTCTGTTTCACTCGCTTCGCTCGCTCAAGCAGACTAATTGATGGGTTATGACAGTGAGCTTAGCTCAAGAGGACGAATTTGTGAGTAATTAAAGTTAATTTTTCCCCGGATTCTGTTTATCTTCCAGTTCTTCCTGAAGGTCAAGTTTCTCGCCGGCGTTCCAGAGAAGGTCGAACTCTTCTTTCAGGTTTTTTGCAAGACCGCTATCCCGGACTTTTACGACTGAAAGTACCCTGTCACGGTCTGTGGGATGGGGCTGGAAAAGAACAACTATGCTATCGTCAACGATTCCGAAGCAGGAATTGGAGTTCTGGACCAGCCTGATATCAAGGCCTTTTTTCAATTTTTCGAGAATTTCTCCCTCCTGATGGGAAAGCACGGAGGCAAGGGCCATAAAACGCGGGGAAATCATCAATTTGATCCGGACACCCCTGTCAATAGCCTTTGTGATTTCCGGAAGCAGGTAGAAGACGATGGAAATTCCGAAAACGGGAGGGAGGACACATACCGATTTTTTGACTTCACTGTAAATAGAAACGGCAAATTTTTTAATTTCAGATTCTGTGATAGCGGTTGTCCAGAAGAATTCATCTTTTCTTTTTTGAGTGGGGACCGCTTTCAATACCGATTTTGCCTCTTCTACAGAGCTTTTTAAAAATGCCATTTCTCTTTCGACTTCGGCTTTTCTCCTCTCAAAAAAAGTATCAAGAGCAAGTTCAGGGTCAACAGCCCTGAACTTTTTGGGCCTTGAAGCCTGGACTTCCACAAAACCCTTTCCTGCCAGGGACTCAAGGACAGAATAGATTTTTCCGTAGGGCACCTCAGAATCCCTGTAGATGTCACTTGCTTCGGAAACACCTAGCTTCAACAGAGAAAGGTAGGCAGCCGCTTCATAAGCATTAAGACCAACTTCCTGCAGGAGCTGTTCATTCTGCATATTGGAATCTGGGATTTAATATCTTAAAACAGTTTCGAAAAAAGATACGCATAAGATGCAGAAATGCTGATTCTTATGCAAAAAACGTTTTTTCGGTCGGAAATTTCCGGAAAAATGTTCAGGTCTGAAGCGGCTTTAGTTTATGCTTTTAGTTTTATTCCTATTTTATTTGAGTAATTTCAATGCGTCTCTGCAGGCTGCTACGGCAGGGGCTCCCGAGGTTATGAATATCACATCCATAACTTCCATTATTTCCTCTTTGGTAGCACCGTTCTTGAGGGCGCTCTGCATCTGTACAACGGTACATCTTTCACACTGCTTGGATGCAACTACTGCAAGCGCTATCAGAATCTTGACTTTTGCGGGCAGGGCGCCATCTGACAGCAGTTTTTTGTTGCATCTGTTATATTTTTTCAGGGAATCGCTGTCAAGGCATCCAAGTATCTCAAGAATGTGCGGAGTAAAACCCAGTTTCTCACTCATACTTTCCAGTAATTCTTCATGTTCAAGGTCTCTGTGTTCTTCCATATTTGTTAACCCCCAGTTTGATGTTACATTAAAATCTATATGCTTATTATTTATCTATTCCTGAAGCTCTGAAATTAGAACTTACAAAAAAGCAGGCAGCAGGAGAATAAACATAACCGGATATCCGAAAGAAGCCGGGTTTCAAATTACTGGAAAATGGTGGGGAAAATATGAGGCCAACAGACGATCTGAGAGAAGAACACAGGGCTGTCGAACTGATGCTGGAAATACTTGACAGCGTATGCACGAATATAGAGTCAGGAAAAAGTGTTGAACAGGAGCATCTTGAGAAACTCGTGGAGTTCATGAGAATATTCGTTGATAAATGCCATCACACAAAGGAAGAGGCTCATCTTTTTCCTGAAATGGTAAAGAGAGAAATTCCAGGCACAGGAGAACTAATTGATTCTCTTTTGAAGGAACATAACCAGGCAAGGGAATATGTCGGCAGGATAGAAAAAACGGTTTCCGGAAAGGAATGGGATAAAAAAGGTTCTGGAATAGTTGAGAACTCAAGGGCATATATTCAACTTCTGGCGCAGCATATCGAGAAAGAGAATAATGGCCTTTTCCCAAAAGCTGACGCATACCTTGATTCGGGAGTCCAGAAAGAGTTACTTGACTCTTTTGAACGTGTAGAAGATGAAGAAATAGGTGCAGGCAAGCATGAAAAATTCCACCTGCTCCTGCACGAGCTCAAAGATATATATTTAAAGTCCGCGTGAAATCTCGCCCTAGTCCCGTCTCGGGAGGTCGGTGTCCTTTCCGCCTCGAATCGCGCCTCGGGAGGACGGTGTCCTTTTCGCTCGCTTTGCTCTCTCAAGAGGACTAATTGACATATTTATGAATCAGCCGTGAATCAAACGTGGAAGGCATCGAGTACAAACCCACATGCTCTCCATCCCGAGTTCCTTCTCGGGAGGACGGTGTCCTTTTCGCTCGCTTTGCTCTCTCAAGAGGACTAATTGACATATTTATGAATCAGCCGTGAATCAAACGTGGAAGGCATCGAGTACAAACCCACATGCTCTCCATATTGTGTCTGAGGGGCATGAGGTAGTGGGTGTCTTCTCCTGCGCCGCACTGGAAGCAGTGGATTGACAGGTCCTGTTTTTTTGGCTGGGACTCGGCTTTTTCCCTGTTGAATTCGACTGTATGTCTTTCTTCAATAGAAAGAGCTCCTTCGGGACAGATACCGATGCAGTAGCCCATACCGTCGCAGAGTTCTTCGGATACGACTTTTGCTTTTCCGTTGATTATCTGGATAGCGCCTTCTGCACAGGGTGCAACGCATTTTCCGCATCCTGTGCATTTTTCCTCATCAATTTTAATAATCATTCGTTTTACCATGAAAATTAACCCCCTTGGTGTTTATGCATTTAAGGAAAAATTATTTGAGAATGGAGCAGTTCAGGCATGTATCATCAGGTGTCTGTTAGGAATAGCTGCCGTTTGAAATCCGGCAAATAGCCTTCCCTGTACAGGACGTTTTTGTAATCGTCTATTAATTTGCTCATTTTACAGGTATATTTTATGAAGTCTGCACCCACATCTCCTTTAAACAATATTCTTTCTGCTTTCTCCAGAAGCTCCGGATAAATGAATACCAGTTCTTCTTTAGTGTGCAAAAAGAGGGCAGAAAAATCCCTGTGAATGCCCATGCTCCTTTTTAAGAGTTCTGTATTTAATATATCTTCTGAAATATAGTGCTTAAATTTCAGATACGCATTAAAGTTAGCTATATTCTGATTTAGAGAGTTCAGGATCAAATATAGCATGCTGTCGGTTTTAGGAAGGGGAAGGTCCTGGAGCTCGGGGTCTGCGCCTTCATAGATTTCTTCTTCTCCCGAATTGCTGCCCCTATCCTGTGATGTATTATTGTCCATTTTATCACCCGGTATACACTTAACTTGGATTCTCGTCCTGAAATTTGCATTTTCAGTCTGTTGTCCCAAATATTATTTTTTCAATCAGAAAGCGGTTTTTGCCGGTCAGAGCTGATTTTTCAGGCAGTTTTTTGATAATGACATTTTTAGTGGTGAATTCCTTTTATGATAAGTTCCTTTTAGTGGTGAACTCCTTTTAGTGGTAGTCCCTTTCAGTGGTGAGTTCCTTCAACCACTTTTATGCCTGCATCCTGAATTGTCTTTCTGATGGTATCTATATTTGGACATCTGGGATAGCTATCCTCCATTAACATGCAGGAACTCAGGTGCACCACATCAGGGTTATGTTTTTTTAGAGCTTTTAGGAGGCGGTAAACCCTCCTGCCAGAGCAGCCTCCACATGTGAAGAAAGCAATCATCTGAGCTTTTTCGTCATATTCCTTGAAGTATGACTTTCTCTCATTGAAGGCTTTGAAGCATCCCACTCCAGGGCAGGCTTCCGAGACGATATCACAGCGTATGACTGCGATTTTTATTGGCTTTGTCTCCTCAGTCACTTTTTGACAGCCCTTTGATGAACTTAAATCTCGAATCTCACAGCAGGCGAGTGGACTCAGTCTGCCTCGGTGCTTTTACCACAAGTACCCTGAAGATTCCGTCCCCGGGGTTCAGGAGGCGGTGGGGAATTTTTGCAGGGCTTTCGATCAGCATGTCTCTGCTTACTTCTTCCTGTTCATCCCCTATCTCAACCACGCCTTTTCCTTCGAGAATATAGAAAAAAACATCGACTGGTGTGATATGCTTTTTTAAGGCTTCCCCTGGCTTGAGTTCGATATGTACTGCCTGGGCATTTTCCCTATCATAGAGCATCCTTACGCTCACATTGTGAGGATTGGGTTTTTCCGGCGAAGATTTCATCTCAATAACATTCATATGACTCTCCCCTTTGACCATTTATGTTTGTTTTTCTACTGTATTTTTCAGAGTGCCCTTATTTTTTAGCCGGGCACTGATTTATCCAGTATATACATACTGGCATCCGTTTCATATATGCCTGACCACTACAAACTTGTTGAACAGGTCTGCAGACCAGATTTTTCATTGGAATTCAGCTCTGGCAGGAGACCTGAGGATCTTGACCTCAAGCCCCGTTTTCTTTTAGGGGCTTGAGATTATGGAGGAAACAAATTACACAGTTGCCAGCGGCCAAACAATGATATCAGAGCCCTTTACTCCACTTCAAATCAAATGATTTGCCAGTAAGTTACAGCCCAACCTGCTTTTTGAACTCGTCCAGACCCATATCTTCAATAAACCTTCCAAGCCTCTTTTTTGTGCCGGAATTTTTATAGAAATTAAGGATTCTGTCCACGATTTCAAGGGCATCGTCTTCGGAAAGGTCTTTTGCTACGACCTGGGCAAGCCTGGGGACTGCAGCAGCAGAGCCGCCTACCATCAGGTTGTATCCCTTCGCAGTGCCCATCAACCCTATGTCCTTAATAGCAGGTTCTGCGCATGAGTTCGGACAACCGCTAACGCCGATTTTCAATTTTGAAGGCATGGACATCCCGTGATATTTCTCGTCCAGTTTGAGTCCCAGGCCTACAGCATCCTGTTTAGCCTGCTTGCAGAAAGTTGTCCCGGGACAGAATTTAATGCTTCTAACACAGAGCCCTATGGCTGCACCGGGTTTTATTCCAAGGTCAGCCCAGGCATTATCCAGGTCCTCTTCTTTCAGGCCTACTATTGCAATCCTCTGTGCAGAGGTCGCTTTCAGGGCAGCTGCCCCGTACTTTTTCGCAACTTCACCGATTTTGATAAGAGTATCGGGGTCTACGATTCCTCCCGGGAGGTGGGGAGCTATTGTGTATGTCTCACGGTCTCTCTGAACGATTGCGCCTTTTTCCGGTAAATTGTCTTTCACGGTTGATCCTTTCTCCTTGGATGTATAATGAAGTTTTACAGTGTGCTGACCTGCCAGGCAGCTTACAATAAATCAGGCAGGTCTCCAGGCTTTCGCTCAATAATTCGTAAATGCAGCCAGATATTATTATAAGAGCAAGCCCGGACTGTGTGCTTAATAGAGTCATGACAGTTTAAAGGATTTTATTATAAATTACTGTTTTATAATAGTATCCTTTTGATACCAGTATATTAGAGATACTAATTTATATATCAGACAGTTTCTATCTTTATACCATGAAAGACTGCACAGTCTACAAGACCATGAATATTATCGGGAAAAGGTGGACAATTCATATCCTCCTTGAGCTGCACAAAGGAGAGAAAAAAGAAAAGCGTTTCAATGAGCTGAAAAGAAAACTCGGATACATAACTCCAAAAATCCTTTCGGAAAGGCTTACAGAGCTTGAGAATGAAGGTCTGATTGCAAAAAAAATTGATGATTCTACAAACCCTCCGAAGTCAGAATATTACCTTACTGAAAGCGGAAATGATTTTGTAAAAATAATACAGGCAATAAAACGCTGGGGGTTAAAATGGAAATTCCAGAATGAAGAGTGCGAGAGATTGGTTTGCAAGTACTGTGAGCATTAAAAGCAAAAACATGAAAAAAGAGAAAAATGAGGGAAAAAACCGAGGAAAGAATGCTTTTTATTTTTCCCAGAGGCCCACTTCTTTTTTGAATTCTTCAAGACCGATCTTGTCTATAATGGTCCCGAGTCTTTTCCTGTTTTCTCCATAGTTTTTAAAGAACTCAACTATCCTGTCAACAGCTGCCAGGACTTCATCTTCAGAGAGACCTTTTGCAACAACGTCAGCAAGCCTTGGTTTAAGCCCTGCGGAGCCGCCCACCATAAGGGTATAGCCTGTTGCCGTACCCATAACCCCCACATCCTTAATCACAGGTTCGGAACAGGAACTGGGGCAGCCGGATACAGCCATTTTCATCATGTAAGGGAGTTTTACTCCTCTGTATCTGGCCTCCAGTTTCATCCCGAGGCTCACAGCGTCCTGCTGTCCTTTCCTGCAGAACGTGGTGCCCGGACAGAACTTGACAGCCTTTACAAAAGGTCCGGCAACAATTCCGGCATCCATGCCGAGATCTGCCCAGGCGGCGTCAATATCTTCTTCTTTCAAGCCTACAATTGCCATCTTCTGTTCGGAAGTCATTTTCAGGGTTGCAGCCCCGTATTTCTCTGCCACATCCGCAATCTTTCTGAGGGTTGCGGGGTCAACTATTCCTCCAGGGGTTCTGGGAGCTATTACATATGTTTCCCCGTCGCGCTGAATAATTGCATTTTTTTCAGGTATGGTGCTTTTCAATAGTATCGCCTCTCGACCGAACAACTGTCGTATCTTATCTTTCCAGCTGGATGTTCGGTAAATGCATACTTCTATGAATCAGGCGTTTTTTAACAGTACTATTTAAAAGATGCTGCTTATATAAGGACAGTATCATAGTTTATACTATGAAAAACTGTGTTCTTTACAAAACAGTCAATATTGTGGGAAAACGCTGGACCATACACATCCTGCTGGAGCTTTATAAAGGAGAAAAGAAGGAAAAAGGCTTTAACGAGCTCAAACGCAGACTTGGAGGCGTCACCCCGAGAATCCTCTCTGCCCGGCTGATAGAACTGGAAAGGGAAGGTCTTATTGTAAAACAAACAGATGATTCTTCACTCCCTGCCGTATCCAGATATTATCTTACGGAAAGCGGGGAAGAATTCATAAAGGTAATTCAGGAAATTAAAAAATGGGGTTCAAAGTGGAAGTTCAGCAATAATGAGTGTGACAGGTCTGTTTGTAAATACTGTGACCTCTAAAGTAAAAGACACGCAGTACTCCTTCGAGACGGAATAAATGACTCCCCACTGAAGAGGCCAGCAAAGTTTTTCGGGTTTTCTTTATCTCGAAAAGGGGAGTCAGACTCCGATTACCTGAAATTAGAATTCTTTTATACAAATAGTCCATAAATTATTCTAAATAAGAATTATCACATATCTGGAAGGAAAACCCGGTGAGGTTTTGAATGGATATAGAGGAAGCGGATAAAGAAAAAACTGGCACTGAAAATAATCTTGATTTTTTCTTCAAGCCTGAAAGCATAGCTCTGATAGGAGCATCCCCGAACCCTGAAAAACTTTCCCACACTATATTGAAAAGCCTCCGGGAAATGAATTTCAAAGGGAAGATCTATCCTGTAAATCCGGGCTACGAGGAGATTGAGGGCCTCAAATGCTATTCAGCACCGGGGGAGATTAATAACAGGATTGACATCGCAATTTTTGCGATCCCGGCCAGAGCAGTCCTTGATACACTGAAAGAGCCTGCAGGAAATATAAAAGGAGCCGTAATTGTAAGTTCAGGTTTTAGGGAAATGGGGCCCGGCGGAATGAAAATGGAAGATGAGCTGAGGGACCTGTTAAAAGAAAAAGGGATCAGGGCTATGGGTCCCAACTGCCTCGGCATATATGATACAGTTTCAAATGTGGACACTTTTTTCATCGAACGGGAAAAGATAGAGAGGCCTGTCAGGGATGGGGTTTCCGTGCTTACTCAGAGCGGGTCTTTTGCAGCCATGATAATGGATGAGCTGGCTAACGAAGGGGCAGGCGTTGCAAGGGTTGTGAGTTACGGAAATAAAGTGGACGTGAACGAAAGTGACTGCCTTGAATTCCTTGCAGAAGACGAAGCCACGAAAGCAGTTGCCCTTTACATAGAATCCGTATCAGACGGCCGAAAGTTCCTTAAAGCTGCCTCAGGCTGCGTAAAAAAGAAACCCGTAGTTGCTCTCAAAGTAGGGAAGCGGGAGCCCGGAGCAAGGGCAGCAAGCTCGCACACAGGCGCTATCAGCGGGATGTATGAAGCGTATGAAGCTGCTTTTCGGAAAACAGGCATAATCGAGGTTGCAAGCTACGAAGAATTGAAAGACGCCTGCAAAGTCCTTAACAGGTATTCCCCTGTAAATGGAAAAAGAGTCCTCATAATAACTGACGGGGGAGGGATAGGCATTTCCATTGCCGATGCATGTGAGGAAGCAGGGCTCAGGGTCCCTGAACTTTCAGAAGCCGCAGTAAGGAAGCTGAAAGAAAAACTTCCGGCTTTTGCTTCCGTAAGAAACCCTGTTGACCTGACAGGCAGTGTGAGGGATGAACATTATGTTGCTGCCCTTCAGGAAACCCCTTACGAGGAATATGACCTGGCAATTGTAAGCCTCCTATGGGGCCCGCCTCTTCTTACCGAAGGCGTTGCTGAAAAAATCAAAAACTTTGCTGATAGCTGTGGAAAACCTGTAATTATCAGTTCACCGGGTGGGAAATTCAGCAGGGAACTGGCTTCGGCATTTACAAAAACCGGAATGCCGGTCTTTTTCTCTCCTGAAAGTGCAGTAAGGGCTGCAGCAGTGCTGTGCGGAGGGAATGGCAGGCAGAAATAAAGTGTTAAGCTGTAATGAAAGATAAGCAGAAATCAATGTAAGTAGAAATCAATGTAAGTAGAAATCGAGCTTGAAAGATAAAAGAGCTAAGAATTCCGGGAAGCCTGAAAAATTAAAGGCTCTACTGGAAAATAGCTTAAAGTTATACAAATCCCGGAGCGTAGCTTAAAGTTATACAAATCCCGGGGCAGAAGAAAAGATCGACCAGCGCCTGTACTTCATTGCCCTGTTAACTCTTTTTATGGCAAGTTCAAAAGCAGCTTCCCTTGGCAGTATTCCTCTGGTTTTTGAAGCTTCCAGCACCTGTTCCGTATTGCTTCTAACCTTTTCTTCAATTAAACCGAAAACTATGGATCTGGTAGTTTTCTGGTGCTCCGAGGCAGCACAGATAACCCCACCTGCATTTGCAATAAAGTCCGGAACATAAAGAATTCCTTTATCATAGAGAATTTTTTCAGCCTCCCCAGTGAGGGGTATGTTTGCTCCCTCAACTACCAGTTTCGTATCCAGAAGATGGACATTATTCCCGTTTATAACATCAGGTCTGGCTGCCGGAATCCAGATGTCGCAGGGAACAGAGACAATTTCATCACTTGCTAGCTTTTTGCCTTCGGGATATTCAAACACATTTTTCCCTTCATTTTTAAGTGCGATCAGAGAATCAACATCAAGCCCCTCAGGGTTATGGACTGCACCTCTGGAATCGGCGACTCCTACAAGGACAGCTCCTTTCCTTACAAGGAAGCGGGCAGCGTGTTTTCCGACTGCGCCGAAGCCCTGAATAACTACCCTGGCTCCTTTCAGCTCAAAATCGCAATACTTAAGTGCGACTTCTGTTGCATTAAAAAGCCCCCAGCCTGTAGCTCCAACCTCATCAAGAGGGATGCCTCCCATCTCACAGGGAAGACCCACAACCCTTCCGATTTCATCTTTTATGCAGGCCATGCATATTTCATCTGTCCCCATGTCAGGGGCAAAGATATATTCCTCTGTGTACCGGAGAGCACCTGCAAGAGCCCTCAGTAGCTGGCTTTTCTTTTCGAAAGGCATTTTCGGGTCCCCGTAAACGACAATTTTACCGCCCCCATAAGGAAGGTCTGCAGCCGCATTTTTAAGGGTCATGGCCCTCGCCAGCCTGAAGCATTCTTCGGCACTCACGTCCGGAGCTATTCTTACCCCTCCAAGGGCTGGTCCCCTTGCAATATTATCAACAACGAGCACTGCTTTCAGGTCAATAGACGGTTCATAAATGTGAATTATCTTAAATGGCCCCAGTTCATCTGCAAATCTGAACATATCCTCCGTTACCTTATCCCCCTATGATCTGTATTCCGAGGTTCTAATGTTGCATGAATCTCAGACTAAGAAAGATATGTTACAGAGACCTATTATAGTTACTGCTAAGTTAATTACATTCAACTGCTAAGTTAATTACATTCATATTGATCGGATGTTTTCGGCGATTTTTCAAACTCCTCCTGAACCAGTCATTTTCAAACCAGCAAATGAAGTTTCAGAACATTTTAAACTGCCCGTTTTGCAGGGAAAGCGTTTTTAAGAATCTTTTAAAACCAAATAATTTTGAAAGAATAAAAAGCTTGCAGCTAAAGAGCCAGAGCCATTTACCCTTCCATTGCTTATCTCCTTGAAAATACATAAATCCAGGAGCTGTTAACAAAGCTGACAAATTAACTTTTTATTCTGGTTTTTCTCTTTTCAGAGTAATTTTTCTCCTTTCAAGTGACATTTCTCTTCTTTAATTCATGTTTTTCTCTTTAGGGTTCTTTTTACTCGATTTCATTTTTTTCGGATTTTTACCTTTTTTTCAGGTTTCTGTGTTTTTTATCCAGTTATCTATAAGCGCCCATAATTCAGGAGAATTTTGATCGATCAGCAGACTGGCATGCCCCTGGTTATTCCAGATCATAGAGGTAACTCTGCTGTTCGTATTCCCAGCCTCGTTCTCATACCACCAGGAACCGTAATCGCCAAATCCTCCTCCGAGACCAACATAAAGTACTGGGGAATCCACACTGGAAGAGTTTATTTCATACCCGTCCACATTGCCCATCAGCCCGGCCATGAATTGATCCATATACTTTGGCGTGAATGGTGCAGCTCCTCCGCTCAGAGTCAGATAGAGTAACCTGCTTTCATTGACATAGGAAAGGCCGCTGAGGTCCCCGCTCCAGTAGTGATAGTCCGGAGTGTAGGGATATGAGGAAAGAATATATGTCTGACTGGCCATGAGCCTGAACAACTGGATATTTGTAAGCCCAGGGTAAGGAGAACTTCCTTCAGGATTTGAGTAAGCCATGCTGGCTACATAAATCATAGAAGCCATACCAGTGCCTTCATAGACCTCATTTTCGATCTCACTGGAAATAATATTAAATTCCTGTGTCTGATTATATATTAACTCGGGATACTGGGGGTCGTATTTAATGATAATATCCACAGGCACTATCCTGTCAACAGACCCCAGGGGCATGTCATCATACTGGCTTGCCTCATAAGCTGTAAGGATTAATGCTCCATGGCTGTGGCCTATAGCTGTAACCTCTATATTTTCTGCAGGTTTTTTGCTTAAGAAAGAAGTATGGCTTCTTGAAGCATTGATAGCTATGTATGTGTCATTCAGGTGTTCTTCAACAGTCCAGTACTCCATAAAACTGAAATCGTCTTCATCTGGCGGGATATTTGTCTCTCTTCTGTCCAGGATATATACACTGTATTTACGCTGGGCATAATATATTGCCATGTCAGAATAGAACTGTTCAGTCAGGCCCTGTCCCGGAAGAATTACCAGGTTTTTACCTGTATTTATTACTAAGGGAGCGCAGAGGGTCACGAATACCCCATCCTTTAGGGTGGGGATGAAGTGAACCCTCGCCTCTTCGTTTTTCACTTTAAATATCTTAATCCTTGCTTTTTT
>Ga0265294_10006119_pt1 | contig 14522 bp, 23 predicted proteins | sample MunlanPumphouse3_FD_192504 | JGI IMG/M metagenome (GOLD analysis project Ga0265294, IMG submission 192504) | Groundwater microbial communities from a municipal landfill in Southern Ontario, Canada - Pumphouse #3 | ecosystem: Environmental > Aquatic > Deep subsurface > Groundwater | place... | reverse complement strand
CCGCCAGACGCAGTACCGCCAACCGCCACGACACGCAGCCCGGCCGAGCTAGTGTTATAGTACCTGTCACTGACGCCAATAGTTTGCGATGCCGTCCCGCCCGTCGCGGCAGGGTAGAAGAAGCCGCAGGCCGAGAGCAAAAAATTAAGTTTGTGTATATAGCCGGAGGCTGGCGCAGCCTGAGCCCCTGCCAGCAGATTATGGTCTGCAATACTGCCACTGAATTGCCCATTCTTCGCGTACACGCTTACCGTGCTGGTACTGGCAAAATCCAGCAAGACGCCATCTATCCATTTGAATATGTGCCCAAAATAGCTTTCAATCCCGCGATAACTCGGCACGACGTCGCCCCATTCCAAACCGGAATCACTAACTATTGAGACATTGTTGATGTCTCCGACGTAGTCCATGGATGGCGCAATGACCAGCCCCTCTATTGCTCTTGCCTCCACATAGAATGACTTATGTACCCCCGGGCTTAGCACCAGGCTCTCCCCACCAAACGTCGCAGTGACCGTTCCTTGAACAACTGTACATAGTATTTTCACCCTATACACAACCCCAATTGTGGGCGCGAAACCGGTGTATTCCAGCCTTTCATCAACTCCGGCGACATGGCTATACTTACTCCCGTCCTTTATCCATCCTGCTGGCGCGTCAGGTAATACACCTATTATATTTTCCGTCGGCAAAGGAATGCTGTATACATTGGCCAGGTTAACACTGCCTGATCTATTACCCAGGCTGTTCGTCAAACCGGTTGGAACAATTGGATAGTATTGATCTGTCGAGTTCCCTGCCACTATAGATAGCCACTGCCCTCCGGCGATGCTTGAAAGCCCCTTGTTGGCATTTCCGGTCAGCGCTGTCTGGCTGTTCCACGTAGCATATTCTACCACCATAAGCAACTGTATTGCGTGATGCAAATATGCGTCCAGTTGCCTCCAGGTTGAGTCATCGGTGTTGTTGTCGATGGCCCTCGCAGCCTCTCGGAACTGGGCGATATTCATGGAGCTACAGGGCAGATATCCGGGCACAGATGCCAAGGAATCACCAGAAGCGTAGTTATTGAATTGAGATACATTTCTATCGCCCACGTCACCGGCCACCCAGTCATATCTGTGTACCGGCTGCCCGGATTTCATCAAAACACCCTCGTAAGCCCCCACGTAACGATAATTTACCTGAGTTACCACGCCATTGATGATTTTACTGAATGCAGGATGCACCGCATAGCCGAAGGCAGGAGATGGCGATATCCACATCTCTATCCAGTCGCCAGTAGAAACAACCTTAAACCAAAACTTCGGGATCTGCACCATGATGTTCCCATCCGCTTCTGCGTAATCGCTACCGTCTGTGTACTTAGTGCTGTCATTCGGATCCAGGTAGCGCACCGACAGATTTGTACCGACCACACAGCGACGCATCCGGCTCTGTACCGAGCACAATCTCTTAATTTTCTCCGCATAAGCCGGCATGGGATTATCGGCCTCAGTCCATGTCAAGGCGCCCAAGGCATCATTGTATAGCGAAAGGCTGCCCAAGCGCTCAGCCCTGCCCGCGTCTGCCATCCTGGGATCTTCAGCCGGCAAGTCACCGGGAATCAGCATGTTCATGCGGACACCATATGCCCCCGCGCCAAGCCCCTGGCTCGCGCCCACCCTCAGTTCATGCGAGAGTTTCATTTTAGAACCCGTATACTATCAGCACCATGTCAGATCCGGCCGGGATCGTGATCCTCGTGAAGTGCGATACGTACGTGAACCCATCGGGCACCACGCCATTCAGTACGCTCAGATTCACGCCCTCGCCATCGATCTCAAAGCTGGTATCATCATCCGGAAAATCTGCCCGGAATATACTGATGCCTCCGAATGTGCCTTCTAATTCGGAGGCAGCGCCGTAAGGGAGCCCGTGATCGGGCATGGATTGCATTATCTTCTTAGCCGTGCTACGCGTAGCTTTGCTCTGGTTCATAGTATTATTCTCCTAACTGTCTCGTTTAGTTCGTTTGGGGGGCAACCTGCCGTCATTCATCAGATTGCATTCTATCTTGTTCCACCAGCTATCCAGCTTGGTGTCCAGTTGCTCGAGATATCGATCAAAGCGCTTATCCAGCGTGGCCTCAAAATCATCCATGATGGCGGACTTCAGCCCACTCACCATCAGTTTCAAGTCCTCATGGGCTTTCTTCAATTCCTTATGCTCGCTGTAAGCTGTCTTATAGAGCCAGCTCATCACCCCGGCATACAAGGCGAATAGAACGAATAGAACGCGTACCAGGATTTCGTTCATTTGCCCCTCCTGCCACCTGCCAATGGTAGAAGCGTCATCCTGACGCTTGCCACCTGAAACCTGCAAGCTGAGCATCCAAAAGGGCCCCGGCAGCCGGGCAAACTGCCGGGTGCTTGAGAGGTACCGTGCGGGTTAAACATCATTGATTCCTCGTGCGTAAATACTCGGCCAGATCCATCAGATTGGCCTGAAATTGTTTCAATAGTCCCACCAGTTCCCGCTCCAGCATAAAGTCCGTCACCTGATCCAGAAAGGTCACGATATATTCGTTTAGTTCCTTACCGGGAGCTTCTCTTTTCTGCTCCTGTTTGATGATGCTCACCAAACTTTGCAGCGCGGTGTTTTTGGGGTCTTTGGCATATTCCTTGAGCGCCACGATCAGGGCTTTCTTGCGCGCAACCGAGATCTCCCTGGTTAGCCGCCGCTCCTCGCCCTCGATTTTGTCCCAACCACCCGCTTTGATCCATTTGCCCACTGTGATCGGACTACAGCCCACCATCTCGGCCAACTCCCTGGGATCGGTTTTACCGCCGATGTAGGCCTCGAAGGCCATGTCCTTTTTCTCTCTGAACGCTTTGCTATTACTCATGTGCCAAGCTTTGCTTGCCCGTAAATGCCGTCAAATCGGCCTGCCCGCTCCTGCCACAGTAAAAACAAACCCCGGCTCATCACCGGGGCTTTCATTTTACTCATCTTCAGGCCTTACCTTTCGTCTCTCCAGATAGCTGATCAATTCCGCTCCCTCCACCCTCAGCGCTCTGCCATGCGGCCGGAAGGCTGGTAGCGGATCATCGATGTCACGGATCATGCGGTACACCGTACAGATGTCCACTTTCAGCTTCTCTGCGATCTCATCCGGGCGGTAACTCCTATCTCCTCTAAACAATTCAGCCATGCTGTATCTCCTTCTTGATCCTGGCATATTCAGCTTCTGTTTTAGCTGGCACCTGTTTCCTGGCCACCGCCATCATCATCCCCGGCTCTTTCCGCATCTCCCGGATTCGCTTCGGCATTGGGTATTTTTGCAAGCTCTCAGCATCAGGAAAGCGCACAGTCCAGCGCATGAAATCCAGCCAGGTCTCATGATCATGCCAGGGCTTACTCATCAGCTCGCTGATCAGCGCCTCGCGCTCTGTATCCACCACCCTCTGCGCACTCACTGCCACCTGCGACCTGCCACCTGAAGCCTGCTTAGCCTGTTTACGCCGCTCTTCCAATTCCCGTTTCTGCCTGTCCATCTTCCACCACTGCGCCAGATACTCGTCGAAGTGGCTTGGGCGGTAGAGAGTAGAAGGTCGCAGGTTCGGCTCCATCTTCTCGTCTCCCATCCACTGCATGATCTTCACTTCGTGGACACGACTGAAATCCTCCGGCGTGTATCCGCGCTTCAGCAGATTCGTGATGAGATGCTTTGCCGTGTCTGTAGCCCCAAATCTCGATCCTGTGCGCTTGTTCAGGTCGGCGAGTATCCAGAGCACATCAGAATCATATAATGCACCAGAATCAGCATTAGAGCGTTTTACGCGCTCTTTGCGGATCAGAGTGCCCAGCCACGTGCGAAACCGGCGGGTGAGTTCCTCCTCACCCACCAGTTCCTTGGCCATCTGCCACAGTTCTTTTATCTCTGCCATGACGCTGCCTACAATGCTGCGAAATCCAGGATGATGGTATTCATCTTGCCATCTTCTCCAGCTTCCTGGAAATAGAAGTACGTTTTGGTCGATTGCACCTTCTGGCTATCGGCAATCAGTTCCATCGCCTCCTGCCACAGCGGATCCTCCACTTTCAGTTGCCTTAGCCCTATCATCTGCCGGGCATCGACCTCACCCTTGCTATCCACATTGAAGGCACGATTGACCAGAGCCACAATCAGCTCATCCGCGCCTTCGCTTCGATTCGCGATCACCCGGTCAATCTTTTGTTTGGCAATCTGGAGCTTCTCGTCGAATGTCCATTTCTTGGCTACAGCGATCTTTATCGCCGCGTCCATGCTGAAGTTATACAGCGTAGTGCCGCCCACCCATTCCTCGCCTTCGCGGGCAGCAGTATCCTCCAGAAAGCCCGCGATCTCTCCGCTCACCTGGCTCTTGAAATTGGCCAGGATCATGTGCATCTGCCTGGCTTTGGATATCAACCTGGTCACGAACGCGTCGCGGTCTTTGATGTTCTTATCGATATATTTAACCGGGGTTTCCATCCCCTCGCCATCGATCCAAAACTCGATTTTACCCTTTTTGATGGATTTAGCCATTGTGTGCCTCCTTCATGGCCAAGTATTGCTCTTCCAAAGCGCTCACATATCGTTCTTCATCTTCTGCGCTCCAAGTGCCTTTCTTGCGCTCTCCTGCTCGGATCAGCATATAGACGTCCATGTAGTACTGATCTGTCTCGGTCACCACCAGGAATTCCTTCCCACTGGCCAGCACCTTTTGCAACCGTGGCGTCATAGCCATCTCCAGGAACATTGGCTCATCATAAGGTCCCCTCTGTTCCCTGTTCACTATTTCCTGTTCAGCTTGCGCAGCACCCTGGTATCCCACTCCCGTATCCACCGCCTCCGGATTGATCGCCGCCTTTTTGCTAACGTTCAAGCGGGTTTTCGGCGAGGGGCCGGGTGTAGGGGCTGGGTCCGGAGAATCTATCTTGATTTCATGGGCTTTACGGCCGTCCGGGAGTTTTTTATTTGGAGAGATCACGCCGAAGCCCATGCAATAGAGGCAGGTGCTATTGATAGCATCGCGGGTGACGAATTCGTATTGAAGGGCATCCTCCAGGATCTTCCCTTTTCCTTTGCAGATGGGGCATTTCATGTTAGCCATTGGTGATTTCCTCCTCAAATTGGCGTTGGAGTGTTTTGATGTGCTGCTTCATCTCAGCCAGGACGGGACCATCGATGGGCATGGCGGAAAACCACAGAGCGAGCTTGAATTGAGCTTCTTTCCAAGAGCAATTGAGCCAGCAGCAGACATGTTCTTTCATTTGATCTATCAGCACTTTTTTGAGGTCCGGAGCTTTGGCGTTTGCCTCTTTTTTGCGTTTTTTGAGTTCGGCTTTGAGTTCCGGGAGGGGAAACTCTGCCGCTATCTGCAGGAGCTCTTCCTGGACTTCCTGGGGGGCATCGGACATTAGCGGTGCGATCATGATCAGGCGATCCATGCCGATCTCTTTGAGGGTTTCCTCGTCCTGATCCATATCCTGGACAAAGATGGACTGGATCCGGATCAATTTGTTTGCGAGACTAAGGGATATGTTGTGCTCTTGCTCGACGAAATCCCGAAAGCTCTCGAAGCCATTGAAGCGGTGGAGCCTTGTTTGTTTGATGTGGGCAAAGAGTTGCCCCATTTCGATGAACTTGGATTCCAGATCGTTACGCAGTTTGTACACCGCGTCCAGGCTATCCTGAGGGCGTTGGTCGAAGGATTGGTTGTTCATAATATTACCTCTTCTATTTTGATTGGTTTATCGGTTAAAAATTCCACCGCAAGGAGCTGGATCACCGCACTGAACACAACATTGGCGTGATCGATGCAAAGCGGCAGTGCATGGACCATCATTTGCCGTTTACGCCCACAATCGGGGCACTTTAGCACGAAAATAGGTGCATGGGGATCTCTTGATGGGCGGATACAGGCCTCCATTGGAGCGTTGATTGTTTTGCCGCAATCAGGGCAATGGATGATTTTGAGCTTGGTTAAAATGGTCTTGCTCATGGTGATACCTCTCTTTCTTTGCTTGTGGCAATTTAAACCTCCTCGGCTTTGAGTTCGCGGCGGACTGTTCTGCCATTTACCATCCGATATTCCAGGATCTGGCGGCGGTTCTTGCGACGGAAGGTGTGGCTGATGTGGACCCATGAGCCGTATTCATCGATGAGCTGGTCGAAGGGGATTCCCGCGGCTATGATGCGGCGCATCACTTCGCGGACAGTATGCCCAGGGACATTGAAATCTGCAGCTTCACCTTCCGGATGCTGAGATGTGGCGCTGCCGCCCACAGCCGTATTAACTGGCCATGTACGATACACTGAGCTGGGTGAAATGGGTAGCCCAAAAAGCTCGCGGATTGGATCCATCACTGTGGTGAGGAAGCGCTTCAGGCGTTCGATGATCTCGGTGGGGGGATTGTTGCAGAGGCCGAGGAGCCGGGCTTTGCGGCTGCGGATACACTCTGCCAGGCTGAAGTATTTGCTGAGCATCATATTTTGCCACCTTCGTAATCCGGGAGGGGGCAGGATTCCGCTATGCCCATGAGTTTGACAGGTATGCCAGTCCGCTTGCAGATGGCTTCCTGCAGTGATGTAACCCACTGCCCTGAGATTTTTCTTCTGCCATATCTGTATCGGTGTTCCGGGCATGTCATGCAGCTTGATACGGGCATTGTAAGTGTGCCATTATCCCACTTTTTCATGTTTATGCTCCTTGATCTGAAGTTCGATGTTTTTGGCGCTTACCGGGGCAAGGCTACGCATCATGATGCGGTACCATGAGTATTCGTTCTGGAGAGCGATATACTCTTTGAGGAGTTCCAGGCGTGATTGCCGGTTATCTGCACTTTCTTTTGCGTGTTGATCACGTTCTTCGGTGATCTCCCGATTGATTTTAACTGCTTCGCGCGCTTGCTCGAAGATGGCTTCGCGCAGGGAGCTGTTATTTACTTTTAGCTCAGTGATATCCTTGCTGGCACCAGCGACAATAGCCAGCAGCAGCCCAGTGGCAATAAGTGCGTATGTGCCAATGGCGATCAGTAGATAAATGGGGAATTCTACCATGATTATATCTCCTTATTGATGTTTTGAAGGTCTGAAATTACTTTTGCGCGTTCGGCGGGGTCCAGGATGTTCCAATGGGTTTTTTTGAAATTTACGATAAGGTATTGGCGGAGGAGATCATCGCTCCAGCCGGCTTCCTTTTGCAGACGGTACATATAACGACCCTGAGCGTCGTAGCGGAAGGCTTGGGGGCGCTCACGGCGGTAGCCAATGATGATCTGGTGGAGTTCTTCGAGCCGGGATTCCGGCAGCTCGCGCAGGGATCTGCCAAAGCCGAGGCCTTCCATGATGTAGCGGAAGACGAAGTCTGACCAGTGCAGGCGTTTGATGCGATGTGCCTGGATGGTTTTGCGGAGCTGGCGGGCGCGGGGGGTGTCGAAGAGATCTCTTGCTTTATCCACTGACAACTCCTTTATCAAGCGGCAAGTTGCCGCTTCTACGGTTGCGTAAGCGCCCCAAGATGCCCTTCTCGATTCTGCATCCAAGGTTCGTGATATCGCCTTTGTTTGTATTCACGTATCTGCCATCTGCAAAGCCGACCGCGCCGATGGTGGCGAGAGCAGCCAGGTAGAGATAGGCGTATTGGCGGCTAACCTTCATGGCTTTGCCGAGATCCCGGACATTGGTGATCCGGGAGCGATCCAGGATATCCAAGATCTGGCGGCCGGTGGCGACGTTGAAGCGGAAAATCATGCATCCGTTTAATGTGCTGTTATTTACCATTTCCTCGCGACGCGCGAGATAGATGCCGGGCTCGACCAAACGGATATTGCCTTTGAACAGTAGCCTGGTGATAACCGGGTGCACCTGTTTGGGGGATTTGCCGATCATCTCGCAGAGAATCTGTAGGCTGAATGGTTTGCGGTATTGGGCTACGAAGTTTTCTACAAGCTTGCTGATGCTGGGCTCCATTTATGCCTCCAAATCCCGTACAGTAATCACACTGAGCTTTTTGGCATGGGCAACTGACTCCAAACTGTGGAGCAGCTTGATCGTGTCCCGCAATGTACCCTTATTGCGGCGGTACACATAATCCACAATGTCCTCTCCGAACTTGGCATCCATTACTGTCGCCATCAAAAACGCAATGTCCTTCTTGCTTGGGCTTTGGAATTCACAGAATACCCCGCATCTGTCAAAATAATATCGGTTTATCTGATACAGTCTGTCTTTCGCGTTCTGCATTCCCACCAATATCACTACCGCCAATGTCTCATCCACAATGTCCCGAATGGCACTTAGTATCTTCTGTTCCTTGAACGCATAGTCGATCTCATCGATCACGATCACCACCTCCGGATGCTCTGCCAATATCCCGATCACGCTGTTGAATATTCCTGCCGCACTCCCGATCACTGGGTTATTACCCATGCCAAGATGTGCCAATATCGCCTTTTTCAGCGCCACAGCAAATGTCTTGGGCGTCATCCAGGCCTCCAGACGCAGATAGATGTACCCTCGGCCGTATGCCATCCGCTGCGCATATGTTGTCTTGCCTAACCCCGGATGCCCGTAAATCAGTCCCAGCCCCACCATCTCCAGCTTCGGACGGTTCAATAGATAGTCCACGCACTTATCGGCGTTCACCACATTGCTTAGTCTTGCCAATTTACCTTGCTTCATGTTGTTACCTCTCTATTCCTATGATTTTTTGTATCTCTTTAAAGCTCACAGTTCCCGCCAAATCACCCTCTTCCTCTTTCATTAGATCTTCCAGAGTGATCACCTTGCCCGTACGGTCGGACGCCGTTCCGACCTCTTCACTCTCTGCAACCTCCTTAGCCTTCTCCTCCAGCCGCTGCACATCCTCATTCACGTCATAACGCTTCTGTGGTGCCGGCATCATCGGAGGCTGCACAAAGCTCGGCATCTCTTCCCCGCGCTCGGCCTTGTTTCTATCGATAATCTCTTGATTCTTAGCCACTTCAGTATCCACAGCCCTTTTGGCGATGGTGACCAGGCGTTTGGTGTCTTTCTTGATCCGGCGCTGGATCCCGGAGATCTCGCGATCCTCAGCCCATAGCTTCTGTGCTGCAAGGGGGTTATCCAGCTCGGCAAACACCCAGCCGCATTGACTCTCACGCATTGTAGCCTGGCAGATATACCGGCTCTGCATGTCATAGACCAGGATGCTTCTCAGGTCGTTATAATCGTAGCGGATGATCACGCTCTTGCCGATGTGATTCACCAGCTCAGGAGCCCAATAGAGGTTCTTGTAGAGCACGATGCCCTCTTCACGCAGCTTCTTTCGCTCAGCCGTCAGCATCAGGAAGTTTAGCTCTACCGGGTTCACTGCCCTTTCCGGATTCCGTTCCGCGGTGGCAAACACCTCGTATGGCTTGGCTTTGATGCTTTGGTGCACCGCCATGCCATATTCCCAACGGATCCATTCATAGATGCTGCCCATACATTCATTGTAATCCATGGCTTTAGCGCCATACATCTCTATCATCCACTTCTCGTTTCTGGCCATGTGTGCCGGCTTATTCTGGATGGAGGTACCGCAATAGCTTGCCTGGCGCTTTTCCCACTGATCTTGCATGGTCTTAAAGAAGCGCTCCACATTCTTGCTCCTGGCATTGTATGTCCGGGCAAAATGCGCCTCAATCCCCAACTTGGGGAATATTCCGGCAAATTCTCTCTCCAGGTCATGCTCTTCCCATTTAGCATTAAAGAGCTTGCTCCTAAAGGCCTTGCCATTATCCAGATATATGAAGGGCGGTATATATTCGCAATTTAGCAGCGCGTTTCTCACGGCCGTTAGGGTGTGCGCGCTGTCCTCTGTCAGGGCCAGGCTCATCCCCACCGGGTACCGGCTGCCCCAGTCAAAGATCATTATCAATGTAGGGCGGAAGGGCTTGCCTGTGATCGGGTGTTTTACAAAGACGCTCAGCTTATGCCCATCCACCACAAGTACCTGCAAGGGCTTGATACTGCTATCGTCCCTTTGAATGGATTTCACCACAGTGTCTTTAACCGCCTTATCCCCTTTTCTGCCCTGCACCCATACTGCCGGATTATCCTCGGCAAAGTCCCGGCACCAGCGCTTTAAGGTAGGGATGCTGCTGGGGCTTTCATGTGCTCCCAGGGCTGCTTGTGCCTTCAGCTCGCGAATAGCGGTCATAATCGGCTTCTCCCACCCGCATAGCAGTGCTCCGGTCAAAAATTGCTGCTCGATATAGGTCACCTTGCGGCCCCGAATCTTCGCCGTGTTCTTGTGCACCAACTCAAACATATCATGGTCAGATCTCTGCCACTTCGTGTACCAGTGCCTTAAGCCCCGCTCGCTACGCCGGCCCTTCAACCTCCGCAGCTCCGGAACCAGGCTCTTCTCATTGTAATCCTCCGTGATCTTGGCCCATTCCGCCGTCTTACTCTCAGCCCCGGCCAATCTGCGCTCCACTTCTCCCATAAATAAAGCAAAAAGCTGAGCCTCGTCCATCCGGTGATACGGCACAAAATCAACCTCTTTCGCAGATGTAGATCCGTCATTCTGACGCTTGATAGTAGAAGCATCATCCTGACGCTTGATGGTAGAAGCGTCATCCTGACGCTTGCCACCAACTCTTAAGGATTGCTTAACAGTTCGATCATCTCGAATAGTTGCAACCGTACCAGTTGTTAAGCATTCCTTTACAACTGGAGTGGTATCATCGGTTTCCGTAGTGATGCCATCTTTGGATTCATCTTTCATTATCTCAGCCATCAGCTCCCCGGCTGCAGATCGCCGATGCTCATAATAGCTTGCCATGATCTCTTGGTAATCATTGCCTGTCCGTTGAGATTCCTCCCAGGCATGAGCACACTGTCTGCTATTGCAGGAAGAGTAGTGATCGCATTCATAGCAGCATGCCGAGTTACAGCTACGCTTGGCATAGCAATCACTGCATGGTTGCAGGTTGCAGGTTGCAATGGTTTCAGTGGTTTCAGTGGTTTCAGTGGTTTCAGTGGTTTCAGTGGTTTCAGTGGTTTCAGTGGTTTCAGTGGTTTCAGTGGTTTCAGTGGTTTCAGTGGTTTCAGTGGTTTCAGTGGTTTCAACCAGGTATGATCTCGGAATCATATATACATTCCGGTACCCTCCCCCTGGCTTTTCTTCTTGAACCTGCTCAAAACCCAGTTTTATGGCTTTTTTGCGTGCGGCAGGGCTACTTATACCGCCCCACATCTCTTGCATCTCTGGAGTTGTTTTTGCAACATAAACTTCTTTCATTATCCTACATCTCCTTCTTTCCCCCACAATTCCGTTTCCCAAAAAAGAGGGCGGAGGGCGTCGACTCCACTTCCGCCCGGAGTTGTAGGGTTCTTATCAAAATTGAAAGCAGCTCACCGATCGCAGCCAGGTTGTATGTATTACCCACTATTTGGGCTATCCTTGCATGCATGCCGGCGGCCTGGCGTATATAATGAGCTGCTTTTAATCCTGAATAGTCTCTGCTTTTCTCTGCTTTTCTCTGTGTCCTCTGTGGTAAAAAACAGCGGCTCTGGCCGGACGGGACTTCATCCCCCGCTCCGGATCCGCAGAGCCGCCTTGACAAAAATTGAGACGCCCCAATCCTGCTCTTAGTCACCAAACTAATAGAATAGGAGCGTCCCATGAAAGACTCCAAATACTGCCCGATGGCCAAAGAATACGGCTGTCTGGGAGACAAATGTATGTTTTGGTCGAGCATTGCTGAGCATTGCATGATTATCGACAATTACCTGAAGACTCTTGATCTGAATGTTCAGATTGGTGCCATTGCCCTCTTAACTGGGCAAACGCCTTCTTATAAAAACGCTCAAGACGCTTCGCCCGTCGCGATTCTCTTTGAACGCTTTTCAACATCTGTTCGCGGGATGCTGCATTTGCTTGATGAACTATCAGAACAACAGGAGTACTCAGGCCATTATCGCCGGAAACTGAAGAAGATACGTAAAGAGCTTTATCTGCTGATTGAGTTGGAGATTGACCAGTATTCTTAATCATACTCATCTCAAAACTCCTTGCGCTCAAACGCCTTGCCATTATCCAGCTTTACAAAGAACCTCTCTATTGGCTTGGCTTTAGCATCATAGGGCAGGCTTTGATAAACGGGATGCCCCGGAGCATAACCCGGAAAAGGATCATCGATCTTGATGATTACCAGGTTGGGATCGCTGCTCACATCGATGCTGAAGTTCTCAATTAGCACTCCATTGTAGTAGAACTTGTAATACCCGTTATCCGGATTGCCCCTGATTATCTCTAACTGCCGCACAGTTAATTCTCTGTCCACTTGCTTATAATACTTAGGATCACTATACAGCCCATGCTCATATATCCACCGGAGCTTCCTCTCACTGATCAAGTATTCCTGCCCCTTATTGAATTGAAGCATAAATTCCTTCATCTCCCACCCCCACTTGACTTCAGCCCCAAAACCTGGTGAAATTCCTGGTTGATGCTGAGTCCCTTGCGCTTCGCCACTACCGGATCCATCCAGCTCTTTTCCACGCCGTTGATGCGCACATATAGCGCTACTAATTTCTTGTTTTTCATGATATACCTCCCTCTCTTGGTGTAAACAGAATACAGTGCGCGGTCATTTTCACGTATGCATCTATCCTTCTACACTTCATGTAGTTAGGATTTGGCACATCATCAGCAGGGGTTGATCCCCCGCAGTCCTTGCACTGGTTCCCTACTGCATGCATCCCCGTGATTACTTTGTAGTTAACATCCTTTTTCTTCATCTTGTACCTCTCTTTGAATCGATGAATTTGAGTATTTCCTCGCGGCGGGATTCGGCAGAACGGATTCCGGTGAGGATTTTTTTTACATAGCTGTAGCTCAGGCCTAAATACTCCGCTACTTCGCGCCTGGTGATCCCGTGGCGGGCGAGTTCGGCTCTTATATCTCTGTAGTCGGCAATTTTTGTGCTTGACATCACAACCTCACTTTCTATTTTGTGTTTGTATGGTGACAAGGTAACGCACAAGCGTATCTTGTCAAGCTAAATATAACGCATAAGCGGTATAAAGGATGGTCAATGGATTATAAGTTGCTGCTAAATGAGCTTTTAAACTCACTCAAACTAAGTAAAAAAAAGTTTGCTGAGCAGCTGGGATTGTCTCAGGGGAACGTATCCGACTGGTTTAATCGGCCAGGGTATCGTCCATCTATTGACGCATTAAAACGCATAAGCGAAACATATAACGTTAACCTTAACTGGCTCATCACCGGTGCCGGTGACATGTTTAATAGTACGCGTGCGCGCGAGGCCGATCCCCACTTCATTGACATCCCGGTGGTGTCATCCATAGCCGCCGGATCCCCCATTCAGGTTTATGAAGATGAGCCCCTGGAGATTCTCCAGATACCCGCTGCCATCCTGCCCCTTCCCCCGCCTTACTTCGCTTTTCGGGTAGAAGGCGAATCCATGTCTCCCTTCATCCTGGATGGTGATATCGTCATCCTCTCGCGGGATTGGCGAGGGCTCAAGCTCAATAACCGCATCTGTGGCTTTCGCACCGCCGATGGCATCACCCTCAAGAAGATGGTTATCCAGCCCAAACAAAAGACCACCTGGCTCATGCCCCTCAACCACACCTATGAGCCTATACCTTATAATAAGGACACCGAAGATCTCACCTTCTTCGGTGTCCTCTGCCTATCCCTCAGATACTACACCTAAGGAGATATATATGAAACGCTTAACCTATCCCCTCCTTGCAATGAGCTTTGTGCTCTTCCTAATATCTGGCTGCGCTAATAGTGCCACCAGGTACTCTATGGATCCGGGAGAAGGAGTCTATTCTTTTACCCATGAAACGACTAAAGATCAGGCATCTACCTTCTATCTGGCTGAAGAGTGGCTTGCCTCAGGCATTCGTAATGCTAATGATGCGATCACCATGCGGAGATTAGAAACAGGGACATTGATAGCAAACTCATCTATCACAGTTCCGGTAGTAGGAGTATCCTTTTGGCTCTCATACACTCTTAAGATCACATGCTCAGACAACCAGATCAATACTCTGTTTACGACAGGTAAATTGCACAACGGAGCATACCCTCCTCGTGATGCCATGCCAGGTATAGAAGAAGACTTTAGGCTGCTTAGCTATAGCCTGAAGAAGTACATAGAGGAGAATTAACCGCTCATCGCTATACTATTTGCAAGAATCAGTGATCCAGCATGCAAGAATAAGTGATCCAAATTGTGGTCTAAAACCAGCTGTATACATTACTGCATAAGCCATAAAGGTATGTGCTCACTTTTAAATCTGCTTTTGCCCTCGTTTTATCTGTTTACCACCTGTATATGCAAGAATCGTGATCCATACTTCACCAATTTCCACCTAAATCACCCCAAGCCATAAAGCCCGAAAATGCCTCTTATCTCCTTATCCCCCTATCAGATACCCCCAATTTTGCAAACTGATCCCGCATGCAAGAATAGGTGGCTCTTTACACTTCCATGGGCAAAGACGAAAG
>Ga0265294_10006118_pt1 | contig 14524 bp, 14 predicted proteins | sample MunlanPumphouse3_FD_192504 | JGI IMG/M metagenome (GOLD analysis project Ga0265294, IMG submission 192504) | Groundwater microbial communities from a municipal landfill in Southern Ontario, Canada - Pumphouse #3 | ecosystem: Environmental > Aquatic > Deep subsurface > Groundwater | place... | reverse complement strand
TTTGCAGCCAACGCTTCGGTGGGCGGAAGTCAATACGCCTTTGCCATTATCTCTGTTATTATCGGCGTTTTTATCAACGCTATCTTACTCGAAGTTGGTCACATCTTAGGCGGCCTCATCGGGAAATATCGCATCCACTCCGTCAATATTTTTGGTTTTTGCTTTTACAAAAAGAGCGGCAAAACACACTTTGCTTTTAGAATGTTCGACGGCTTGACCGGCGAGACCAAGTTTTTGCCTAAAAGCGAGAAATCAAATCCGCGGCCGGCGACTCTTTTGCCGGTTCTTCTCTACCTGGTTGAACTCGTTGCCGCGATTATACTCTACGCCCTGATTTCGACAAATGTCGATGTCGATCTCGTCTGGCTCTCAATCGGAGCGATTATCGTTGCCTCCATTGGAGGCATGATGACTCTTTATAACATCGTCCCCTTTAAACTTGATGCCATCACCGACGGTTATCGCCTCACGCTTTTCGCAAAGAAAATAAACATCATCGCCTATAACGAATTGATGCTCGCGGAAAACGGCGATGAGCCATTTACGCCCCGCATCTTTGATGAAATCACCGATTTTACCGCAGAAGTCAATCTCATCTCCGTATACCGCAATATCAAAGAGAAAAATTTTACGGACGCCGAGACGATACTGACTAATATCATCGCCAATGAAGCAAAGACTAGCAACTCGACGCATAACCGCGCCATCGCGCAACTTCTCTTCTTGAAAATAATGAACGAACCGCTGGAAGACGCGAAAGCCTACTATGCGACAATTCCCACTTCGATTCACCGTTTTATCGCCAACGATTTATCGATGCCATCGCTTCGCGCTTATGTGCTCATCGCCGGATTGATGGATGACGCGCAAGGCGAGATCATGTATTGCCTGGACCGCAAAAAGAAAGCGATTAAATACACCGCCCCCGGCATTGCCGAAATTGAAAACTCCTTGTTTAAGGAAGCCCTTGATAAAGTCAAGATCGCTCACCCTGATTGGGAGTTGGAACAGTAATACAAAAAGACCTCATTAGAGGTCTTTTTTTTAGATTAATAATGGCTAGGTTATTTGTCTTTTTTCAGAAGATCGCGGATTTCGGTCAGCAAGACGATGTCGGCAGCCGGTGCCGGCGCGGGTGCGGGTTCTGGTTCTGGCTCGCCTTCTTTTTTGTGTAGTTTGGCCAAAGCGGCTTCTTTAGCTTTTTGAATGCTGGCGAAGATTTTGATGACAGCAAAGAGAATTAAGGCGATTAAGAGGAAGTTAATGATTGCAGTTAACACTAAGCCCCAATCAAGTTTGCTGAGCACCGAGTAGTAAGTGCCGTTATTGGCAAGAACGGCTGCCCCGGCCAGTATTTCAGCGGTCGTCGCTTCAATGCTGTTAGGTAAGACGGTGTAAAAATTGTTCAGACCGCCATTGACTAACAAGCCAATTAAAGGCATGAAGACGTGGGCGACGAGCGCGGTGATGATCGCCGAAAAAGCTCCGCCGATAATGACACCGACCGCGAGTTGCATGACATTGCCGCGGCTGATAAAGTCTTTGAATTCTTTAAAAATTTTCATTTTCGATTTCTCCTAACCACTATCTTAAAAGATAAATAAAATATTACAAGTGTAAAACAAGCATTTTCTTTCTCTTTGACAAAATGAGCGAAGATTGGGATAATGTGGGCAATTCTAAGGAGAAAACACATGAATAAAGTAGCCATCTTCGTCGACTCGACAGCCGATCTAGGCAAAGAACAATACAATAAACTTGATATACACGTCGTCCCTCTCCTCGTCAACATCGGCGGAAACGCTTATAAAGACGGAGAAGAAATTGATTCAACCAAACTTTATCAATTAGTCGCCGAACACGGCGAGCTCCCGACGACGGCCGCTGTCCCTCCTTATACTTTTGTTGAAGCTTTCAAACCATTTATCGATAAGGGTTATGATATTTTTTACGTCGGTATCGGCGGGAAATTATCGGCGACCCTTCAGTCCGTCGTCTTGGCGGCCCAGGAATTTCCGGAGGGACGGATTTTCTATTCGGATTCGAATAATCTCTCAAGTGGCTCGGGTATCCTCGCCTTAAAAGCTGTTAAATACCGCGATGAAGGTAAGTCGGCAGCCGACATCAAAGCATTGATCGATGCTCACGCCCCCAAAGTAAATTCTCTTTTCGCTATCGAGACCCTCGATTATCTTCACAAAGGGGGTCGCTGCAGCGGAACCGCCAAAGTATTAGGAAAATTGTTTCACATTCATCCCATCATCAAAGTTACTGACGGTAAGCTGATCGTCTATAAGAAACCGCGGGGACGGATGAGTTCGGCTCTCGATGAATTAGCGGTTGAATTAAAGAGTCACCTTCCTCATGTTGATTCTGATCACATCATGATTACCCATGCCGGAGTGGATCAGGCCAACCTCGATTATTTAGTCAAAAAAGTTGGCGCACTCGTCAACCCGAATAGTGTTATGATCACCAACGCCGGCGCTGTCATCTCCTCTCACTGCGGATACGGCACAATCGGCGTTCTCTATCTTAAAAAGTAGAAAAATAGTCGCTTTTTGCACTAAAAAACGTCGGTTTTGCCGACGTTTTAATTTTATACTTTCCTAGAACCAAGTCTCGATGGGCGACCAATCGTAACCGTTTTCGCCGAACTCGGGGCCCCATCCTCCCACATAGTTTTTGTACTCGTAAAAAGTGTCATAGTGATTGTCTGTATAAAAAACAACAGGAATATTATTTCCGTATTCGTAGATGCCGCCGAGAGTAAAGACAACGCGCAGGGCACCGCGATTCCAACTAGATGATTCGGCGTATCCGTCTCCGCCGATATCGGCCTCGTTATAGACATCGTCTAATGAGTAAGGCAAAAATGAATAGTTGCTTTCATATGGGCCGGGATAAATGCGGCATTCGTTTCCGTATAATCCGTAGCAGACATCTTTTGATTCGCCATATCCATTTCTTTCGGTCGTGAAATAGTAGTTATCCGGAACATCATTGAAAGCCACGATATAAGCCGCGACATCTTCGACATCCGTGTAGTATTCATCCTTATAGATTTCTTTTAAAACCTGACCGTATTCATCATAAACAAAACCGATGTTTCCTGTACCGGGGACAGGATTAAGACGATACTCTCCGACGGGCACTTCGCCAGTTGATTCGCTCGGACTCGTTTCAGTCGAAGTATCGGTGGCGGTATCTGATGAAATATGTTCGCTTGAGATTGATGTATCAGAAGAAGAGGTGTCGACATCTGAAGGGGAAACGCTTGAATCCCCAAAAGAGGAACAAGACGAAAGAATAAGCGTCGACAAGATTAAAAATGACAGTGAGTGGCGCATTGCTTTGAACTTATCGTTACTTTCCGGAAATCGCTAAATTTTTGATCAAAAGGCTCGGCGCACTGATGCCGGACAATTGCAGTTCGGCATTGTTGGCGACCTCGCGAACATTCATGAATAAATCGAGCAAGTTGCCGGCGACAGTGATAAGGCTGAGCGGTTCTGCCAACTTGCCATCGCGAATCATAAAGCCTTCGGCTTGCAATGAGAAATTACCTGATTGCGGATTTAACCCGGCATGAAGTCCGGCGACGCTGGAAATATAGACACCAGTCTTTATCTTTGCCAATAAATCGGCTTCTGATTTACGACCTGGCTTGATTGAAGGATTAACGAAACCGACGCCGATTTTTGAACCGCCGCGATAACCGTTTCCGGTCGTGGTGGTGCCTTCTCTTTGCGCCGTTTCCAAATTGTGTAAATAAGTCTTTAAAATTCCCTTTTCAACGATTTTCTTGTTGACCGTGGCAACACCCTCATCGTCAAAGTAGCGGAAGAAGCAATTCTTTAAAAGAGGTTGTTCGAGAATTGTGACTTTCTTGCTGGCCACTTGCTGATTGAGCTTGCCAATGAAGAGCGAAGAATGCTTTTGTACTTCTTCAGCGCTTGCGCTTTCCAGATACGGATCAAGGAAACTTGCAGCCGTCTTCGGATTGAGGATGACGGGGTACTTTTTGCTGTCGCATTGTGTACCGCCTAATTTGCTGGTCGCGTTTTCGACGACCTGGTCGACGAATTTGTCAATATCAAGTTCTTTTGGATCATTTGATAAGAGGACTTTGTAGCCGGTTTTTACTTCTTCGCCTTGTTTGACGACGACTGAGGCGGCATAAACATAGTAGTTTGATTTGCTCTTCAGATTAAGGCCATACGAGTTGACCAAATTAACCTCGATTGCGTCTTCGGAATACTGCACACCCTCAATTTCGACGATGCGCGGATCAGCCTTTTTGAGCTTGGCCTCAATCTCAAAGAGATTTTTCATCTTTTGATCGATAGAAATGGCCGGAATATCTTTGTTGTATAAATTGCGCTTTTGATATTTGTCGCTGCCCTTGAATAAAAGAGCTTTATCAGCCTTTTCGATTACCTTGGCGTTGCTGATGATTTCGTCGACGAGATGCTCGGGTGTCTTGGCATCGACTTTTTCGGTTCTTACGACTCCGAACTTATCGTTATAGATTCCGCGGGCTGACATCGAAAATGTTTCGCTGGTGGAATAAGACGATACTTCGGAATGAAATAGTTCAAAGGAAAGCGAATACTTTTTCGCGGAGTATAGCTCGCTGGCTTCAATCCCTTTTGATTTTGCTAACTCAAAGAATTTTTTATAGTTCATTTTAAAACTCCTCCTCTGCCCCCGACGAGAATCTCGCTTACGCGGATCGTCGGTTGCCCGACATCGGCGGGAATGCTGCCACTGACCGAGCCGCACATGCCCTGGGCTCTCTGCAGGTTGTTGCCGACCATGTCGATTTTCATCAGGATATCGGCTCCCGAACCAATCAGAGTCGCGCCGCGAACGGGCTCAGCAATTTTGCCGTCGCGAATGATGTAGGCTTCGCTGACCGAGAAGTTAAATTCACCGGTGGCGGGGTTGACGCTTCCGCCCCCCATTGAAGCGGCATAGAGGCCGAGCTTGGTGGCGGCGATTATTTCTTCGTGTGTGGAATTTCCGGCGGCGATAAAGGTGTTGGACATCCTTGATGTCGGCTCGTATTTATACGATTCACGGCGGCAGGCACCGTTAGCTTTGGCGTTCATCCGCCGGCCATTAAATGAGTCGACTAGGAAAGAAGTGCAGATTCCGTCTTTAATCAAGACGTTGTGCTGAGTGGGGTTGCCTTCGTCGTCGATATTGTTTGAACCCCAGCCATTTGGTATCGTGCCATCATCGATGGCGGTGACGATCGGAGAGGCGATTTGTTTGCCTAAGCTATCGGAGAAAACGGATAGTTTCTTAGCGACGGCGGTGGCCTCTAGGGAATGACCGCACGCCTCATGGAAGACGACGCCGCCAAAACCGTTGCCGATGACGACTGGCATCTTACCGCTCGGGCATTCAGCGGCAGTCAGCATTTTGATGGCTAATTCAGCGACTCTTTTAGCTGTGTCGTGCACGCTGATCTGGTCGGTAAAAAACTCCATACCGCCAGTCGCACCTGGACCCTCAAAACTAGTTTCGATTTTGCCGTTTTCGCTAGCGATGGCGACAAAAGCCATGCGTCCGCGCTCTTTAAAATCATCGAATTGTTTGCCGTCAGAATTAAAGATGGTGACAACCTTGCGGTTATTCATAAATGAACATTGAATGCGGACGATGCGCTTATCGTAAGATGAGATAACCTCGTGGGCTTCTTTCATCAAAGCGATTTTCTCTTCGCGAGACACCTCACTCAGTGGCCTTTCATAAGCGTGAACGTTCTTGACGCGCACTTTGTTGATCTTTTCGACGGTGATTAGCCGTTCGCCATGAAACGACTTAGCAAGCGAGCTCGCTAATTTCATGAGTCCTTTGCGGGAAATGTCATTCGTGTATCCATAAACACTTTGAAGTTTATTTAAAAGACGAATGCCGGCGCCGTAAGTCGTGCTGCTAAGAGATGACTCGGTCTTGCCGTTTTCCAAACTCAAAAAGGACGAATTGTTTTGCTCTAAATATATTTCAGCGAAATCCGCGCCGCTTGCTAAGCCGGCATTTAAAACATCAATCGCTAAAGATTTTCCAATCATATTAGAACCTCCTTTATTTTCGTGGGAACAATTTTAGCATTATTCCATTGAATAATACACCCTAATACTTGCAAAAATGTATAATATCTTTATGTTTGATGCCAAATTGCTGGAAAATTTATCAGCATCGTTTGCTGAGAAGAAGCTAACTTTTAAAAAAGAAGATGTTGCCTTTATTGCCGGAAAAGACACGTTCAAAGGCAAGATGCTCGGCTTTTTGACAACCGATTATTACCGTCGCGAAAAACTGATTCGCGGCGGTGATTTGGTCTATGGCTATGTGTTTCGGACGTGGACGAATGAAGTCACGTTTACCAAGCCGTATCCGATGTGGGTGCTTTTTTCTCCGGCAAAAGAGTTTGCTGATGACCCCAATTTGTATGTTTCAGTATTAAATGCCTTACAAGCAATCGAACTGCCCAAGCGCCCTTCTAATGAATTGCGAAGATTACACACGATGCTAAATGCCGAGTTGAGCGAACCTAAGTACTATTTGATACCCGAACCTTATGCACAAGGGCATCTCGTCTATCTTTCCATGGCTTACCATCGCCCGTGGCACAATAACAATATGAAGCTGGGAATCAACCCCTTTATCATCGGTTCTTTAATTTCTAAAGAAATTTTGTATCTCCCGACCAAATATTGGGACGAAACATTCAAAAAAGCCTACTTCGATTTTTAATTCGATTAACCAATTATTAGTCGTTTTCTTTGGATGCCATCCAAAACGATATCATGATAAGCCGTTGAAACAATTTTGTCAGTGTGTATAATAATCAAATGGGATTTATGAAAAACAATAAAATTTTTGCTCTAATTTCTGTTGCGGTTTTGCTTCTTTCTGGTTGCAATGACGCCAATACATCGAGCAGCAGCGATAGTCAAAGCATTCAAACAGACACGAGCAATACCGCTACTTCTGATACCGCCACTTCTGCAAGCGATACTTCTTCAACAAGCGGTGGCACATCGGCTAGCGATAGTTCGAGTGATCAACCAATTAATTCCTATTATGATGACATCAGTATTACAGCTACTGGTTTGTCGCTCCAGACAAGTCTGCGCAGTTTGGTTACCACCACCCACACGACGGAGACCACGTATGATGGGCTTCGAGAAGTTTTCAAAACCAGCGATGCCGATCCAAATAATCGTGGCAAAATCATCTGGTTCTACACAGGAACCTCAGTCACTTTTTCTAGCTTTGGTGGAAGCAATGGCGATACAAATCGCGAGCATGTTTGGCCTAAAGACGCAGGCAAAGCCTTTCCGGAAACAAGCAAAGCGGGAAGTGACGCTCATCACCTTCGTCCTACCGAGACACAAATAAATAGCATTCGTGGAAATAAGAGTTTTGATATTGTGCCGCAAACCAGCGCCAATATCGCAAAGCAAAATGGTTCCACAACCTATGCAACTGGAGATTATCTATCTTATACTGACAGCACCTTCTTCTATCCAGGCAAAGGTTTTAGAGGTCAAACCGCTCGTATCCTTTTCTATGTGCAGCTGAGATGGGGGCAAGCTTACAATCTTCGCTTTGTTTTGGGCTCGGGCTCTTCCAAAACGATTGGCGATATCGAAACCCTGATGCAATGGCATTTAGAAGAGCCGGCATCAGAGACCGAATTGACTAGAAACGAAGTGGTTTATGGCATTCAAGGAAATCGAAACCCTTTTATTGATGTTCCAAATTATGCATGCCGAATATACGCCAACGACGGCCAATCTTATAACAGTAAAGTTGCAGGAGTTTGTAACAGTTTTTAAGATCATTGTCACCTCTTCTTTTGTTTTATATCGCACAACAAAAAACTGTAGGCTCCAATACGAGAATTGTGTTTGCTTTATGAAATAAGGAATGGTAATATTACATGGCAACTTTCTTTGGAATCACGGAGTTCCAAGGCGGAAGGAGAAACTTATGAAGAAAGACATTCACCCTAAGTACAATCGCGTCACTGTCACCTGTGTCACCTGCGGATCGACATTTGAAACCGGCTCAACGATGAAGGAAATTCGCGTTGATACGTGTGCCAATTGCCATTCATATTACACCGGCAAGCAGAGATTCACTCAGGCCGATGGCCGCGTCGATACTTTCAATAAGAAATACGGCTTAAAAAACAAGTAACAAAGAAACACCGCCGTATCGGCGGTTTTTCATAAGTATGAAAACAAAGTTTTATATCACTACCCCCATTTACTATCCGAGCGCCAAAGCGCACATCGGTCATGCTTACACGACCGTCGTCGCCGACGTTTTAGCGCGTTATAAAAGAATGCGCGGATTTGAAACTTACTATTTGACTGGCACTGACGAACACGGCGAAAAAATCCAAAACAACGCCAGACTAGCCGGCAAGACCGAGCAGCAATTTGTCGATGATATCGCTAACGACTTCAAGAAGCTTTGGAAAACGCTTGAAATCAGCAACGACGACTTCATTCGCACGACCGAAGAACGCCACACTAAAGTCGTGCAAAATATTTTTTCAAAGCTCTATGCTCAAGGCGATATTTACCTCGGCAAATACGAAGGATGGTATTGTACTCCTTGCGAGTCATTTTGGACCGAAACCCAAGTTGGTCCTGAAAGACTATGTCCTGACTGCCATCGTCCAGTTCATACCGCAAGCGAGGATGCTTACTTTTTTAAGACCGGCAAATATGTCGACCAACTCCTTAAAGTGATGGATGAAAACCCGAAATTCTTGTTGCCGATCAATCGTAAAAACGAAATGATCAATACATTTATTAAGCCGGGGCTCGAAGACTTGTGCGTTTCACGCACATCGTTTAACTGGGGAATTCCTACCAACGAGAATCCACGGCATGTCGTCTATGTGTGGCTCGATGCCTTAAGCAATTACATCACAGCCCTTGGTTATGATTCTCAGAATCCGGAACTATTTAATAAATTCTGGGCTGACGAGAGCAGTGAAGTCGTCCATTTGATGGGCGCGGATATCTCGCGCTTTCACGCCATTTATTGGCCGATGTTCTTGATGGGTTTGGGTGTTCGCGTCCCTGATCGTCTTTTTGTTCACGGACTCTTGATGATGAAAGACGGAAAGATGTCGAAGTCCAAAGGCAATGTCGTTTCTCCTTATCCATTAATTGAACGCTACGGCGTCGATGCCGTTCGCTATTACTTGACTCGCGAAGTCGTATTTGGAAGCGATGGGCAATTTACGCCCGAGCAATTCGTCGAGCGAATCAACAATGATCTGGCTAATGACTTTGGCAATTTGCTCAATCGCACCCTCGCGATGATTAATAAATATTTCGATGGTATCGTGCCAACTTATCGAGGAGATGTCACAGCTTATGACAAAGACCTGCGGATGCTGGCTGAAGAAACGATCAAAGGCTATGAGACAGATCTCGATGACTTGAAAATCACCGATGCTTTTACTAAAGTAAACAACCTCGTGGCAAAAGCTAATAAATACATTGACGATACCGCGCCTTGGGCGCTGAACAAAGACGAAAGCAAACGCGATGAGCTCGCTAGCGTGATGAGCCATCTCGCCAATGTTCTTTTTATCGCCGGTATGCTGATGAAGCCAATCCTCGTGCGGGCTTCCGAAAAACTCTTTGATCAACTAGGTCTTAAATTAGACCAATGTGCATATGAAAACATCTATAAATTCGGTTATGTATCAGGTATTAAGATAAATAAAAGCGATCCGCTATTCCCGAGACTCGACCCCGCGATTGAAGTTCCCTATATTCAAGAATTAATGAAATAGAGCCAAATAATTGGCTCTATTTTTAGCGATGTAAGCATTTTAATTACGATTCGCCTCAACAATAAAATACCAAGCCGACAGCATGGCTTTTACTTGTTTTCTTTATACATCTGCGCTGAATTGATGATGCCGAGAATCGAAGAGGCGATAATGGCGACGAAATAGACAAGTTTAATATTTCCGTATATCTCGGATACTTCGTCATAGGCGACGGGATATGATTCGAGCACGACGCTTAAGGTAAAAAACGAAAAGGTGACGATAGCCAACAAATAGCCCTCCCTTTTCCTATTTGCTAAAAGCAATACAGCGGTTGCAATGGCGGCGATGGCCAAGAGAAATAGCGATATTGTCATCATCGGCATAAAAATGACATATCCGTTCAGCAAATGCTGAATAAAAATGATGCCGAACATCACAAAGTAACAGGCGAGAACTGCAAATGACAAGATATCGCTGAGCAAAGGTTTTTTTAGAAAAATTAACACCAGCGCAGCAATTGAAAATGCGCCCATCAGGGAATACATAACATACATCAACACCGGATAATACCCCAACACATGGTCGGCGGGATAGTTGACGGTAACGAGGCAGAGAATCCAACTGAGCACGAACAACGCCGCTGTCCAGATTCGTTTTAATTTATGGTTGTTATCGGTTTTCATAGTTAGTTTCCTTAATTTATTATATGGCAAGAAGATTTTTTTCTAAAATGATTATCGGCTTGCATATATGCAAATGCCACATAAAAATCGTCCATAATAATTGTTAATATGTACGATTTAATGTATATTTTTTATGGAGGTTATCTATATGCCAATTGAAAGTATCATGATATGGATTTGGCTGGGCATTTTTGTCTTATCCGTCATCATCGAAGCGGTGGAGCCGGATCTTGTTTCCATCTGGTTTGCTGCGGGGGCTTTACTAGCCATTATCCTATCGATTATTCCTGGAATTCCCTTCTGGGTTGAAATCATTGTCTTTTTAGTTATCGCCTTCGTTTTGATATTTGCCATCCGCCCTTTAGCCAAGAAATACTTGTACAAGAAGGAAGTTAAGTCGAATATCGAAGAAAAAATAGGCGAGAAGTGCGTCGTCATCAAAGCCATCAACGAGCTTTCGCACGGGGAAGTGAAACTCAACGGTGTAATTTGGACGGCCGTCGCCAAAAACAAAAGTGAGGTTTTCGAAGAGCAAGCCGTTGTGACCATCATCGGCGTCGATGGCAACAAATTAATTGTTGAAAAAGCCGAAAACGGAAAGGAAGAAAAATAAGATGAACTTAGTTGTTTTAGCCGCTATGGCCCCATGGGCAATTGTCGTTTTAAGCATCGTCGGAGTCGTTATTCTATTAATTCTCATCAGCAGCATCAAAATCGTCCGTCAAACAGACAAATATGTCATTGAAAGACTGGGTGGTTATTTAACCACGTGGGGTGTTGGTCTCCACATGTTAATCCCCTTCTTTGATCGCATCACGCAGCGTGTGACGATGAAAGAACAAGTCAAAGACTTTGATCCCCAACCCGTCATCACCAAAGATAACGTGACGATGCAAATCGACACCGTCGTCTTCTTTCAAGTGACAGACCCCAAACTCTATTCTTACGGGGTTATTAATCCCATCTCGGCGATTGAAAATCTCTCAGCCACAACCCTTCGTAATATCATCGGTGACCTAGATCTCGACGAGACTTTGACATCAAGAGATATCATCAACGCGAAGATGCGTAGCATTCTCGATGAAGCCACCGATGCTTGGGGCATCAAAGTCAATCGTGTCGAAGTTAAAAACATCCTTCCTCCAAAGGATATCCGCGACGCCATGGAACGGCAGATGCGCGCTGAGCGTGAACGCCGGGAAAAGATTCTTCTCGCCGAAGGTCAAAAGCGGTCCGCGATTCTCGTCGCCGAGGGCGATAAGGAATCCGTTATTCTAAACGCCGAAGCCCAGAAACAATCAGCGATTCGCCACGCCGAAGGCGAAGCGCAAGCCATCCTCGAAGTCAAGAAAGCGGAAGCCGAAGGTATCAAGCTAATTCGCGAGGCCGAAGCCGCTGGTCTAGAAATGCTTAAAAACGCCAAAGTCGATCAAGCCGTATTGACTCTAAAGTCCTATGAGGCTCTCGCCAAGGTCGCCGATGGCCAATCGACGAAAATTATCATTCCTAGCGAATTGCAAAACGTCGCTTCGCTCGCGACCTCAGTGGCCGAAATAATCAAAAGTAAGTAGTTTGTTCTAAGCGCCTTTGTGAAATATATTTCACACCCTTTGGATTCAAAAGGCGCTTTTTGTTTGCCGCCTTACATATGTCGAAATATTTATATCAAGGGCATTATTTTTTAAAGTATTATAAAGGCAGGAGATTATAACACATGAAAAAACACACACCATTTAGTCGACATCTTTTTTCGTTCATTCTTACCGCTTTTATGATTGTTGGTTGTGGGGGCAATGCAGATTTGACCGACTATGATGTCTTAAAAAACGAAGGAGAAGCCAGCGGCCAAGAAATTCCTGTTGGAACCTACGATTCGAAAGCTATCGTCTTCGGCTATAAAAATGAAGATAGCCCCATCAGCTCTGTAAATCTCTATGTCGCCCTTGATTTTAGCGGGGATAGCATTCAGAGTCGCCACAATCGTTTAGATGTGGAAGAATATTGCTATTTCCTACCTGAATTAGAAGAAGGAAGATTCCAGTCTGCAACCGTTACTTTTGAGTACGAAGCGACACTCGATTTAGAAGCGGGTACCGCCTCGGAAATTTCGGCAGCCACCGCTTCTTCTGGCAGCGTCACAGCTGGCGATACAACCTATGTTGAAGGCTTTTTAGACGCCGCCGCCGAAAACTTAAAAGGCTTTCTCAGCGATTACCGCGAATACAAGAGCCGGACTGAAGAATGGCTAGTTGATAAGCTTGAAGAAATCGGATATGTTCTGAACTCCAATTACGACCGCGATAGTCTTGATTATTACGAAAATCAAATTTTTACCAATTATGGAATAACCGTCAGCATTCAAAAGCGTTATGTTGGCTATATCAATCAATCTCAGCGATTCTGCGAAATACTAATTTTTGAAAACGATGAGCAATGTGCAGCATACTTCTACAAAGTATGGCCCTTGACTGGCAATAAGAATTACAATTATCACGCTCATAACGAAAACGTCTACTTCTTCACCTCGTCATTTGAAACCATTCAAGCTACCTTCCCTTCCAACGGTAATCAACCGTAATCTCGGAACCAAAACAAAAAATAGCAAAAAGGCGGAATTTCCGCCTTTTTCTCAAAATTTGAATGAAGTTACGCCTTAGGCGTTTCTTCTTTACTTTCTACCGGTGCCTCGTCTTTTGGAGCGGCTTGTGTCGTCTCTTCTTTCGGTTCAGCTTTTGGCGCGGGAGCTGGTTTCGCCGGTTTAACAGGCTTGACCCATTCTGGTACTTCTAGCTTTACGAGGCGCGCTTCGTCCTTGAGGGCGAAGGCCATAAAAACAACTGGGGCAATCGCTAAGTAGACGATTAATGTCGGAAGCAGGGCCCCGAAGACAAAGCCGTTGCGATTTACGATGGCAAAGACCAAGATGGTGATAAAAGTAATTAAGACGCTGAGGGCGATTCCGCCGAAAGCGACGAGAAGGACGATGTTGTGAATGGGGCGGAAATCGGCTTTCTTATAATATGCCATCATCGTCAAAGATGTCGCGAGCATGACGAGCGGCCAAATCATCGAGATTAGCAAGGCGACATTAAGCGTTCCGCTGAGGCCAGCCAAGCAAAGACGTCCCGTCTGATAGACGAAGACGAGCGAAGAGATGACGCTGATCATATTGCCGATATATATCAACTGGCGGTTTTCGGTCTTCACTGCGTAAGGAACGAGCAACAAACCGATGGCTAGCGGAAGCGTGACGACCATCGCTTCCATAGGAAGCACGGGATCGATATCCGCCGCTAGAGCAAAGATGAAATTGTAAAGGAAAATAAGGCCGATGAGGCCGAGTCCGACGAAAGAAATGATGGACAATACTTTGTGATTTTTCATATTAGAACCCCTTTGATAATTCAATAATAGCAATGATTATCGAGATATTAAATAAAATATATAGCGCGTGACATGTCTTTTAGTTAATTATTACCATATAATGGTTAAGCGTATGAAAGGCCAAATTGTAGCCGCGAAATGCATCGACTTATCGTTTGAAGGCAAAGGTGTCGCTAAGTTTGATCAAGGCATCGTCTTTGTCGATGGTCTTTTTCCCGGCGAAGAGGCTGAGGTGGAAATCACCTACACGCGAGCGGGCTCCAACTTTGGCAAAATCAAGAAGCTTATCACCCTCTCAAAGGATCGAATTCAGCCGCGCTGCCCGGTTTGCACCGCGTGCGGCGGCTGCCAATTCCAACAACTGAGCTATCAAGCCCAATTAGCGTTTAAAAAGAATAAAGTCAAAAACGCTTTTTCAAGAACGGCGAAAATAAATGTTTCTGTCAATGATGTCATCGGCATGGATGACCCATACTTTTATCGCAACAAAATTCAAATGCCGATCGCCAAAGATAAAAGCGGTAAAATTGTCACCGGTTTTTATAAAGCCAATACCCATGTGATTGTCCCGATTGAAAAGTGCTATATCGAAGACGAGAGGTCGTCGCCGATTCTTGCGACGATTCGCGCCTTG
>Ga0265294_10006115_pt1 | contig 14531 bp, 12 predicted proteins | sample MunlanPumphouse3_FD_192504 | JGI IMG/M metagenome (GOLD analysis project Ga0265294, IMG submission 192504) | Groundwater microbial communities from a municipal landfill in Southern Ontario, Canada - Pumphouse #3 | ecosystem: Environmental > Aquatic > Deep subsurface > Groundwater | place... | reverse complement strand
GAAAATATCTTAGAAATTGATATACCCGATGCTTCTTATAGCGCAAAAGGTGTTTATTATTTTAATGATCCTTTTCTAGAAAAAATAGTTGGCAGCCAATATTCATGGGATCCAGTTGCTTCGCGAATGAGTATTTATTTTAAGTCACCACCGCAGTTAAAAATTGAACAATCAGGGGATAAAATAGATATCAGGATTGACAACAGTAAAGGTAAAGTTGTTTATGAAAAGAAGCAAGTAGTTGCTCCTAGGGAAACACCCGTGTCTTTAAAAATTCTTTCTGGCAAGAAAATAGTAGTTGAGGCAGGTCATGGTGGCGGTGATGTTGGAGCAATAGGCTTTGGTGGTAGATATGAAAAATGGTTTACTTTAGATACATCACAAAGAATTAAAGATATCCTTACTTCTTATGGTGCAACAGTTTTAATGCCTCTACAGAAGGATGCATCCATGTCATTATCTGGAAGAACCCAGTTTGCGAATAGAAATGACGCTGATCTTTTTATCAGTGTTCACTTTAATGCCTTCCATAGTGAGTATATTGGAGGTATATCAACTTATTATTATAGTGCCACTAGTTTGCCTATAGCTAGACATGTGCAACGAGAGATGGTTTCAGCCTTGGGTTTAAGGGACATTGGACTACGACAAGCAAGGTTTTTTGTGTTGTTCCATACGAAAATGCCTGCAATTTTAATTGAGCCTTGTTTTATCACAAATAAGAATGAATATGAAATGTTGTTAAAACCAGAAAACAGAGATAAGATAGCCAGTGCTGTTGCAAAGGGAGTGGTGGCTTATTATAAAGGCAAATAATGCCCCTATTGGGGTTTTTGATTCTGGTATCGGAGGCTTTACTGTTTATTCTCATTTAGCCAAGCTAATGCCTAAAGAGAATTTTATTTATTTTGCTGATAACTTAAACAGCCCCTTTGGCGATAAAACAATCCCTCAAATCTTGGCAATTAACGATAGAATTATCAAATATTTTTTGAGCAAAAAAGTTAAGATGATTGTTATTGCTTGTAATACTTCTTCCGCCTTAGCTATAGATCACAATAGTAATAAGTATGATGTACCCTTTGTGGATATGTTGAATGATGGACTTCGTTTTGCTCAAGAGCTTGAGGAAGGGACTAGGGTTGGAATTATTGCGACGCAAGCAACAGTAAATTCAGAGTCCTACTTAAAGATTCTTTCTAAGTATAATCCCAAGATTAAGGTTTTTCAGCAAGCTACACCAGAATTGGTTCCTTTAATTGAGTCAGGTGATATGGAAGGCGTTAAAGCAATTTTACCAAAATATCTTGAACCTTATGAAATTATGGATCACTTGCTTTATGGTTGTTCACATTATCCTCATATTGATGAAACAGTCCATGAGCTATATCCTAATTTTAAGACAATAGACCCAGCCTTGTATGTTGCAACAAGTGCTTATAAGAAATTAAAAAAAATAGGACTTAGTTCAGCCAATAAGGGCAATGTGCTTTGTTATACCAAAGAACAACCATCACTTGTTAAGTTAGCCAAGAAATTAGGTTTCACAAAGTTTAAGCTAATCAAAAGCAAACAATCGGCAAAACAATCTGCTTAACCTTTTTGTGTTTTTCTATTATACTTATGGTCTGTTTATTCTGGAGGCGTAGCCAAGTGTTTCGAGAAATCAGTCTTCGCAGAATGCGAGACATAATTTCTCGAGGATCCTCGAAAGTTTATGAAATCAAAGATTTCAATACTTTCGGGAGTAAGGCTGGCCTTTTAAGTTAACTAAGTTCTGGAGGCGTAGCCAAGTGGTAAGGCCGAGGTCTGCAAAACCTCTATCGTCAGTTCGATTCTGACCGCCTCCTCCAAAATACCTCATATCATAAATGACAAAAGCTTGAAGCTGAGGTACGATTGAGTTCATAACTTAATAAGGAGACTTTATGCTTAACCTATTCATTTTTTTATTTATTGGTGTGGGATTAGGTGTTGCAATCGGATATTTGCTTGGAAAAATGCTTAATTCGAATAGTTCCTTAAAGGAAGAAATAGCTGGACTTAAAGTTTATAAATTAGAAAAAGAAGACCTCCAGAGGACTAGCAGAGAAGAAAAAGAGCTTATCCAAAAAAGGCTGGATGACTCAATTGAACATTTCCAAAAATTAAAGGCTGAGATTGCAAGAAAAGAAGAAGAAAATAAAAATTTAGTTGAGAAACTTCAGACTCAGAAACAAGAAATAGACGAAAGATTTAAGTATCTACAAGATCAGTTTGCTAATCTTGCAAATAAAATATTTGAAGAAAAAAGTCAGAAATTTACTACTCAAAATAAAGAAAATATTGATGTTTTGCTCAAGCCCTTGCAGGAGAAAATTCAATCCTTTCAGAAGAAAGTTGAAGATACTTATGATGACGAGAACAGACAACGAGCAGGGCTGAAACAGCAAATTGAAATGTTGGCTGATTTAAATAAAAAAATGTCAGAAGATGCCCACAATTTGACTACAGCTTTAAAGGGAGAAACAAAGACACAGGGCAATTGGGGTGAAATGATTTTAGAAACGATTCTAGAGAAATCAGGTCTTCAAAAAGGTGTAGAATTTAGTGTTCAAGAGTCTTTTAAAACAGAAGATGGTCAACAAAGGTATCCAGATGTAATTATTAATCTTCCTGGTAAAAAGCACATGGTAATTGACTCGAAAGTTACTCTTACAGCATATGAGAGATATATTTCAGCTGAAGATGCTGATAAGAAAGAAAAATTCTTAAAGGAACATATTATTTCTTTAAGAAACCATATCAAGGGCTTAAGCGATAAACAATACCAGAAGTTATATCAAATCAATAGTCCTGACTTTGTTTTAATGTTTGTTGCAGTTGAACCAGCCTTTGCTTTAGCAGTTCAACAGGACAATAATTTGTTTTATGAAGCTTTTGAAAGAAATATTGTCATTGTTAGTCCTTCTACTTTACTTGCAACATTAAGAACAATTGATAATATTTGGAGGCAAGAAAAACAAAATAAAAATGCCATGGAGATAGCGAAAAGAGCAGGAGATATGTATGACAAATTTGTGAATTTTGTGGATGACTTGAAAAAACTAGGTAATCAGTTATTAACAACACAAAGAACTTATGATGAGGCAATGAAAAAATTATCAACAGGAACTGGTAGCTTAGTTATCAGAGCAGAAGGTATTAAAAAATTAGGTGCAAAAACAGCTAAAAGCCTCTCAGTTGATAGCTTAGAAGATGTTGGCCTTATTGAGGAAGAAAGTAGGGAATAGCAATGAAAAAAACAGCATTAAACGAAGAGCATAAAAAGCTTAAGGCCAAGATGGTAGATTTTGCCGGCTGGGAGATGCCAATTCAGTATACAGGAATTATTCATGAGCATAAAGCTGTCCGTGAATTAGCTGGTGTTTTTGATGTTTCCCATATGTGTGTGTTAGATGTGCGAGGCGATTCTGCTTTTGATTTTTTGCAATATGTAACAATTAATGATGTTGCTAAGCTAAAAATATATGGGGCTCAGTATTCAATGGTGTTGGATAAAGAAGGTCAGATACTTGACGATATTATAGTTAGCAGAATGGATGGTTATTTCAGGTTAGTCCTCAATAGTAGTAATGCTGATAAAATTAAAAAATGGTTTGAGTTGATGAAAAAAGAAAATAATTATGACATTACTTTAAATTATCGTGAAGATTTAAGTATACTTGCTTTGCAAGGTCCGAAGTCTCAGCAGATATTGGAAGAAATTCTTGGAGTTAAAATTTCTCTAAATAGTTTTTATTTTATGAAAACAAATTGGCAAGGTGAAGATATTGCAGTGAGTAGAACTGGCTATACCGGTGAACTAGGTTATGAAATTTTTATTTCTAATCAGTTGGCACCTCTTTTATGGCAAAAAATTATTAACAAGGGCGTTACTCCAGCTGGTTTAGGCGCGAGGGATACTTTGCGAATTGAAGCTGGTTTGCCGCTGTATGGCAAAGAAATTGTTGCAGATATTACTGCCTATGATCTGGGGTATAGCTGGATAGTTAGTTTGTTAAAGGGCGAGTTTTTAGGTAAAACTAAATTGGTGACTGCAACTAAGGATAAACGTCTTTATGGCTGTATTTTGGAGGATAAAGGTGTTTTAAGAGATGGTTATGAAGTGCTTGGGCATGGGAAAATCACTAGTGGTACTTTTTCTCCAACTCTTGGCACGGCGATTGGGATGTTTTATAGTGAAAAAAACCCTAAGGAAAACGAGGGAATATCAGTGGTGATAAGGGGTAAGGAGTTTAAGGGTAGAGTGATAAATTTGCCATTTTTAAAAAAGAAAATAAATAAGTAAAATTTGGTCTTGAAATTTTAAAAATAGGAAACTAAAATAGTTTCAAAAATAGTAAGGGAGATTTAAGAAGATGAGTATGATAATAAATGGTTTATATTATTCTGAAGAACATGAGTGGGTAAAGGTTGAAGGCAATATTGCCACTATCGGAATTACCGATTATGCACAAGATGCTTTAGGCGACATAGTTTTCGTTGAGCTTCCAAATGTAGATGATGAATTTACTCAAATGGACGAGATTGGTGTTTTGGAGTCTGTAAAGACTGTGAGCAATATATACATACCTCTTTCGGGAAGAATAGTAGAAGTAAATGATGCAGCTATAGAAGATCCTGCCTTAATTAATTCTTCTCCATATGATGAAGGATGGTTAGTTAAGATAGAGATGTATGAAAAGTCTGAGCTAGACGACCTTAATTCCTCTGAGGAATATGAAGAGATGTTAGGCGAAGAGGAGTAAATGGTTACTTTAGGTAGTCTGAAAATTAATTTATATAAAGATTTACCAAAAAGCATCACTGATCCGGAAATTAATTTACCGCAGGGACTAAAAGAATCTGAGTTACAACTTGAAATCGAGAAATTAGCCGCTACTAATTGTCTTTATCCTAAAAATTTATCTTTTTTAGGTGCAGGTGTTTATCATAGGCATGTTCCAGCAATAGTTGATCATTTAACCAGTAGAAGTGAGTTCTACACGGCATACACTCCTTATCAGCCAGAGATAAGCCAAGGTACGCTAACTGCAATATTTGAGTTTCAGACTTATATGGCAGAGTTAACTGGGATGGAGATAAGCAACGCTAGTTTGTATGATGGGGCAACCTCTTTAGCCGAGGCTGTTCAAATGGTTGCTAGAGTTGTTAGCAAAGACAAGGCTAAGGTTATGGTTGCGGGGATTCTTTCTCCGAACTACAAACAAGTCTTGGATACTTACAATAAAGGCTTTGGGAATGACATTAATTATATTGAAGAGCTGAAGGGCATTGTGCTTGATGAAAGCCTAGATGCCATAGTCTTAATGTATCCTAATTTTTTTGGACAAGTTGTTGACCATGCCTCACTTATTGAAGATGCCAAAAGGAAAGGCATTGCTGTTATTTTTTGCGTAACCAATCCTTTGGCTTTAATGCTTTTTAAATCGCCAGGTGAGTTTGGTGCGGATATTGTTTGTGGCGAGGCTGCTTCCTTAGGTAGTTATCCAGCTTATGGTGGACCAGCATTAGGGTTTTTAACTACAAGGCAAAATTTAGTTAGAAGTATTCCTGGTAGAATTGTTGGTGAAACGAATGATGCGCAAGGCAGAAAAGGATTTGTTCTTACTTTTCAAGCTAGAGAACAACACATTAGAAGAGAGAAGGCTACTTCCAACATCTGTAGCAATCAAGGACTAATGGCACTTAGAACAACAATTTATATGTCTCATCTGGGGCAAGCTGGGATGCTAAGCTTAGCTGAGGATATTTATCAGAAAACAGAATATTTAAAAGAAAAAATAACCAAATTAGGTAGTGTTATTGTTGATAAAAATGTTTCTTTTCAGGATACCTTAATTTATTCAAAAGATGTAGATTTTCATGCACTTAATTTATTTTTGAAAGAAAAGGGAATATTAGGAGGATTAAATTTGTGTAGTCTTAAGGATGAATGGAATGGTTGTTATTTGCTTACGGTAAATGATTACATGCAAGAGTCAGATATAGACCTTTTAGTTTCGTACATTGAGGAGTTTATGCATGGATAATACGCCGATTTTTGCAAAGGTAGCAGCTTCTAATAAGCTATCAGCTATCAACATTGTTGATCAATTAAAAAGAAAAAAGGTTTGTCGTTTTCCTGATTTGTCAGAACTACAAGTTGCTAGACATTATACTAAACTTTCAACTTTAAATTTTGGCGTAGATAGTGGGATGTATCCTCTTGGTTCTTGTACAATGAAATATAACTATAAAATTTTAGAAAGACTTGCTTCGTTAAATGGGTTTTTACAGTTACATCCTTTTCAGGATGACCAAGATTGTCAGGGTGTTTTAGAAATTCTTTATAAGATGGAGCGTAATTTATCTGAATTATTTGGATATAGTGGTTTCTCACTGCAACCGACTGCGGGTGCACAAGGGGAACACACAGGATTACTTATAATCAGAGAGTACCTGAAAGCTAACAATGATGAAAGAGATTTAGTTCTTATTCCTGATTCTGCTCACGGAACGAATCCTGCTAGTGCTGTTATGGCTGGATTTAGAGTTAAGAAAGTTCCTTCTGATAATTGGGGAAATGTGGACATTGATAAGTTAAAAGAGATGTTAAGCAAAGAAAAAGTAGCAGCCCTTATGCTGACTAATCCGTCAACATTAGGTTTGTTTGAAAACAATATTTTATTGATTTCTCAAATGATTCATGAAAATGGTGGATTGCTTTATTATGATGGTGCAAACGCCAATGCTTTAATGGGTAAAATCAGACCGGGAGATATGGGGTTTGATGTTTGTCATTTGAATTTACATAAAACTTTTGGGACTCCACATGGAGGTGGAGGACCTGGTTCTGGCCCAGTGGGTGTTGTTTCTAGGCTAGTTCCATATTTACCTGGACCTATCATTATTAAGGATGAAGAGGGTTATAAATGGCAACATCAAACTGGAACTGAAATAGGAAGAATGCACGGTTTCTACGGAAACGTGAATGTCGCCATTAAGGCATATGTTTATTTTTTGCTTCACGGAGGCAAAGGCTTGAAAGAAGCAAGTGAGAGGGCAGTAGAGAATGCTAATTATATGATGAATAAAATAAAAGAGATAATTGACTTACCTTTTGATAGAATATGTATGCATGAATTTGTTATTTCAGCAGAGAAGCTCAAAAAAGAGACAGGTGTTTCAGCACTGGATATTGCGAAGGCGTTAATAGACAAAGGCTACCATCCGCCGACAATATATTTTCCTCTAATAGTACATGAATGTCTTATGATAGAGCCAACAGAAACAGAGGACAAAGAGACTATGGATAGATTTATACAAGCCTTTCAAGAAATAGTTGATGAGGCGAAAACATCACCAGAGAAAATTAAGTCAGCACCTATTACTAGAATAGTAGGTAGGTTAGACGAAGTTAAAGCAGTAAAAGAGCCGAAATTAACTTTTTTTAGTTAACTTTTCTTGGGATTAATTTTTAATATTCTCGATAAATTTATATGAATCAAAAAATTATAAGCATAAAAAATAACGGCTCTGACTTTGTTTATAGAAACATGACGTTAGATGCAATATCTGCTGAATATGACGATGGTAGTATTGATGAGATAACAATGGTTGGAATTTATTATAATGATGAGATTATTATTGGAATGGAATCGGATTTTTACCACGGTCATTTACCTTCAATCATGGAATATTTTTTAAATGCCCCTATTAAAAAAGAAGATGCTTTATATTTTACCTTATTTTTTTCTCATAATTATCAGAACGCAAGAGGTAAAAAAAAATTTATGGAGCAAAAAGGTGTTATCTTAGCTTCTGATGGTTGGGGATTATGGCCATTTTCTAGTGAAAACGCAAAAAATAAAGGTAAACCTATTCTTAATGTCAGTCAAAGAAATAAAGTCGCGAATGCTCTAAATTTTTTGCCTAAACTTATTTTTGTAGAACGATAGTGGCTATATCACTAAATTAATAATATTATTGTTTCTATGAGTTTTAATTATTTAGGTTATGATGTTCTTTCTGCCGCGGAGAATATGCAAAAGGATATAGCTATTTTAAAGGCAATTACTACTGACGTTTTTTTGCGTTTATATTCTTGGACGGATACTTGTGTAACCTTTGGTTATAATCAAAAAGAAGATACTGTGAAGTCTTTGGTTGGTAAACTTAATATAAATACTCATGAGTTTGTCAGAAGACCAACAGGTGGTGGGTTAGTAGTACATGAGAGAAAAAAATTAGCTTGGAGTTTATTTGTTCCAGTTGATATTTTTGCTAAAAAATCACTATTAGGTTTTTATTATGATCTATCCAATGTTTATGCTGACCTTTTGCAAGATTGTGGAATAAATTGTAGCCTAATCAAAAGTGCGAGAAAAGAGTTTCAAGAAAAACGCATCAATGATGTCTGTCTTGATTATCCAGCTAAATATGAGCTTATTGATGAGAATGGCAACAAATTAATTGGTAGCGCACAAAAAAAAACAAAAAGTTGTTTGATACAACAGAATAATTTATTCATTAAAGAACCACGCGAATTTAGAGAGAAGCTAGTCCAATCTTTGTTTAAGTATTTCACTAAATAGGCTTTCAGCTTTTATCTTTTAGCTTTTAGCTAATTTGTGATAGAATTAATTAAAATATTTGAGGAGAAACGCTATGTCAGCAGAGAAGATGAAAGGTTCCAAAATACTTTTAGAAAGTTTGAAAAAAGAAGGAGTCACCGATATCTTTGGCTATCCTGGTGGCAAAGTGCTTCATATTTATGATGATATTTATAAAAGTGATATTAAACATTATTTAGTTAGACATGAGCAAGCTGCTGCACATGCTGCTGATGGCTATGCTCGTTCAACAGGAAAAGTTGGGGTATGTTTAGCAACATCAGGTCCTGGTGCAACTAATTTAGTAACAGGGATTGCGACTGCCAATATGGATTCCGTTCCAATGGTCGCATTTACAGGGCAAGTTAGTTCTGGGGATATAGGCACAGACTCTTTTCAGGAAGCAGATATTATTGGTATAACAATGCCAGTCACCAAACATAATTTTTTGGTTAAAGATGTAAAAGACCTTGCGTTAACAATTAAGAAAGCTTTTTATATAGCCAGAACAGGTAGACCAGGTCCAGTTCTTGTGGATTTGCCAGTGGATGTTACTGTTAATAAAGCTATTTTTAATTACCCAGAGAGTATTATCATCCCTTCATACAAGCCAACAACTAAGGGTAGTAGTAGACAAATAAAGAATGCAATTAAAATGATCAGAGAAGCAAAGCAACCAGTTGTTTTAGCAGGTGGTGGTGTTGTATCTGCTAATGCGTCTGAAGAACTACGGGAATTTATTAGTTTAACCAAGATGCCAGTATCTAGTACTTTGTTGGGACTTGGGGCATATCCTTATAATGATTATTACTCACTTCAAATGCCAGGTATGCACGGAACTGCTTTCTCTAATTTTGCGATTCAAGAAGCCGATCTTTTAATTTCTATCGGGATGAGATTTGACGATAGAATTACTGGCAAGCTTGATACTTTTGCACCTAATGCCAAAGTTATTCATATTGACATCGATCCGGCTGAGATTGGGAAATGTATTGCCACCGTTCTGCCGATTGTTGGAGATGCCAAAGAAGTTCTTAAAGAGATGAACGCTTATTTAAAAGAAGAAAGTATCGAAGCTAAAGAACCTTGGTTAAAAATAATTGAGAAATTGAAGCTAGATTATCCGTTGACTTATAAGATGGATAAAAATGCTATTAGTCCTCAATATGTCTTAGAAGTTCTAAATGAACTTACAAATGGAGATGCCTTTTATACAACTGAAGTAGGTACTCATCAAATGTGGGCTGCTCAATATCTTAATCATACACAGCCAAGACATTTCATTAGTTCTGGTGGATTAGGTACTATGGGTTTTGGTTTTCCTGCGGCAATGGGAGTTCAAGTTGCCAATCCAGGTAAAACAGTTATTAACATTGCGGGAGACGGTTCCTTTCAAATGAATATTCAAGAGCTTTCTACGGTTTCTTATTATAATATACCTGTAAAAAATATTATTTTAAACAACCAGTGGTTAGGCATGGTTAGACAATGGCAAGAGTTGTTTTTTGAAGAAAGGTACTCTTCCACTGACCTAGAAGGAATGCAACCTGATTTTGTTAAGGTAGCTGAAGCTTATGGTGTTTTAGGTTTAAGGGCAACTAAGCCAGCAGAAGTTAGAGAAGTTTTAAAAAGAGCGTTAAGTCATAATGGACCTGTAGTAGTGGACATTAGAGTTGTTAGGGAAGAAAATGTTTTTCCTATGGTTCCAGCAGGCGGAGCGATTGACAAAATGATCGGGGAAAGGGGTAGTATCTAATGAGACACGTATTATCAGTTATAGTTGAAAACAAATCTGGTGTCTTGGCTAGAGTGGCGGGTCTTTTTAGTAGAAGAGGATTTAATATTGATAGTCTTGCAGTAGGAGCCACCGAAAAGCCTGAGTTTTCTAGGATAACGCTAGTGGTCACAGGCGAAGATTTAGTTATTGAGCAAATCACCAAACAGCTTTATAAGTTAATTGATACATATAAAGTAACTGATTTAACAGCAGCAAAACATATCGAAAGAGAAATGATTTTAGTCAAGGTTAGCATTAATGCTAACAATAGGTCAGAAGTTATTGAAATAGTTGATATTTTTAGAGGTAAAATCATTGATGTTTCTGATAAAAATATGACAGTTGAGATTACTGGTGATTATGAGAAGAATGAAGGCTTTTTATCTCTACTTAAGAAGTTTGGGATAATTGAGATAGTTAGAACAGGTACAGTTGCTATTCAGCGCGGTACAGGTAATTAGAAAGGAGAAAGAGTAAAAATGACAATAGTATTATATGAAAAGGATATTGATAAGAGTGTTTTAAAAGGTAAAAAAATAGCAATTATAGGTTATGGTTCACAAGGCCATGCCCATGCATTAAATCTTAAGGATAGTGGGTTTGATGTAAGAATAGGCTTGAGAGCTGATTCTTCTTCAGTAGCCAAAGCCAAAGAAGCAGGACTTAAAGTTCTTACCCCAGATCAAGCAGCCAAAGAAGCAGACCTTATCATGATGTTAGTTCCAGATGAAACAGCTGCGGATATTTATAATGAGTCCATAGCTCCTAATCTTGTTGCAGGGAACATCTTAGCTTTTGCTCATGGATTTAATATCCATTTTGGTTTTGTTGTGCCTCCAAAAGACATCGATGTTATTATGGTTGCGCCTAAAGGCCCAGGACATATGGTAAGAAGAGTTTATCAAGAAGGATTTGGCGTTCCAGCAATTTATGCAGTAGGTCAAGATGCTTCAGGAAAAGCAAAAGAGATTGCCTTGGCTTATGCCTCTGGAATAGGTGCTGCAAGAGCAGGCGTTTTGGCTACTACGTTTAAAGAAGAAACAGAAACTGACCTTTTTGGTGAGCAATGTGTTCTTTGTGGTGGGACTACAGCTTTAGTAAAAGCAGGTTTTGATACCTTAGTTGAAGCGGGGTATCAACCAGAAATCGCTTATTTTGAGTGTTTGCATGAGCTTAAACTTATTGTTGACCTTATGTATGAAGGTGGAATGGACAAAATGAGACATTCCATTTCTAATACAGCTGAATATGGCGACTTAACGGTTGGTCCAAAGATAGTTACTGATGCTACTAGACAAGCCATGAAGGATGCCTTAACAAGAATCCAAAAGGGCGAATTTGCAAGAGAGTTTATTGCTGACTCCAAAGCAGGTAGACCAAAGCTTAATGCCTTAAGAGCAGAAGCCAAAGGATCGCTTGTTGAGCAAGTTGGCGGCAAGTTGCGTTCAATGATGAGTTGGATTAAAAATTAAAGGAAAAATTAGATGGATTTAGTAAAGATTTTTGATACAACATTAAGAGATGGAGAGCAATCTCCTGGTTGTTCTATGACAATTGGTGAGAAGCTAGAAATGGCTAAACAACTTGCCTATCTTAATGTTGATATTATCGAAGCAGGATTTGCTATTTCCTCCAAAGGTGATTTTGAGTCTATTCAGACTATAGCCAAAGAGGTTAAAGGACCGTCAATCTGTAGTCTTGCCAGAGCAAGGCAAGAAGACATTGATGCTGCTTGGGAAGCTGTTCGATTAGCCAAGAACCCACGTATACATGTTTTTTTAGCTACATCTCCTCTTCACATGAAGTACAAGCTTAACAAAGGAGAGGACGAGGTAGTTGCGATTGCTATTGAGGCAGTTAAATATGCCAAAAAATATTGTAGTGATATTGAATTCTCTGCAGAAGATGCGGGTAGAAGTGATAGAAAGTTTCTCTATAGAATTTTATCAGAAGTTATCAAGGCAGGAGCAGTTGTAATAAACGTTCCAGATACTGTGGGCTACACCTTGCCACATGAGTTTGGAGAGCTTATTAAGGACGTTAAAGCAAACACCGAAGGCATAGAGAAGGTAGATTTAAGCGTGCATTGTCACAATGACCTAGGGATGGCTGTGGCTAATAGTATCTCAGCGGTTATCAATGGTGCTACACAAGTTGAGTGTGCAATAAATGGTATCGGTGAGAGAGCAGGGAATGCCTCGCTCGAAGAAATTGTGATGGCTATTTATACAAGGGGAGCTTTTATCAATAAGAAAACAAATATTAAGACTACTGAAATATATAGAACCTCCAAACTGCTCAGCAGTATCACTGGTGTTCAAGTACAGCCGAATAAAGCTATTGTTGGTGCGAATGCTTTTCTTCATGAGTCAGGTATTCATCAAGATGGAGTTTTAAAAAATAGAATGACTTATGAAATTATGAGTGCTGAACTTATTGGTTTGAGAGAACAGGAATTAGTTTTAGGAAAACACTCAGGTAGACATGCTTTTAAGCAAAGACTTATAGATCTTGGATTTCATTTAACTGAAGAACAGCTAGAAAGGGGTTTTGTTAAATTTAAAGCTTTAGCTGATGAAAAAAAAGTAGTTACAGATAAAGATATAGAATCGCTAATCTCTAATGAAAACACCCATTTTGAAGAAAAATATAAATTAGAGTATGTTCAAGTAACTGCTGGGAATACAACAAAACCAACTGCTACAGTCAGAATTTCTAACAAAGATGGCGAAATTTTTGAAGATGCTTGTATTGGAACTGGACCAGTTGATGCAATTTATAATGCAATAGAACAATTGGTTGGTGTCAAATTTAATTTACAGGAATATATTGTTCACGCAGTCACTGGCGGTACTGATGCTCTAGGCGAAGTAACTGTTCGAATAAAAGAAGGCAACGACTTGTATACTGGACGTGGTTCTGATACTGATGTTTTGGTTTCTACGGCACAAGCTTTCCTTTCTGCGATTAATAAGTTTTTATATTATAAATAAAATTTTAAACTTTTATTCCTCATCTCTACTTATGTCAGTTGGTAATATATAATGGGGATACGTATGTTTCGTTTATTGAGTGTTTTATTTTTATTTTCTTTTTTAATAGCTGGGGAATTTCGACCAGACGTAAAATGGTATCAATATGAAACTAAAAATTTCAGATTAATTTTCAATGATAATTCCAGGTATTTGGCTGATCAGACTTATGAGATAGTTGAAGATATTTATGAAAACATTTCCTCTGAGTTAGGCTACAGAGTAAGAGAAAAAGTGGATATTTTATTTAATGATAGCTCAGATCTAATTCTGGATTATGCTAATTTTTTTGCGAATATAATAATGATCAACACAGCCAAGGTCCCCTCATCTCAGATAGGTCCTTTTTCTAAGGGCTATTTGCATAATCTAATTACACATGAGTTAACGCATATTGTGCATTTGCAGATGTCTCCCATAACTGATGGTATCTATGCTTTCGTGAAGAGGACAACCGCTAAGGGCTGGATGTATCCGTATTTTATGATAGAGGGCATGGCTGTTTATAATGAAAAACAAATATCTAATGGAGGTAGACTATATAATACTTCTTTTCTAGAGCAGTTTATGGCTTTTGCAAAGGATGAGGACTTTCCAACCTTAACTCAGGTTTACCAGCGGAGCATGGTTCGTTGGCCTATGGGCAGTGCTCCATATTTGTTTGGGGCAAAGTTTGTCGACTATTTAGTTGAAACACATGGGTTAGGTAAATTAGTTGAGTCTTATAGATATTTTGCAGGACAAATCAATGCGACTTATGAGCAAGCATTTTTGGCTGTGTATGGGTTTAAATTAGCCGACGAATATACTAATTTTATTAATCATTATAAAAATGTATATTTGATAAAAAACAAAGAAGATCAGTCTTTGAATTATTTAAGCAGTCAAAGTTCAGAGGTGATGAGCTCGTTGTTCGTCGCCAAAGACTTATATTATGCGACAATTAACGATTTTAAGGGAACGTCAAGGCTTGTAGTTGTAAGTGGCGATAAAACTAAAACTATTTACGAGAATAGTTTATTGTATGATACAAAAATAGGTTTGAGTAACGGAGAAATTTATTTTACTAGAATTTCTTTACCAAAT
>Ga0265294_10006114_pt1 | contig 14537 bp, 12 predicted proteins | sample MunlanPumphouse3_FD_192504 | JGI IMG/M metagenome (GOLD analysis project Ga0265294, IMG submission 192504) | Groundwater microbial communities from a municipal landfill in Southern Ontario, Canada - Pumphouse #3 | ecosystem: Environmental > Aquatic > Deep subsurface > Groundwater | place... | reverse complement strand
CGAAATTTAGAGGTCGGTTTGCCTGGTTTATTTGGATGTTTCTTCACCTGATGTTAATTTTGAGCGTGCGCAATAAGTTGGTGATCTTTATAAATTGGGCATGGAACTATATTACAAAAAACAGCTCGTTGCGATTAATTCTTATTGATGAAAAGGAAGAGGATGACGATTCAGGAGATACTTGAGTACTAAACAAATCATATTGATTCATATTAAGGCGTACCGATGCCAGCGAATCTACAATAATCTCACCTCTTCAACGCCGCCTTACTAAATATATAAGCCGGTATCTCCACATCAAACTCAATTTCAAGAACTACAAAGTCAGTCCCCTTTCCATCTTTCAGCATATCTTTATAGTTCATTTTAGTGGGATACCACTTGCCATCTATTCTCTTTACATCTTTCAGCTCAGTACGCTTTAGCAATTGTCCGCTTTTAGCAAACAGTTCTTCCCTTAATGGGACATATCTTTCCGTATCAATCCATACTTTCCGACTATCATAACTGGCATCATCCACTTTTGCATTCAACTGCAGAACCCATGTTTTTCTTTCATCAATTGTTTCTTCACCAATCACTTTCGCATCATACATTTCAGTGAGCTTTCTGTTTTCCATCATATCTTCATAAGATAGATCGGAGCCCATAAGTGATTGTTTCAGCATGTGTCCAGACAATTGAATGGTGCGATCGGTAGATGGTGAGTAAATCCACAAGTTATCTTCCAATTTGAGCATCTTTGTTCCCCTTTCTCTTGCAGGAGCAAGGTATTCTGAGAATGACTTGTTTTTGCCCTCTGCGTATCCTACTGAAGTAACGGTGCGTTGATTCCTTCGACCATATATTATCATGTCCGATTTCGTAATGCTCGTGTTTGAGTTGATGTTATCATCTACTTTGTTGAGTATAGCGGTGGCATCTTGTGCGTTGGTTTGCGTAATAGATAACAGAGCAAACAGTAATACAAATAAATATTTCATTTTTGTTGTTTTTAAATTGTTGAAAAATTAAACTTCTAACTCTTTAAAGAGCGTGGCTGTTTCTCGTTTGTAAATGCCAATGCCCGAAAGCATAGTGCCAATTACCATAGCCAACACACCAGGAATAAACCCTATGTATAATAGTTGAGGGGTGAATTTCGATTTCAATACCGAAGGCATCATCATGGTGGCATCTTTCATCATGCCACTAATGTCAATACCATAGCGTTGCATCAACAATGTGACACCAATCCCTAATGCAGTGCCAATGACGGAACCAATTGTACCAATCAATAGAGCTTCGTAAATCATGGCTCTATAAATATGCCCTTTGCTTTCGCCCAACGCCAATCTGATACCAAACTCTTGATACCTGCGCAAACCTCCAATTAGGCCTGTATTCCAAAGTACGATGGACATGACTAACACAAAGATGATTACAAACATGCTTGATACGGAATCAACTAAATCTAAGTAACCACCCATTGCGTTTTGTTCACCCAAAGTTTTCATCACAGGAGCAAACTCATCTGAACTACTTGCATATTTTGTATTAAACTCTTTACTCATCTCCTCGACTTGATCTTGCATAAACACTTCGTCTTTGTAGAATCCCAATATTTCGCCTGTTCCATCAGCCATATCAAGCATCTGTTGAGCATCGGCAAAATCGATGATGATAGTACCTTTGTCCATTGCTGCTATACCAAACCGAACAGTACCGCTTATTATAAATTTGGAAAAGGTCATGCTTCCATACATGGTACTCCCCATAAAGGTGAGTTCATCTCCTACTTTCACTTTTAGTTTATCGGCAAACTCATAGCCAATCAATACCTCTCCACTTTTTTCGGGGATTTTGCCTGCCACCAAAGACTCTTCAAGGTTCAATCGGTCCACCTCACCGCTTGAATCAGAAAAAAGCTCCACAGCCATTCCACTGGCAGGTCCCTGTCCTTTCGACTGGTCGTTCTCGCCTGGAGCATCAATGATGCCACCAAAGTTGATACGGTTTACCCATGTGTAATCTGGAAAATCATTGTTCAACTCTTCATGCACTTCATCAATTCCCAAAAGGGCAAGGTCGTTGGGCATTTGATCAACATTATCGGCATAAGCCCTTGTCATTACTTTCGCGTGTCCAGTTTGAAAACGCGCATTTTGATCAATAATATCACCCAGCATTCCGCTTAAATATCCACTTAGTGCAATGGTGAGAAGTACCCCCGTTGCTACAACCGTAATTGGCAACAAGCTTCTATTTTTGTCCCTTAATATTGCTTTAAATATAAATTTTATCATTGTAGTTTCCCTTTTAATGCGTTTACTGGATTTAATGTTGATATTTTTCGTGCAGGTATAAAACTGACCAAAGTGGCAGAAAAGACGAGCACTAAAAACGTTCCTATAATAAGTGTTGCTCCAAATGTTGGATAGATAATATCGGACAGATGAACGCCCATTCCTTCTATACTACGCCCAACGTTTATGCCATGGCTTGAAGTATAGTAAAATAGAGGGGCTCCAATTATTAAGCCTACTACTCCTGCAAACAGGCTGTACATACTGCCTTCAATTGTAAATATTTTCAATACTTGTTGTCTTGTCATTCCTAAGGCTATATATGTCCCTATTTCACGTTGTCTTCTAAAAATAGAAAGCACCTGTGTATCAAAAACGGCCAATAGCCCAAGGGCTAAAAGGATTGAATAGACTATTATAGAGCCAATTCTTTCGGCTTGAACAGCAGAATCAAAATCTTTTAGAAGACCCGCAAGGTTATGAAACTCCCATCCCTCTATTTGACTGGATTGATATTGCTCATTGGCAATATACATGGTAGCTTCATTGGTTAATCCGGTCATTTGCCAAAGTTTCTCAATTGGCATCCAAATTTGTCCGTTATCGATAGCGGTTACGTTAGAGTCAAATATTACTGCAATTGTGATATTTGTAGCATCATAAGTGCCATTTTTATCTCTCCAGCGGAGCAAAATATCATCTCCCTTCTCCACCTTTAAAGATTGAGCCATGCGTTCGCCAATCAATACTGGTAGGTTGGCATCGCTTTTAGTTAGCAGGTTGATGGGAAGATTAATAACATCCTGATCTATAGGAATCCCTTTAATAATTGTAGGGTTCATTCTTCCATTTGGATATACTGTTGCTTGTTGTATTAGCACTGGTGTTAGGTTTTCACTTTCTGCTTCTGATAAAGTGCCATGCGAATTCTTTATTGTAAAAACATCGTATGGGTCATAATCTGCGTGATACAACTGCCCGTTGCCATATTCCCAATTTTTTGCATCTAAACGTCCTTGTTCCTGCCAACCGTTTAGAAAACCATTGTAGAAAACTATTACTATAAAACAAAATGCTAATACACTTACATTGAGCCAAGTTCCTAATCCGGCTCCTATAAGATTTTTAAATGCCATTCTCAATGCTATTCTCATTGTACTTTCCCTTTTAATGCTTCAACAGGGTTCATGCGAGCAATTTTACGTGCAGGTAAAAAACTTACAATTGTAGCTGATAATATAACCAAGACTATTGTTCCTACAATTAGTCCTATTCCGTAAATTGGATACATGCGTTCAGCCATAATAATACCGAATTCTGATCCACTCATGCCAAACCCAATACCTTTTACTGATAAATACCATAAGATGGGTATTCCATATATTGCCCCTATTATGGTTGCAAATACACTATACATTGCACCTTCTACTGTGAACATGCGTACTACTTGCCAACGCGTCATGCCCAGCGCAATGTAGGTGCCAATTTCTTTTTGTCGCCTAAAGATGGAAAGTACTTGTGTATCGAAAATTGCTAACAACCCCAGCATCATGAGCACTACATAAAGAATAGAGCCACCTATCTTTTTTGCATTAATCAATTTTGTTTGCTCTCGCATCAAGTACTCTTGGTTTTCAAACTCCCATCCTGCTATTTCGGTCTGTTTGTATTGTTCATTTGCTACAAAATAAGTTGTTTTGTTTTCAAGCAACGTCATCTCACGCACTTTATCTATCGACATCCATATTTGTCCGCCATCAACAAATGGTACATTTGTTTCAAAAACTCCAGCAACGGTTACAGTTGCAGCATCATACGTGCCATTTTTGTCTCTCCACCGCAACAGCAACTCGTCTCCTCTGTTCACTTTTGCCGATTCGGACATGCGTTCACCAATAATAATTGGAATTGCAGCACTGCTCTCATTTAACAGATGAGTAGGCAGATACAAAGTTTCTTGCTTGGGGTCTATTCCTTTTATATTAATAGAGATCATTCTACCTTTAGGGTATATGTTTCCTTGCCTTATTAGTATAGGTGTAAGATTATTCTGATTAGATTCTGACAACTCTCCATATCCATCTTGAATTGAAAAGGGGTCGTAAGGGTCATAATTCTCATTAAGCAGATGCCCATGTCCATATTCCCAATGTATGGCATCTATTTTGGCTTGTTCGTTCCAACCATCAATTAGCCCGTTGTAGAAAATAATCACTATAAAGGCAAATGACAGCACACCCGCATTGAGCCAAGTTCTCAAACCTGCTCCCATAAGATTTTTGTAGGCTAAATGGAATGCTAGTTTCATACTGTTTTGTTTTCGGCCTGTTTGATAAATTCATCTTCTGCAACTTCGCCATCTTCTAGATGGACAAGGCGGTTGAGGTATTGCATCACTTTTTCGTCATGTGTGGAAAAGAGGAATGTAGTATTCAACTCTTTGTTCAAATTTTTCATTGTTTGAATAATGGCATGTGCATTAGTAGCATCCAAGTTGGCTGTTGGTTCGTCGGCCAAAACAAGTTCAGGCTCTTTTACCATTGCGCGAGCAATGGCTACACGCTGTCCTTCACCTCCCGATAGTTTTGAAGGTCTTTTGTTTGCCATGTTTTCCAGTCCAACCCATTCCAAAGCCTGCATCACTTTCTTTTTGCGTTCACTTGCACTACGGTTTTGAAGAATCAGAGCAAACTCTACATTCTCGAACACCGTATATACTGGAAGTAAATTATAGACCTGAAAGATGAAACCAATGTGCAAATTGCGCAATTGCGCTGCTTGTTTGTGCGACAAGTCTGCTATCTTTTGTCCCATCACAGTTGCACTTCCTTCCGTTGGGGTGTCCAGTGAACCAATAATATTTAGCAGCGTTGTTTTACCCGAACCACTCGGTCCGACAACACCTGCGAACTCGCCTTTTTCAAAAGTCAAGTTGATATTGCTCAATGCTGTAAATTCGCCATCCCCTTCGGGGTAGCGTTTAACTAAGTTCTCTGTAATAATAATTTTTTCTGACATAGTTTTTGTTGTATTAATGGTTATATACCAGCATTAATCTGATACCTGGTCCCGAAAAAGAGTTCTCATAGCTAATGCTACCTATACTCTGCTGACTTTTAGGATTATAATAGGCCATTATATAGCCTGTGAATTTCTGAAATTGGTGTTCGTAGTTTAGAAAAAATGCGAAGTCTTCCGACTTCCATGAATAGTATAATAGGGTGCTTATATTGTTGAAGAGTCCCAGCGGATAACTGATAGAAGTTGCTGTAACATTAGAATTGTTTTCAAATGCAAATGCTTTTTGGTCATAGGTCGAAGTCATGTTTTCAAGGGTAACATTCAATCCATTTCCTATGGCAAAAGTGTAATCAACACCTAATGTTAGAAAAGATTGATTGGTAAGCATGCCTACATCTTTAGTTTTGTTTATGTGTACTGCTTCAAACCATGCACCCACACCTATATCCCATTTCCCGTCAAGAGCATACCTGTTTTCTGGAATATTCTCATACGAAAGCATACCTGCTACATTTTCCGAGCTGGCACTTCTGTGATGATAGGTTAGTGCAATCTCTCCCTTTGGAACTGGCAGTTGCAGACGCCCTCCAAATTCAGGTTTGTCTTTATTGTTTTTAAGGCTTTCAAAGCCTCGCGGGTTTTCGTTACCATACAACATCCAAGTCCATATATTAGCATTATTCAAAAAATAGTATCTAAGCAATGCTCCATACACTCCTGTAGTAAATTTCAGTGGGTCGCGTGCATCCATTTCATCAAACCATTGCAAGGGGCGAAGCATCATAGCTGTTCCAAAATTTATTTTTTGCAAACCTAATCTTACTTCGTATTGTTGTCCAGAGTATCGCGCCCATACCCTGTATGGTTTGATGGCTCCATCTGTTTCGGCTCTATCGAAAGGATGAAACAACACAGAACCATTTATATTAGCCGACAGTTCAAAATCGAGGAGTGATCTGTTTTCGAAAGTATAACCATAATTTAATTCAGGTAGGTATCGCCCCCCAAAGAATAAGTCTAAATCGTTATCAGGGCTATAGCTCCCATAGGCAGATGCTTCACCTTTAAATTCAAACTCATGTTGAGCGTGAACATCCAAGTAAATTAAAAGTAAAATTAGTAGAAATATCGGAGCTATAAGCTTTTTCATCCTGTCGATTATTTATGAAATTTACAAAATGCCATAGAAAAAGTAATTGGTCAATTCCATTATTAAATCCTGCTTTGATTGATATAACTTAGAGAGATTTTCGTCCATCACTTTTTCGCTAATATCTTTAAGTAGATACAAAAGAAACTCCGGTTTAATATTTTTTCGAATTTCACCCTGTTGTTGAGCTTCAATCATATCTTCAACAATTTCTGAATGATAACTTTCAGTACTTTCATTAATTAGTTTTTGCAGATCGGGATACTCATTATTTAAAATGTCATTAAAGAACTCTTCGCCCATATTTTCGGATGCTTTTTGTTCTAAAGCAATCACCTGATTAATTTTAGAAGCAAAAGCAATGTCCTGTTTCATAATTGCTCTGTATTGATCGTGCCATTCGGCCAAAACATTGATAAGCAAGTATTCTGCAAGCGCATCTTTTTTTTTAAAAAACTTGTAAAAAGTCATTTTACTTACATAGGCTTCTTTGCATATTTCTTCAACTGTAACTCTTTTGATTCCATATTTCCAAAACAATGTTTTGGCAGTAGCAGCTATATCTTGAAATTTTTTATTGTTTTTAAATTCTTCCATAATTTCTTACGAGTAAAACTTTTTATTTTATGCTTGGTATCATTAAAATCATTATTTTAAAAATGTCCGTTATTTCGGATATTGAAAAATTATAGCTTTTTAGAGCAAACTATCCAGCATTAAGTATACAAATATAGTATTATTAGGTTGAAAACGTATACTTAAGAGTCATCTTTTGTTTTTATTTAATAGTAAGGTGTGTATAATTTCAAAGGATGTTTTGGATAAATAAAGGATATGGTATGGATATGTCTAAATGCACAATGAAATAAGCTTTAATAATTTAAACCCTCGCACTTAAATCTAATGCATATCTACGTAAAAATAAATCTTGTTGACGAGCATTTGGGAAACTTCTGCAAGCTCAAAGATTAATAAAAACGCAAAAAGGTAATATTTCTCATGTTGTCATTACCCAACCTTTCTTGATGTTATAAATTTATTCTATTTTTGTATTACATCTTTATACAAAAAACAAATTATAGATAACATGAAACGAATCAATTTATTACTAATCTTCTCGCTATTAATTTCTTTTTCTTTTGCCCAATTAGATAAAACGCAAGAAAAACTCACATTTCTTTTAACCGGCGCCTCCTTTGCTTCGCCCAATAATGGCTGGTTCGAGTTAGGGTGCGATGTGCTGGGTGCAAAACCGTTAAACCGGGCAGTTGGAGGCGAAGCAATTGCGGACGCCGCAAATCGGATGATTGACGGCTCATTGTATAGTGCCGAAGAGTTTGAAGAGATTGATGCATTGGTGATAATGCAAGTGCATGAAAAAGACGTGTTTGAGAAGTCCGAAATTAAGGAAAACTACAAAGATTATAAAACTCCGTTTTCGCGTGAGAATTATGCTGCTGCATTCGATTATGTGATAAAACGATACATGGCTGAATGTTACAATCTCAAGTTTGATGAGAATTCAAAATATTACAACTCGCGCCATGGCAAACCTGCGGTTATTGTTTTGTGCACACATTGGCACGATGCACGTATGATTTATAACTCTTCCGTTCGCCAATTGGCGCAGAAATGGGGCTTCCCCGTTGTGGAGTTCGATAAATTTATCGGTTTTTCAAAGAATTCTCTTCATCCGGTTACCGGCGAGCAGGTTAGTCGAATATTCGCAGTTGATACACAAGAAAGTGATGGAGAAATTTACGGCTGGCATCCGGAAAACGGTCAGGATAAATATATTCAGCAGCGAATGGCAGCAATATTTGCTGATACGATGAGAAAAATACTGGTTTTCAAATAAAAGTGATTCGAGTTATCATTGGGTATGCTACGAAATCATTTTTTCTTTCGTAAAAGACGCTAAGACGCAAAGTATGAGCCCTCTCTGGCTGGCGCAGGTCTCTGACCTCTGCCTTAGGAGTTAGAGGCGCAAGTCTGGAGACTTGCGCCAGCGAGAGGTTCATTCCTAAAACTTTATTTTAAATCGGTTTTCTTGCAAATAAGCGGATGATATCGGCTTCACCTTTGTGCATTGGACCTTCATCCAGATGCACCGTTAATTCAGAGCGTTCAATTAGGTCAAGGGAGAGGAAGTCTTGTTTAATTTCCTCACATTCATAGAGCAGATGTTGACTACGTGGACCTCCGGTTTTGTTTCTTAGTTGAGTGGTGGTAAAAGCTTCAAGAATAATATGACCTCCGGGCTTCAGACTTTTTAGCAGATTTTGGTGTACCGTTTTTCTGATATCTGCCGGCATATGCACAAAAATCAGAGCAATAACATCGAAATATTCTTTTTCGCCATTAAATTCACTCAGATCGTGAATTTGATAGTTGATCTTTACCCCGTTTTCAGTTGCTAACTTCAGCGCTTTTTTTCGACCTTCCACACTTTGATCAAAGGCAGTAACTTCCCACCCTTTTGTGGAGGCATAAACTGCGTTACGACCTTCGCCCTCGCCAGGTAAAAGTAATTTTCCCGGCGTTAGTTCATCCAATTTGGTGGCAAACCAGGCATTTGGTTGGGTACCATAAACGTATGTTTCAGCGAAATACCGCTCGTCCCATTTTTCTTTCATGTTAGATTAATTTTATTGCAAGTTTATAATAATATAAATGTAGTTTCGTTATTTCGGGTTTTCAGGCTTTGTCTTTGCCGCTTTCTTACCAAAGAACTTAGGGAATAATCGTTTTTCGACAATAGTAGAACCAATTAAAGGCAATAAAGTTGATTTTTAACCTCTTCTTATAAAAGACTCGTTGATGTTTGCTGCAAAAATAAAGAAAAAGTTTATATTTGTCTGAACAACTAATAAATTTCTAATATGCGTATAAAAGATATCCTTCAAATTATTGAAACGTTGGCACCTTTGCCATTGCAAGAAGATTACGATAACAGCGGAATACAAGTAGGAGATACAAACAAAGAGGCAACAGGAGCGCTCTTTTGTATCGATGTGACAGAAGATGTTATTGATGAAGCCATATCGTTGAAATGCAACTTAATTATTTCGCATCATCCCATTGCATTTAAACCTTTCAAATCGTTGACGGGAAGAAATTATGTGGAGCGATGCATGATTAAAGCTATCAAAAATGATATTGCTTTGTACGCTGCTCATACCAATTTAGATAATGCAAAAGATGGAGTTAACTTTAAATTGGCATCGATGTTGGGCTTGGAAAATGTCAAAATATTGACACCCAAGAAGAATGCTCTTTTGAAGTTTGTAACCACTGTTCCACACAGTCATGAAGAAATAGTTCGCAATGCTATGTTTAACGCTGGCGCCGGACATATTGGCAATTATGATAGTTGCAGTTACAACTTAGATGGCGAAGGAACTTTTAAAGCGAAAGCAGGAGCAAACCCGCATGTTGGGGAGATTGATGAACTGCATTTTGAATCCGAAGTTCGCATAGAAACGGTTGTTCCAATTATCCGAAAAGATGAGGTGATGCGCGCACTGATTGCAGTACATCCTTACGAAGAGCCGGTGTTTGATCTATATCCCATAACAAATGACTGGAACCAAAACGGGAGTGGCATCACCGGAGTCTTGCCTGAAGGCATGTCAGAGAATGATTTCTTGTATATGCTTAAAGATGTTTTCAAGCTTCATCATGTTTCATATTCGCGTTTGCGAGGAAAAGAGATTCGCGAAGTTGCAGTTTGTGGAGGAAGTGGATCATTTTTAATTGGCGATGCCATAAATTATGGTGCGGACGTGTTGGTAACGGGCGAAGCAAAATACAATGACTTTTATGACGTCGAAGATAAGTTATTGCTTGCAAGTATAGGACATTACGAGTCTGAAATTTGTACAAAAGAGCTGTTTTATGATGTTATATCGAAAAAATATCCTAACTTTGCAATGCATTTATCGGCTTTCGACTCTAATCCGGTAAATTATTTGTAAATATAGGCGGTCGACATAAATCCCGCTTCTTACGAATGATGTAGTAAGCAATAATAAACTGCGTTAAAACCGCTACAATTATTGATTACTGCATTTTTTTATCTAAAAAAATTAAAATATAAATAGTATGGCTACAAAAAAACGAAAAACAAAAGAAATATCAGTAGAAGAAAGATTGCGCACGCTTTATAAACTGCAAATGTATCTTTCAGATATTGATAGAATTAGAACACTTCGTGGTGAACTCCCGCTGGAAGTTGCCGATTTGGATGATGAGATTGCCGGGTTGGGAACGCGCGTTAGTAAGTTTGAGTTGGATTTGAAAGAGATGGAAGCGAACATCACCCAACAAAAGATGAAAATTGAAACCAGCAAAGCAAAAATCGAACGATACAATACGCAACTGGAAAATGTGCGCAACAACAAAGAATTCGATCACTTAACCAAAGAGGTGGAATTTGAAACACTTGAGATTGAATTAGCTGAAAAACGCACCCGTGAATTCACTCAAAAACAAAAAGAGATTAAAGCGCAAATAGAAGAGGCAACGGCTCAGTTGAACGAAAAAAAGATCGATTTAGATCATAAGCAAAAAGAACTCGACGACATAATTTCGGAAACGAAAGCTAACGAAGAGAAAATTAGAGAAAAGGCAAAAAAAGTGGAAGCTTCAATTGAGCCTCGGTTAGTCACAGCCTTTAGAAGAATTCGTAAAAATGCACGTAACGGTTTAGGTATTGTCCCAATACAACGTGGTGCATGTGGCGGATGTTTCAATAAAATTCCACCTCAAAGACAGATGGATATAAAATTGGGCAAAAAAGTAATCGTTTGTGAATATTGTGGAAGAATTATGATTGATCCGGAAATTGCTGGGATTAAGGAGTAATCAGTGATCAGTAATCAGTGATCAGATGATATGATTTTATAAATCGGTTCTATAACATTTTCGAGAAGGCTGTTACGAAAGAAGAAATTCTTGTGGGACAGCCTTTTTTATCGTTGATTCTGGAAATTCTAACCGTACATTGCAGCTCTCATTCGCATTGTGCATAGGTTAACTCTCTCTCTCTCGCTGGCGCGACACACCGATTGCAAATCGGCTCGAGCGGAGCACTCAGCCAAAGTCTCCTTTAGGGGATTTAGGGGTAAAACTTCACTTTGCAGATCATCACCTGCAATGTGCATTATAAGAAACCAAGTTATGTACACTGCGGTTTGGAACCTCAATATCCGAACTTCCTGGTACAACCTCAACTCTCTCCCTTTTCGCTCATCAGCATATTCAGTGCTTCATCAAACGATCCTGCCGCAATAATTCTTTGAGAATTTACAAAGTATATTTCATCTGCATTTTTTATGGTATTAAGGCGATGTGCAATAATCACTTTCGTTGTTGAGATAGGTAAATTATTGAGAATAATTTCAAGCTGTTTTTCAGTTACTGTATCGATATTTGCGGTAGCTTCATCCAGAATCAGTAGCTCCGGTTTTCGTAGAATCGCCCGCATAAAAGCAATAATCTGTTTTTGACCCAAACTTATACTATCTCCTGACATCTCAATGGGCGTTTCAAGCCCTTTTTCAAATGGTTTGAGCAGATTTAAAAGCTGAGCGTTACCCAGCTCTTTTTCAAGCTGTTCGTTTGTGAGCGCACCACATTCACTATTTCCATAAAGAATATTCTCGCGTATTGTTCCCGTGAAAAGTATGGGGTCCTGAAGTATAAATCCTACCTTAGAAGCTCTTTCACAAGCGGTGTACGATCGGATGTCTTTGCCGTCAAGCAAAATAGTTCCTTTTGTGACATCGTACAATCGACTAATTAACGATGCGGTAGTTGTTTTGCCTCCGCCTGTTGGACCCACGAAAGCATAGGTTTTACCTCGTTGCAAATCGAAACTAACATCTTTCAGCACTTCTTCCCCAGTTGGATAGGAGAACGAAACATTCCGGAAGTGTATAAGCGATGAACCAAAAGTGTCATTCATACTTTCAATAATTGGCAGATTGCTTTTTAGCGAAAGCAGATGAGAAATCCTATCCCAAGCCGCAAGCGTTAATTGAAAACTTGCCCAAAGATTGGCAATTTGTCGCAATGGATTATAGAAATTAGAAACATACGCAATGAAGCTTATCAACAAACCTACCGAAAAACGTCCTTGAATAATAAGCCAGATACCCAACGATAACACTATGAGCTGTCCAATATTTGATGCAAACGTATAAATTGGACTCAAAATGCTATTGGCAATACCGGCACGAATAGATTTTTTGTAATTCTCCCTGTTTGCATCCTTTAGACGTTTGCGAAAATAGTCACGTCGATTGAATGCAACCACAACTTTGAAGTTTGCAAGGCCTTCCTGAACTTCAGCAGAGAGATTGCCCAAGCTTTTGAGTGTGGCTTCGTTCTTTCTTCGAATCCACGGAGAGACGCTTATTGTAAAGATTAATAAAAGGAGTGTAGGAGAAAGTGTCGCCAATCCCAATGGCAGATTTATTGCCAGAAGAAATATTCCGGCTCCTACCATTATTATTAAATTTCTAATAAATTGCATCAACGATTGAGAGAAAAACTGATTCAACTTATCCGTATCGTTGTTGATGCGCGAAATGAGATCGCCCGCTTTATTTTGATTGAAAAAATCGAGCGGAAGCTCTTGAAGTTTTTCGAAAACAGAATTACGTAGACGGAAGAGCATACGTTGCCCTATTCCGCCCATCATACGAATCTGCACATAGTTGAGAATATATGCTGAAATGTAAATTACCAAAAGTATTCCTGCAAAAATGAGTACTCCTTGGTAATTTTTTGTTTGAACATGTGCGTCAATTGTGTAACCTAACAGATAAGGCCCCAGCAAACTTAATCCGGCATTTAGAAGAATTGCCACAAATGCAACAATGAGATTGCGGCGCTCCTTACCGATAATAGTGAATAGTTTTTGCAGTGATGCAAGCACCCTACGCCTTCCTTTAATTTTCTTATATGGTTTATTCAGATTATAATTCATACTGTTCTGTGCTTTGTTGTGATTTATAAATCTGAATATATTCCGGTGAACGCTTCATTAAATCCTTGTGTTGTCCCGAAGCTATAATTTCTCCTCCCATGAGGAGGAGTATTTGGTCAAAATCTTTTACCGGTTCAATTTTTTGAGTAATGGATATGAGTGTCAAATCGGGATAATTGCTCTGAATATTAGCAAGGATTCTATCTTCGGTTTTTTGATCCACCCTTGCCGTAAAATCATCAAGAAGCAGTATGTTCGGATTCAAAGTCAGCGCTCTTGCCAGCATAATTCTTTGTTTTTGTCCTCCGGACAGACTGCTCCCTCTTTCTGAAACTATGGTTTCTAACTTTTGAGGCAATGATTCAATAAAATTGGATAACTCCGCTGTTTCGATTGCTTTTTGCAACGCCTCTTCTGTAACCGAATCGCTGAAACCAATGTTTTCTTCTAAACTCATGTTGAATAACACGCTATCCTGAAAAACCAACCCAACATCTTTGTACAATGTTTCTCGTGCATATTTATCAATAGAAATTCCATCCATTTCGATGGTTCCCGAATCAGCCGGAATCAGATTGGTAAGGAGATAGAGCAATTGACTTTTGCCTGCGGCAGTGGGACCAATGATAGCAGTTTTACTACCGGCTTTAACCGAAAATGAAACGTTTTTTAGAATAGGTTTATCTTCGTATGTCAGTGAAACGTTTTTTAGTAGAATATTTCCTTTTACCTCACTTTTTATGGTTCCTTCTTCTTGGGGTGGCGGTGTAGAAAGAATACTTTGTATCCTCTCGTTGGAAGCAGTGGCCGATGCAATTACGTTACTCATAAATCCTATCAGCATAACCGGAAAAATGAGCATAACAACATAACTGTTGAATGCGGCAAAATCACCAATAGTCATGGTGTCCATAACCACATAATGACCACCTAACGCAAGAATCAGAACGATGGCAAGATTTGAAACAAACATAATGCTGGGAACAAGTATTGAAAAAAGACGGACAATCGAAAGTCCCAAATTTCTCGACTCCATGTTCTTTTCAAGAAACTTCTGATTTTCGGGTTGTTGTGAATTCAATACCCT
>Ga0265294_10006113_pt1 | contig 14538 bp, 16 predicted proteins | sample MunlanPumphouse3_FD_192504 | JGI IMG/M metagenome (GOLD analysis project Ga0265294, IMG submission 192504) | Groundwater microbial communities from a municipal landfill in Southern Ontario, Canada - Pumphouse #3 | ecosystem: Environmental > Aquatic > Deep subsurface > Groundwater | place... | reverse complement strand
CAGTAGTTCACCCATAGTTAAAGAATTTGTCAAGATAGATAAAACTTTATCTTTAAAATATTCTTGATCATAAACTTTATATAAATCATGTAGTTCTTTAGCTTGTTTGATTGAATTAATTTTTAATTGTTTCAAATCTTTGTTTTTCCTAAGCCATATATGTAGCGGTTTATCACTAAATATCACCTTGTTAATGTTATCTAGTTTGCCTTCTTTAGCTAAGATTTGAGATTTAATGCTTTTTAATTTTTTACTAGCAGCACTTCCGTTAGAAACTTTTCCAAGTGTTGGTATTTGTTTCTCATATTCTTTCTTAAAAGCATCAATTAAAGGGGTAAATTTTAAATAATTTTTATATTCTTCGATATTAATTTTTAATTTATTTAAAGTCTTATAAAAATTTTCAGTTTCTTGTTTATTATCAAAATTTATTGGTTGTAAAATCATACTATCATAAGTAGCCATTCTAACCTTACTATCTTCGAAATAAATATTTATATCAATAGAACGTGTCTTAGCTAAATTAATAATGTCACTTATGCTTTCTCTATCAACTTCGCTTAATTCTATATAAACTTCTTTTAATTTATCTAAACATTGTTCATAACTACTAATTTCGTTTTCCAACATTATCTTTTTTTTGATTTCTTCAATATAATTAATAAACTTTTTTTCATTTTTAATAATCAATTTCCTAAAGTTAGACTCAATATGGCAAATTATATCTGGATCAGTCCAATATATTTTTTCAAATATTTTAGAAACCTCATTATAATTATCACTTTTCTTACTTCTAACATTCAGGAAAGATGTCATATATTCATTAACATTATAAGTATAATCAAAATCTTCACTTGTAAGTTCAACCCCTGCTAATTCAAACTGATTAAAAAATTTATTAATAATTTCGTTTATGGAATTAAAATTGAAGTCATAATAATTATTCATTTCAAATATTAAATTATCAAACCCCATCTTCTCAAAGTAAGTATTAAAAGGATTAAGAACAAATCTTATATGTTCTAAATTACTAACCTTAATTTTTAAAGCTTCAGATTTCGTATTTTTATCTTTAATATCAAAAGATTTGCTTTTGGTGTCGATATATTTTTTTACACGATCTTTGTATTCTATATATTTTTCAGAAAGAGATTCGATTTTTGAATAGAATTTTTTAATGTTGGCTTTATTGTTGGTTGGCATTGTATTAAGCAAGATTTTTTTAGCTTCGATATCTTCTACAATGAAATCTAAAAAACTATTCATTTTCTTCTTCCGCCTTTTCTTTAACTGCCAATTTTTTTTCTTCTAAAACTTGTATAAAACCAACTATTTCCTCATAAACTTTAATTAATTCATTTAAACTAAGATTCGATAAATCAAAATTTACTTTAGTTTCTTCTTTATTCATAAAATCACCCTTTCTTATTCATAACCAGCCAAATCTTTAACAAAATCAATTGAAATAGAAATAGCAGCTCCTCTGGAGCTTGACTCTAAACTATCAACGTCTTGCCCTTCTATCCAAATATATACTCTTGCCCTAGTAATACCGTTAGGTATTTGAAAAATAGGGTTGTGAAAATCTTCTTCAGTAATAGTGTTTTGCAAGGCAAAATGAGAAGTATCTAACGGGATGCCTGAACCTTCATGACCATTCATATGTTCAAGATGAGTTCCTTCAGCTATAATTCCGTAAGTAGGACTATATTGACCATCAATAATATTTATACCATATGATTCTAACATAGAATCAATAGAAACAGATGAATGCAACGTACTATTAGGTTCAAAAATAACCATTTGGCAATTATTGTTACACACTATATTTTGAATAATATTAATATCAGATCTTGTGTTAACACTTCCAACTTTAACAAACCCAAATCGCATCGAATTCATAATACCTTCCATTGCTTTTCTATCATCAGGAATAATTCCTTCATCAAAGTCAACAGATGCTGCCTCTAAAAAGAGATTGTCGCTTTTTGGAGAACCACTAACATTTTTCAAAAATAAATCAAAAGCAATATAAGAGTTTTTAGCATCAAAATTATCTTCATTCATTAATGATGCGTTTAAATATTGTTTCTTGCTTTTGTCTTTTTCGCGGTTTATTTCCCCTTTATATATATCGAATTTATCACGATTCGGATTATTAATACCATTAGAGGATACCGGCCACAGGCCTTTGGTCCACTGATTAGTATGACTTGGATAAGTTGTATTTAAATCATTTATTACAGTATCTAAAGAGATATCTACAGAATCAGAAAAATTAATACCGTCAAGTGAAATAAATAAACCGTGGTCGCTAGAGACCGACAGATTAAGAAACTTGACTTTTACATTTAAAGAAGCCGATAGCCAAGCATATGAAGCTACAATTAATAAAATTCCAGCAGAAACTGCTATCACCATTAATAGAGGGACATTTGCTCTAGTAATATTTGCATTTTTTTTCTTTTTTTTACGTTTTTTAATTTTACTGCTATTAGGTTTACTTTTAATATTATGTTTACTCATAAATCACCCCTTTTGATAATTAAAGAGTAACCAACAACTGATTACTCTTTATTATACTATTGATAACTAATTACCAACATAATCCTAGTCAGTATTATTTAATATAAATTTTATAATTATTCTACTGTAACTGTTCTAGTTACTCTAGCAGCATAATTTCCTGCCCAGTCGCTTACATCATAAGCTACAATGTATACGCCTGGAACAGATGTATCAACCGGATTAATAGTATGGATTTTAGTAGTAATATCACCATCTGTATCATCACTTGCAGTTGCTCCTGCATCAATATATGTACCATCTACCGGTACAGTCACGTCTGTATCACCAAGTAATAATATTTCGGGTTTTGTTGTATCAGTTCCAGGGTTTAACACTGGACCATCATAACCAACATCTCCTTCTTCGAATCTTTGTTTAGTAAATCCGAATTTAACTGAGATTTTCTTACCAATTGAAGCAAAGTCATAGTTATCTATATCTTGTCCTTCAATATAAATATAAATTCTAAGTTTTGTAATACTATTTGGCGCTAATGTCATGAATAATGGACGACTTGTCCCGTTCATAATCTTATAAGTGTCAGTAAATGTTGGATTATCTACAAGTAATGCAGTTGAAGTATATGTGTTATATTGAAGACCATCATAAACATCAACGTTACTTCCTAAAGGAATTTCACTTCCTATAGCATATGTAGGATAAGTAGTACCATTAACAATAGGGCTACAACTTGCTGCAGTATAAGAAGCGGCTTGTGTAATATCTAAACCTGTTCTTACTTTACATGCAGTATCGTACCAACTAATTGCATTATTTACGTGTGCTTTATCATTTGGTTCCCATATTTGAGCTTTTCTACAAATTCCTGTTAACTCATCAATAACACTAGGTATACCTTCTCCGTCAGCAGCACAGTTAATACCTGTGATTGTTGCTGGATTAGTAGTTATTCCAGAAACACGTCCGATTTGAGAAAATGCAACTCTTACTGAGTTTTCAATACCAGTATTAGCTACTCCACCAGCAGCTACACCAACTTCTGAATCATCTGTTAAATAAATTGCTTCTTCATTAAGCGAATTTAATTCTTGAATATATTGAGTACCGGAAAAATTTCTTACGAATAAATCAAACACGACATAACCGTCTTGTTCATCTTCTCCTATATTATAGTTATCAACTCGACTAGCAACAAGTCTATATCCACCTGTTGTAGCAGTTAAACTTGCTTTTTCGAATATTTTCATTCTTGATGCAACTGTATCCATATCACCTATTGATGACATAGGAATTAATCCTGCACCGCTCCAATTATTAGTGTTTCCAACATATGAAGCAGTATCATAATTTAGTTGCGAAATAGCAACAGTTGTATCCCAAGTTTCTCCGTCTAAAGACAATAATAAGCTATCAGTTGATGCAATTTCTACATCGAAACTAGACACATTAACAGTCCTCATCCCAATAAACCATGCGTATGTTGATGCAGACAATACTATCGCAGCCAACGTACATATAACAACCAGATTCCTAACACGACTTGTAAGTTTTTTGTTTTCTTTTACCATAATACATCTCTCCCTTTTATTTCTCAATAAATTCTGATTTAAAGTCCATATGAATTTTGATTTCGCCGCCCAAAATATTGTCGTTACATTCTGGATCATTACCCTCTAGCCAAATGACTATTGTGTACTTGTTCTTATTCCCTGGACTGAAATTCTTAACTTGATCTGTCACAATAACAGTATCCGATTCAAACGGAACCGTATTTGGTTCAGGTTTCCCATTTTTAGCTATTTTTGCATAAATTGTTTCTACACCATTTCTGTAAATCTTTACTCTTACTGCTTCATCGACACTTTTTATAACATCATCGATAACCACTTCAGCCCAATAATTAGACGTTTCTTCCCCAAGATTTTCAATATAGAAAGTATAAGCAACATAATTATCACCATTGTGTGATCCGTCATAATCGTCTAAATCGTCTGGTAACCACTTATAAGAAATATTGTCAAAATTATCAACTGTTTTAGCAAATAGCTCTGATCTAAAAACTTTGTAATCTGGGTCATCATATATAATAATGTTTTTTTTCAAATATAAATTTCTGTCTAGTGTTATAGAAAAATTACCACTATTATAAACGATACCAGCTGCAACATATAAAATAAGTAACAATAACACAAATATAAGTAGTACTAACTTAATCATTTTAATTAATTTTTTCTTACGCTTAACTTTGCTAGCACTTATTACAAATCCGTCATTCATCTCTTCCTATTTCCTTTTCTATATGTAGGCTAATATACATATTTCGACACTTTTATCGTAATATATGTTTTAATTTTATCATATTTACACAATTTGTCAATACAAATTCAAGTTTTTGTCGGAAATTGTAGACTTAATATTCCAATACCAATATAATTATGTTAATAGTGCCTTTTCCTGCTCGGTTAAATTATTAAATAAAAAAAGAGGATTAATTATCCTCTAAACTTTTATTTAATAAAATATCTTTAGTATTTTCCTTGCCTCCGCGATTATATTTTACCTTAATAGTATCGCCAACTTCATATTTATATAACACAAATCTTAAATGAGCAACACTTTTAATAGAAGTTCCTTCTATTTCAGTAATAACATCACCTTGTTTTAGATCGGCAACCATAGCCGGAGAATCATCGCTTACATTAGCTATAACCGCACCATGAGTAACACTCTTATCAACATTAATACGGTAATAATTTAATTGACCATAATCATGAAGGTCTAATAGTTCCACTCCTAAAAGTGGTCTTTTTATTTCTTCACCTTTTTCTAGTCTATCAACTGTAGCCATCGCTAATTCAATTGGTATAGCAAATCCCATACTTTCAATCTCGTCCTTTACTAATTTCAATGAATTAACTCCAATTACTTCTCCATTAATATTACATAAAGGTCCACCACTATTACCAGGATTAATTGCTGCATCTGTTTGAAGCACTTCCATCATAAAACTACCTTTATTTGTTAAATCAACTTCAACTGTACGATCTTTTCCAGATAAAATACCTTTCGTAACTGTTCCCATGTATATTTTACCTAACGGAGAACCAACTGTGAATAAAGTATCTCCTAAATTCAAATCAGTACTAGCACCTATTTCAGCTACTTGTAAAACACTATCAACAGCAACTGACAAAACAGCTATATCTGCGTATTCATCACTACCTAATACAGTAGCTTCCACTATTTCCCCAGACGTGTTAATTACTTGTACCAAATTTGCTCCTTCAATAACATGATGGTTAGTAATTAAGTAACCAAAATTATCGTCTTTCTTATAAATAAATCCAGTTCCAGTACTAATCATTTTATTGCCATCGTACGATTCAACATACAAAACAGCGTCATACACCTTGTCCACCGCACTCATAATTGTGTCGGATTCAGTAACAGTCACTTTTTTCACTTCTTCTTGAATTGTTTTACCACTAATTGGTAAGTAATAGAAAGCTGCAACTGTAGCAATAATTCCAACAAAGAACGCCAATATTACAGACGTCGCAAAAATACTTTTTTCTCTCATATATAAACCTCCTAATTAATGTTTGTAATATCTTTCCAGTTGTCCGGAAAGCCAATTTTATTTAATATTGCATTCAATGGTACAACACTTATTTTACCATTTAATATGTCTACTTCATAACTAATTTCATTAATTAATTCTTTAAATTCATCATTACTAAGCATTTGACGCATGATAATTAATAAAGCAAATAAGTCATTTTTTCCATAATTATATTCATCATTAGTCATTGAAATGTCTAATTGATAATGAAATTTATTGTTAGGAATTGAACGTTGAGTCCTGTGATCATATAAAATATCTTCATGAGCACATAAATTTCGATAATTTGAAAGAAGTGCTAAATATATAATTAGGGATTCAATATCAATGTTATATATTTCTGAAATTGTTATTTGGTCATTCTCTTTTAGTATGCTAAACAATTCAGAAACAATTCCGAAAGATAAAACTTTTACCGAAACCCACATTGGAATATATCCATAGTTAGATAAATAATGCATAGTTGCGCTATGTTGTCTTCCATTCACTCTTACTTGTCTTTTCATCTTAGTTAAAATATCTCTTACTTGTCTCGTTCTCATAACATCTTGTGTAAAATTTCTGGGATTTAAATAATCTTTTTCTCTATAACCATACTTTTTAGACAATTGATAACTAATAATAGATTTAACGTTGTTTTCGATAATCAAAATATATTTGAACATTATATTTCTTAATCTTCTATCAAATAAAAAGATCGCATACAATTCTTCAAATGTTGTTCCTTCAATAAACTTAATGTCCTTATATGAACGCATAAATAAATGTCTATAACCACTGATAAAAAAATAATTTTCACGAAAAAGTATCGATTTTGCCTTATCGATATCATTTACAATTAACCCCTTAGACCTTAGTATATCTATTTGTTCATCGATAGTTCTAAATACCTTGTTCTTCATCACATCACCTACTATATAAGTATAACATATTCAGAATAAAAAAATATAGTTTTTTTAATAATTATACTTCACCAAAATATTTTAGCAAAGCATTTACAATGGTTTTTGAGACTTTATTTTGATAACTATCTTGTTTTAATAAGTAGCGATCATTAGGATTACTTATATACCCAATTTCTAATAATACTCCAGGTAATTTTACTCTTTTACTTAAATACATATCATTTATTTCTTTTATTTTACGCCTAGAATATAAATTTTTTCTAAACTCTTCTTGAATAATTTTAGCTAAAATTAAATTGTTTTCATTAACGTCATCATAGAATACTTGAGCACCTCTCCAAGTACTAGAAACTTCTGCATTTAAATGTATAGATAAATATAAATCACATTCTGATTTATTAATTAAATTACCTCTTCTTGATAAATCACTACGTTTACGATTAATAGTATTCGGAACAGCTAAATCATAATTGCCTTCGCGTGTCAAATACACAATAGCCCCACGTTTCTCTAATTCTAGTTGAAGCTTTTTGCTTATCGCTAAATTAATATCTGATTCTTTCAATTCTTTATAAATAGCTCCCGGATCTAAACCTCCATGTCCAGGATCAATATATATTACTTTTCCTAACAAAGGAACATCAATAGCTTTTACAAAACCAATTGCACATAAACTAATAATGAACAAAAATAAAACACCTATTCTATATTTAAGCATAAACTCACCTAATAAAATATATGTTTTATTTTATGTTAAATGTATTCCAAGGATATTTATTTGGCAATTCTGTAGTAAAAGTTAGTAATTCTTTCGTTATTGGATGTAAAAAAGCTAAACTAGTAGCATATAAAGCTATTTGTTCTCCTACTTTACTACTACTATTATATTTTTGATCACCATATAATGGAAAATTCCTACTAGAAAATTGTACCCTTATTTGATGTGAACGACCAGTTTTTAAATTAATCTTAACCAATGACATATTATTCTTATAATCAATTAATTCATAATCTAAAATGGCTTCTTTGCCTTTTTCGTCTACTTTCACTATGTTTTTATTGGTATCTTTTAATAGTTTATCAATAAATGTTCCTTTATCCAAAACTTTATTCATAGTAACAGCATAATACTCTTTTTTTATTTGATGAGTTCTAATTTGTTCACTTAATCTAGAAGCACTTTTAGAAGTCTTAGCAAATACCATTATTCCCCCAACAGGTCTATCTAGACGGTGAACCATTCCTAAGTAAACATTACCTGGTTTGTTATATTTTTCTTTTATATATTTTTTCAACATTGTTAGAAAATCTAAATCTTCACTATCGTCTTCTTGAACAGGAACGTTAATAGGTTTAATAACTACTAACAAATGATTATCTTCATATATTACTTTAATCATTTATTTCCCATCTGCCATATATACCACAAGGCAAAATTAAATCATCTCTAGTAATAGGTAAACCTAATTCCCCAGCATCTACTTTACCATTAGGATATAAAGGTAAAATAGTAGTTCTTAAAATATTTTCTAAAACTATACTAGAAATTCCTGTCGTATATGAATTAATTAAGAAAAACAATGGTTCTTCACTTAATATTTTTAGACAAGCATTCATTAAATTATATATATTATCTTCAAATTTCCAAACTTCACCATTTGGACCTCTTCCATAACTTGGAGGATCCATAACAATACCATCATATTTATTACCTCGACGATATTCTCTTTCAACAAATTTCAAGCAATCATCTATTATAAATCTTATCGTATTATTTTCTAATCCTGATAACTTCATGTTTTCTTTAGCCCACTCTGTCATTCCTTTAGAAGCATCAACGTGTACTACTTCAGCCCCTGCTTTTGAACAGGCCATAGTAGCCGCCCCAGTATAAGCAAATAAATTTAATACTTTTACTTTTTTCTTACTATTTCTTATTTTATTCATCATAAAATCCCAATTAGTGGCTTGTTCAGGAAATAATCCCGTGTGTTTAAAATTAGTAGGACTTACTTTAAAAGTTAATTCTTTATATTTTATTGTCCAATAGTCTGGTAATTTATTTTTAAATTCCCAGTATCCCCCACCTTTATCAGTTCTAAAATAATGTCCATCTACTTTATTCCATGTTTCATTATTAGAAATTATCCACATAGCTTGCGGATCAGGTCTTCTTAAAGTAACATTACCCCATCGTTCTAATTTTTCTCCATTACCAGCATCTAAACATTCATAATCTTGCCATTCTTTACTTAAGCGCATATTTCACTTCCTAATCTTCTAATTCGTTAATAGCTTTTTTAATAACATCAATAGAATTCATCATCATATTTTCTTCTTCTTCATTTAATTTTAAATATATTCTTTCTCTTAATCCATGTTTATTTATAATAGATGGACCACCAACAAATATATCATTTGTTTTATCATAAGAAGATACTGTAATAATAGTATTTTCATCTCCTAAAATAGCATTAGTAATTCTTACTAAACACATTCCAATACCATAATAAGTTGCACCTTTACGATTGATAATATCATAAGCAGCATTTTTCACATTTAAACATATTTTATCCATATCTTCTTTTTTTAGATATTCATTAATGCTTTGTAATCCAACCCTAGCATTACTCCATGCTACAAACTCGCTATCCCCATGTTCTCCCATTACATAAGCATGAATATTTTTAGGATTGATATCTAATTCATTACCAATCATATAACGTAGTCTTGCTGTATCTAAACTTGTCCCACTACCAATAATTTTATAGTGAGGCATTTTGGAATATTTCCATGTTAAATAGGTCATGATGTCTAATGGATTAGTAGCTATTAGAAAAATACCATCAAAACCATTATTCATTACTTCTGTAACAATTTTTTTAAATATTTTACTATTTTTATTAATTAAATCCATTCTTGTTTCACCAGGATTTTGATTAGCTCCTGCTGCTATACAAACAATATTAGCATCTTTACAATCTGAATAATTACCTACAGTAATATTGATTCTTGAAGGCGCAAAGGCTAAACAATGATTTAAATCCATTACTTCTCCTTCGATTCTCTTAGTATCTAAATCTATTAAAACCAATTCTTGAACATTGGTTCTTTGATTTAGCAAAGCGTAAGCATAACTCATTCCTACATTTCCACAACCAATTATTACTACTTTATTATTCATATTATCACCTATCTAATTATATCTTAAATTGTTTTAAAATAAAAGAAAAAAGTATAACAATGTTATACTTCTTACAAACTCTTCTATGAAATTTTTATCTCTTACTGAATTGTGGAGCTCTACGAGCTTTCTTAAGACCTGGTTTTTTACGTTCTTTAATTCTTGAGTCTCTTGTTATAAAACCAGCACGTTTAAGAATTGTTCTAAAATTTGTTTCGTTATCAATATTAGGAGCATCATATTCTAATAAAGCTCTTGTAATACCTAAACGAATTGCACCAGTTTGACCATTAAATCCACCACCATCAACTTTTACATCAATATCGAATAATTCATCAGTATTGGTAATAGTTAAAGGTTGTTTTAGATCCATTACATTTGTTTCATAAGGAAAGAAATCATTTACATCTCTTCCATTAACAGTAATTTTTCCTTTACCTGGAGTTAATTTAACTTGAGCAACTGAAGCTTTTCTACGTCCAGTTCCGTTATATATTTTTTTTGCCATTTAAACCCTCCTAATTTACTTTCATTTCGATTGGTTTTTGAGCTTCGTGTGGATGTTCTTCACCAGCATAAACAAATAATTTTCTATACATTTGTCTTCCTAGTCTTCCGTGTGGAAGCATCCCTTTGATAGCTCTTTCAACCATTTCAACAGGATAGTTATCTTTCATAGTTCGAGCAGTTCTTTGTCTTAATCCTCCAGTATATAAACTGTGGTTATAATAAATTTTCTTATCTAATTTATCACCAGTAAGACGGATTTTTGAAGCATTAATAACGATAACAAAATCACCACAATCAATATGTGGAGTGTATGTTGGTTTATGCTTCCCTCTTAAGACATGTGCAGCTTTAGTCGCTAAACGACCAAGAACCATTTCATTAGCATCAATAACATGCCATTTACGCACTAAGTCTTCTGTTCTTTGCATGTAAGTATCTTTCATATTTTTTTCCCTTTCTAATATTCAGTGAATTTTCCCAGAATTCACTATTGGGATAAATAAATGTACCAGTTTAAATTGTACTAAAAATCTCATTAAAAGTCAATGTTTATTTAGCTTTTTCACAAGTTTTATTTGACTTTATGTAAGTAATTAGTAAAATACATCTTTTAAGTATAATCCTTCTGGATTAGCAGTGATTCCTGCTTTCCTACGATCTTTAGCAGCGATGATATCAATCATTGCTTCACTCTTATATTTACCTTCTCCAATTTCAATCAAAGTTCCCACAATATTTCTGACCATATATCTTAAAAAACCTGTTCCCAAGAAAGAAATAGTTACCTTGTTAACGTTTTTTAAATCTCTAATCAAATTAGTTTGAACTATTGTTCTAACAAAGTCATCTTTTTCTTCATCGGTTTTGGTAAATGATTTAAAATCGTGAGTCCCTTCTAGATATTTTAAAGCTCTTTCCATTTCTACAACATCTAACTTTTTAGAATGTTGGTAAATATAATCTTTTTCAATCGGATCATATTCCCCCATATTAATTTTATAAATATATTCTTTAGCTTTAACATTGAAACGAGCATGAAAAGTTTCTTTTACTTCAATCATCTCTTTAATATATATATCTTTTGGTAATAAACTATTCATAGCCATTTTTAATTTCTTAGGCTCTATACCATTATTAATATCAAAATGAGCTTTTTGGTTTAGTGCATGAACTCCAGCATCTGTTCTACCAGATGCGTTAATATCAACTTTTTCGTTATTATTGATAGTCTTTAAAACTTTTTCAATCTCTCCTTGAATAGTTTTAACTCTAGGTTGTTTTTGATACCCTTTATATCTCGATCCATCATACGAAAATGTTATTAAATATCTCATGCTACTACCTCTTTCATTATAATTACTACTATTAATGCCAAATGAATTAAAGTTAAATAAACATCAAAAAATCCCCATTTATTAATCCTAAAATTAGTTCTTTTCTCACTTATATTATAAAGCCTTACTTCCATAACATCTGCCAATTGATTAGCTCTTTTCAAAGTTAGGGCAAACATTGGAAACAACATTGCTTTAATAGCTATAAATTTACCTGCAAAATTAGAATTATCATAATCAATTCCTCTGCTTGCTTGTGATTTCAATATTTTATTACCTTGATCAATTACTGTTGGTATAAATTTTAATGCCAAACTTATTGATAAAGCTATTTTACTAACTTTCACACCAATTAATTTTAAGGGTGATAAAAACAATTCTAACCCATAAGTTATCTCGTTTGGTGGAGTTGTAAGTGTAAGAATAGTTGTATACAAAACTATTAACACTAATCTTAACATCATGATAACTGTTACTTCTAAAGTTGCATGAGAAAAGTAATTAATTATAATTATAAAAATTAAGAGAAATCTTAAAGTCTTTACTGCTTTTAAATATATCTTAACTGGAATATGTGACATAAACATCATAAGTAAAGTTAGTGCACATAGGAATAAACTTAATTCGATTGTGTTACAAATAAATAACATTGAAATAAATAGTAAAGTACATATTATTTTAGATAATGGATGCATATAATGTATTTTTGATTTAATAGGATAATATTTGCCAACCATAATATTATTTAACATAACGGTATATATCCTTCATTAGATCCATAATATCATCACGATACCCTATTTTGATTCCTTTTTTCAAAAGTACCATATTAGAAAAATCCATTATTTTGGGGCATTTTATTCCATATTTATCTAAAACATCTGGTTGACTAAATATTTCATACTTAGTTCCTTCTAAAACTATTTCACCTTTATCTAAAACAAAGATATAATCACTTATTTTATGTAACATATCTACATCATGACTTATTACTATTATCGTTTTATTATATTTGTTTTTTAACATTTTGATCAACTTAATTAAATTATTTTTACTGCCACTATCTAAGCCAATGGTCGGCTCATCTAAAATAATTACTTTTGGATTAAAAGCAAGTACTGAAGCAATAGCTATTTTTCTTTGTTCTCCTCCACTTAAACTAAAAGGATTACGTTCTAAGTAACTATCATCTAGTTCAACCATCTTTAAAGCATCGCTACATCTTTTATCTATATTATTTGTTTGGTATTTAAAATACTTCATTCCAAATATTATTTCTTTTTTAACAGTGTTATTAAAAAATTGTTCTTCTGGGAATTGAAATATTAATCCTACGTCAAATCTTAATTTGTTAACGTTTTTTATTTTTTTGCCATTTTGATTAGTAAATCTACCAATACGAACCTTCCCATAAGTAGGCACTAATATGGCATTAATTAATTGCACTAAAGTGCTTTTTCCACTACCGCTTCCACCAACAATACCATTTATCTTATCTTTCTTAAATTCGATATTAATATTCTTTAAAGCTTGTTTACTTAATGGTGTACGATGATTATATATATAACTAACATTTTCAAATTTTATTTCCATAATAAATCCACCATCTCATCCATATCTAAAATAATTTTATCAACCAAACCATAATATTTTAATTTAATTGATAAAGAAGCCATAAATGGAAGATCAATACCAATATTGTTGAAAACTTTTTCTTCTTCCAAAACAAGTTCTTTAGGGCCTTTTAATATTACTTGTCCTCGATCAATAACAACAATTTCTTCCCCGTATAAACTATCTTCTAAATCATGAGTAATATTAATAATTGTAAGATTATCAGTTTTATGTAGTTCCTGTAATATTTTATATGTTTTTTCTTTTACTTCACGATCGACCATTGTTAACGCTTCATCTAATATTAATATTTTAGGTTCAATCACTAATGCCGAAGCAAGTGCTACTAATTGTTTTTCACCACCACTTAAACTATATGGTTCTCTTTCTAACAAGTGATATATTCCTAAATATCTAGTAAACTTTTCAATTCTTTTCCTTATTTCCACTTTATTATATTTCATATTTTCTAATGAAAAAGCTATATCGTCCATTACTGTTTCAGCTACAAATTGATTATCAGGATTTTCAAATACAACTCCTATTTTTCTACGAATGGTTTTTAAGTTATCATTGCATAATAAAGATTGGTCAATATTTATATAAGAATTAACTCTAATTAATCCTAAAATAATTTTAATTAAAGTACTTTTACCACTACCATTAGGTCCTACAATTGTAGTAAAACTACCTCTTTTAATTTCTAAATCAAATCGACTAAAAATTAATTTATTATCATATTTAAAATTCAAATCTTTTATTATAACGATATCATCCATAAAACCACCACCATATTTATATATTATATTACATTATCCCTTTGATTACAAGAAAAAGGCT
>Ga0265294_10006112_pt1 | contig 14539 bp, 10 predicted proteins | sample MunlanPumphouse3_FD_192504 | JGI IMG/M metagenome (GOLD analysis project Ga0265294, IMG submission 192504) | Groundwater microbial communities from a municipal landfill in Southern Ontario, Canada - Pumphouse #3 | ecosystem: Environmental > Aquatic > Deep subsurface > Groundwater | place... | reverse complement strand
AATATAATTTTGAAAACCGTTTGATCAGACCCAGCAGAAAATCCTTTTCAACATCTCCTATAGGAAATCCGTCCAGGGCCGTCCGGAAAATGACATGGTACACGGCTGTTTCGTTAGAAACGATCATCCGTGATATACGCGGCGTTGTTATCCATCCTTGTTATTGTTTTACGGATATGAAATTTTTGAGACACGGTCTTTATTCTGTAGCAGGATCGTTCAAGCTTGTACTGCATAATTTACCTGTCCCAATTTTTTTTGGCGAATTGTCTGTTCTCAGATCGACTATTCCTGTCTATCTATTTTTCTCATCCATTTCGATATTAAGCAAAATTACGCTGGGTCTAAATGGCCGCAGTTATGATCAAACCCGATTTTTCTTAAAAGTAACATGCGGGAATCTATCTTTTTTTTAAATCTGTAAAAATCTGTATAGCCTGTTGTGGACAATATTTTTTTTGACAACTATGTGCGACAAGGATCGGGACAGTGTCCAAAGATTGATAGCCGCAAAGAGTCACAAAAAACGCAAAAGGAGGTAATGTTTTTGTGAGTTTTGCGTTTTTTTGTGGCTGAAAAGCAGCTTCTGTTAGAAGCTCTTATTATTTCCATTATTGCCTCAAACGAAGTGCTCCTCAAGTGATAGCGCTCCTTAGTCCGCCCGCAGATTACGTTGAAAAAATTATCCACAGATTAAATAAAAAGAAAAAATATTATCCACAGATTACGCAGATTACACAGATTAAATAAAAAGGGAAAAATATTATCCGCGCATTACGCAGATTTTCGCAGATTAAAAGAAAAGCAAGATAGGTTGGTGTTTGAATTTAAAAATAATCTGTGAAATCTGCGTAATCTGTGGAAAAAAATATTTTGATCTGCACTGATGGTTGCGGTTTTCTCATAAGGTTTTTAAGGTGATGGTAACTGCAAATCCTTTGGGGTTCAGGTTGCGGGCAGAGACCGTTCCCAGGCAGGTTTCAACGCAGGTTTTCACGATTGCCAGTCCAAGGCCGACACCACCGGAATCCCGATCTCGGGAAGGTTCGGGGCGGAAGAAAGGCTCGAAAAGTTGATCAAGCAGATCTTCGGCAACGCCGGGGCCGGTGTCCCTCACCTCTATTGCGATTTCATCTTTGTTCTTTTCGGCGGAAATATAAATCGCTCCGGCATCTCCGGCATATTTGACGGCATTTCTTATAAGATTGGCAAGTGCCCGGGTCAACAGCTCGGCGGATGCAACAACGCGGAGCTCGGGATCTACGTTTGCGATGATTTTAACCTCCGGCAGGTTTTCCCGCTTTACCGCCTCTTGAACCACAGGAAGCAGATCGATTGTTTCCAGCAGGATCGTTCTCGTTTTCATTTCTGCCCGCGAAAAGGCGAGCAGTTCGTTGACCAGTTTGGACATGTGGTCAACATCCTCCATTACTTCAACCACCCGCTGTTGGTTATCCCCCTGCACGCGCTGTTCCAGTGCACCGAGGCCGAATTGAATCCGGGCGATGGGAGAGCCCAGTTCATGGGCTACATCGCCTAAAAATCGTTTCTGGCCCTTCACGAAATCGGATAAACGTGAGGTCATGTGGTTTATCGCTTTTGCCAGGCGTCCAATTTCATCGGCCCGGGGTTCGTGGATAGCCACATCAAAGCGTCCTTTTGCAATCTCTTCGGTTGCACGGGTCATGCGGGCCAGGGGCCGCGTGATGTTTTTGACCATTGGAATCCAAAACAGAACCGAAATCAGTATCACCGCTCCTGAGACGATCATCCAGGGAAGGGGGTCGAAAAAAAAGCCATTTCCCGTTATGGAATCTGACACAGCAAACAACAGGGCCGGGGCAGGATGGCGCAATGGTCCAGGGGATACCGGAATTCCAATCCCTGTCCAGTAACGGGTCGGATGTTTTGTCCGTATCGTCAACCGGGGCCTTTGATCATGCCCATCGGCGCGAAAGGGTGGGTTTTTTTCGATGAATTTTTTTTTCAGGAATTCATCGTCACCATCACCCCTGTGCTGTTTCGGATGCTTTGGAGGATCGTCGATCAAAGAGGGCGGGGGAAACCGGCCGGGGTGAGGGGGCCGTTGCAAAGCACTGATCGCCCTGTTAGTTACTTTTTCAGGCAGCTGCATATCCTTTGAAAAAAAGCGGGATCCATCTTCAAGAACAAGCGCAAAATCCACCTGGTGGATCTGTGCATGTCTGGCAAGTATATCCGGCCAGTTCGCCGGCAGCGTCTGGTTCAGATCATGGGAAATCAACATTCCAGCGGTGTGCAGGCGATTGGAGCCCTGTCTTCCGAAAATCGCATGCAGATCCACCTGGGGCTGGAAGGCAAAGAACACTGCCAGGGCTGCGACTACCAGAATCAGGTTTAAAAAGAACCAGGACAGAATTTTTGCAAATAAAGAAGATACCGGTTTCATGATTTTTCATCTCCCGGATACTTGAACATATACCCGGCGGTCCGAACCGTCTGGATGAATCCGGGCTTGCGGGGATCTTCTCCAAGCTTGCGTCGCAGCGAGGAAATGTGGACATCGATGGAGCGGTCAAAAACATCGTAGCTCCTGCCGGCCACGGCATCCAGGAGTTGATTCCGGGTCAGAACCCGGCCGGGAGATTTGGCCAGGCTGGCTAATAGATCGTATTCAACCGGCGTCAAGTTCAGCGGTGTTGTCCCTAAACGGGCTGTTCGGGAGCCTGGGTCGATTTCTAGCTCCCCGAATATCAAGCTTTTATCCGCAGTCTCAGACGCAGCCTGATGTTCGGATTTGGTATGGCGGCGGGTAACGGCCCGGAGGCGTGCTAAAAGCTCACGCGAGGAGAAGGTTTTAGGAAGATAATCATCTGCTCCCATCTCAAGGCCTACGATTCTGTCGGTCTCCTCACCCAGCGCGCTGAGCATCAGAACCGGTATGTTCGATTCTTTGCGCAATCGTTTTAAAACCTCAAATCCGTCCATACCGGGCATCATAACATCGAGAATCACCGCTTGATAGTCACCGGCCCGGATCATTTCCAGCCCCCGGGCTCCCGTGTGGGCCGCCTCTACAGCGTAGCCCATGGGCTCCAGGTAGTCTGCTACCAGCCGGCATAGTTTCCGGTCATCATCGATCATTAAAATTTTGATTTTATCCGGTACAGATTCCTTGTTGGTCATCATTATCCCCATTTTTTCAAATTGACTGCTTCTTTTTTTATATCATCCATAACCTTGGCGCAATCCACTTTACAAAATCTTTACAAATCTGTTCGCAAACCACAAAAAATCTTTACAATCATCATATATCTTTACCTGAAAGCCTGTCAGGTTCATCAACTGATGGGACTGACACAAAGGAAAACGCAAGTGCTTTTATCACTTAAAAAAAGGAGATCGATCCATGAAGACCGTGAAAAAAAATATTATCGCTATTGTTTTGTTTGGCCTTTGTACAGTTAGCGCATTTGGAGCGGATACTGACCAACAGCAACCCCGGGGCAGGCATCAGGGGCCACCGCCAGAGGCCTATGAGGCCTGCGAAGGAAAATCTGAGGGGGATACGGCAGAATTTATCAGTCCGCATGGGGATACGGTGACAGGGGTTTGTGAACTGCAAGGTGATCGGCTGGTTCTGCGTACTGATAACCCTCCGCCGGAGGGCAGGGACAGAGGCAACGATTGATGGGGGGGGCTGAACAAAATCCTGTAAAAAAGAAAAAAATGATGAAAAAAATCGCAGGAACTTTTATAGAAAGGATAATTCTGATGAAGTCTTTCGTTAAAACCAATGCGATCAAGATCGGGTTGTTGTTTGTAGTGGTCAGCACCGGTTGTGCGACCCACATCGTGTCAAGTCATTGGCGCCAGGATGGTTTGACAATCAATGGCTCGGAAGACGAATGGCCGGAAGTCCCTCAATATTACGACTCGGACAGGAAGGTCAGTCTCCGCATGATGAACGATGCAGATGCCGTATACCTTTGTTTTTCTACCAGTGATGAGGCTTTGAAAAAAAAGCTTTCGATGACCGGGTTGACCGTCTGGCTCGATCCGGCCGGTGAAAAGCATAAAACCTTTGGTATTCATCTGCCCGGTGCCGGCCCCCCGGGGCTTCCAAGGAAATCCGGGGCTGATGACCGGCAGGGGGATAAAAACGAGCGTCCAGCCTTGAAAACACCCAAGACCGCAGAGATCACCTATGCGGGAGCTACCGGTCCCCTGTCGATGCCCATGGCTCAGGTTCGGCAGACGGGTATCGACGTCGGTGTGGGACAGCCGAACGGTCGCCGGTTTGTTTATGAATTTAAAATTTGTTTTACGGCCGGCCCGTCACTTTCAGCTCTCGGCCAGGGAAAGACGGTGGGGATCGGCATCGAGACAGGAAAAACAGACATGAACCATGAGATGCGCAAGCCGCCCGAAGGCGGTATGGACAGAAAAAATCACGGCGGTGGTATGGGTGGTGGCGGCAGACCCGGCGGTGGTTCCTCTGCAAAGGCGATGGGCGAGCCTTTTGAAACCTGGATCAAGGTTACCCTGGCCGGTGGCAGCATCAATCCCAATGCCCGGGGATGATGCTGCGATTTGTCTCCGTTCATTTGCGTAAAATTTAAGATTTCACATTTTTTTCACGTTATCTTCACGGCCGGTTCACACTCCCTGATCTAATTTAACGGAAAAAGGAAATTGTTCCGAGGCCCTTATTCTTGCCTTGGAAGCGGTTGATCATTATACTGCAAAAATTATAAACCCTATCCTGGAGGAGACCCATGACGCCAAGCATCAGACTGCTCATCATCGAGGATAATCCGGCCATCGTGGAAAACATGACCGATTTTCTGGAATCCAAAGGCTATATCCTGGATTTCGCCATGGACGGCATTGGTGGTCTGCACCTGGCCCTGACTCAGGATTATGACGTCATTGTACTCGATCTCATGTTGCCGGGCATGGACGGCATCACCTTGTGCCGGAAACTGCGTCGGGAGGCGGATAAACAGGTCCCGGTAATCATGCTCACGGCCCGGGATACCCTGGACGACAAGCTTCTCGGTTTTGAATCCGGTGCGGATGATTACCTGGTCAAGCCTTTTGCCTTAAAAGAGCTGGAAGCCCGCATAAAGGTGTTGGCAAAAAGGCGGGTGGCCGAAAATAAGGTGTTGTCAATCTCCGATCTTCGAATGGATCTCGGGACCTTTGAGGTTTCCCGCCAGGGGAAAAAAATCGATCTGAACAATACCTGTACCGCCATTTTAAAACTGCTCATGGAATCCGCCCCTAATGTGGTTTCCCGCAAAGACCTGGAGAACGACCTCTGGGGGGACATGCCGCCGGGCAGTGATGTGCTGCGCAGCCATATGTACACCCTGCGCAAAAAAATCGACAAACCCTTTGAGTATGCCATGATCGAAACCGTCCATGGCATCGGTTTTCGACTCAAGGAAAAATAGCTATGAAATTTTATCAAAGCATCCGGTTCAGAATCGTGGCCTGCATTCTTTTGTTCGGCACACTGCTCATCATCCTCAATGCCGGTATCACCTTTTTTGTGATGGGCAACAACCTGTCCAAAATGATTGCCAGTCTTATCGATACGGAGGTGGATACCTTTCTTTATAAATACGAGAAGGACCGGACAACGCCCCTGCCTCATTCCAAATATATTAATATGTATGAGGGGGTTGAAAATGTGCCGGGGCAGTTCAAAAATCTGGTAAAAACCTTGCCGCCTGGCGTTCACACGGTTGATGATCCTGACAAAAAGCATCCGGTCAACGTGGGGGTAATACAATTGCCGGATAAGGAAATTCCTTATTTTATGTTCTTTCACGGCCGGGAGTTTTTTGAGGAAAATTCCTGGCTGCATCCCAGACAGATCCTGATGATCTCCCTGGCCCTGTTGCTCATTCCAGGCATCATTATCGGCTATATCACCTCCCGGATGCTGTTTGCACCGGTAGTGGCCCTCATGGCGCAAATCAAGGCTTTGAACCCTGAAAACATACCGGCCCGGTTTTCTCATAAACACGCCAATAATGAAATCGGATTGCTCACCCGAACCATCGAAACCACCATGAACCGGATCAACGCCTTTATCCAGCGGGAAAAACAATTCACCCGGGATGCCAGCCACGAACTTCGGACTCCAGTGACTATTGTCAAAGGGGCGGTGGAAATCATGGAGCAGCAGCCGGAACTGGAAACCAATCCTTTGTTGAAAAAACCTTTGAAACGGATTTCACGGGCGGTAAAAGACATGGAAACCACCATTGATACCTTCCTCTGGCTTGCCCGGGAGGAGGGCGGGACCGAAGAATCCTGCCGGGTGGAACCCGTGGTTAGAAAAGCCATTGAAGACAACCAGTACCTCATCGAAAAAAAAGATATTCAGCTTCACATGGAGGTGTTTCATGATAAAACCGTCAGGGTCAGGGAAGAGATCCTTTATATCACGGTGACGAATCTGATCCGCAATGCCTTTTATTTTACTTCCCGGGGATCGGTCACCATTACTATAGACGAGGCCCATATCGGTATCCAGGATACGGGCATGGGCATTGAAGTGGACCAGCTTGATTCGGTCACCCGATCCCATGCCAAAGGGGAAAAGAGTCAGGGCTTCGGTTTGGGGCTGAGCATCGTCTCCCGTCTGTGTAAACGCTTTGGCTGGCAACTGATCATTGAAAGTCAGGCAGGGCAAGGGACCTGCGTCAGGATCCTGTGGCAGGATACCTGAAAAATCGGGTTGCTGTTTTAGGCGCGTAAAATCGATTGGCTGAGATCCCGGGATACGTCTGTTTTTTTCTTAAAGCATTAAAGTATTGTAGCCTATTTTTGAAATTTCACATCCTTTTCACATCCTTTTCACGGCCTGTTCACGTCCGCAAACCTATAGTCCCCACATGATTAACAAAGAAAGCCAATCCGTATCCATTGATAAAGGAAAAGGCCATGACCATTCAATGCAAAAATTTATATAAGGATTCTGTCCCGTCGGCAAGATGCCCGTGGACCAGGGTGCTGGCGTTTGCGATGCTGGCGGCTCTGATTTCAGGTTGCAGCCTGGCAACGCAAAATCTCAAAACGCCGCTTTTGGTTCCGGCGCAGTTCTCCGAATCCGGCACTTCGCCGTTGCCTGACAAGTGGTGGAAATCCTTTGATGATTCGGTGCTGAGCGGGCTCATCGATCAGGCCCTGGCGAACAACTTCAGCCTGAAGACCGCCTGGGACAGGCTCAATCAGGCCGAGGCACTGGCGCGAAGTGCAGGAGCGGATCTTTCCCCGGCACTTGATGCCGAAGCCGGCATTTCAAGAACCCGTTTCCGCGAAGCGGGTCAGACCAGCGACAGCGGCAGTTATGCACTGGGGCTGGCCGCCAGCTATGAGTTGGACTTGTGGGGCCGCATCCGTTCCAGCCGCGATGCGGCCGCGTTTGATGCGAAGGCCAGCACGGAAGATCTCCAGGCCGCGGCCCTCACTTTATCCGCACAGGTGGCCGGCATCTGGTACCAGTTGGTTGAGCAGTATGGTCAATTGGATATGCTGGATGAGCAGATTGTCACCAACGGACACGTTCTTGAACTGGTGACGTTGCAGTTTCGTACCGGCCAGGTCGGCATCGCCGATATGCTTCAGCAGCGGCAGCTGGTCGAGGCCAACCGGGGCGAAAAGGCTCAGGTCGTGGCCCAGGTTAAAGTTTTTGAGCACCAGTTGGCAATTCTGCTCGGATATTCCCCTCAGCAGTCGGTGGCGCCTCGGATTTCCGAGCTTTTAGATCTGCCCCCGATGCCGCAAACCGGTCTGCCGGCTGAATTGATCCGGCGCCGCCCGGATATCCGTAGTGCCTATTACGCTGTTTTGTCTGCTGACAGCGATCTCGCAAGGGCCATTGCAGACCGTTTCCCCCGATTGAGCCTCACCGCCGGGGTGGATACCTCGACCGAGCATACCCGGGACCTTTTCGACAACTGGCTGGCGACACTCGCCGCTAATCTGGTGTCCCCGATTATCGATGGGGGATTGCGCAGGGCCGAGGTCGACCGGACCCGTGCAGTTGCGTCCGAAGCGCTGCACAACTACGGCCAGATTATTCTCGACGCCCTGGGCGAGGTGGAGGATGCGCTGATTCAGGAACAGCACCAGCGTGACTTTATCGCGAGTCTGGATAAACAACAGCAGCTGGCCGGGCAGGTCATCGAACGGGTCAGGGACAGGTACCTGCAGGGGACGGTGGATTATCAGCGGGTGCTCGATGCGCTGCTCTCCCAGCAGACGCTTCAGCGAAGTCTTTTGACCGCTAAACTGAATCTGGTGCAGGACCGGATCGATCTGTGCCGGGCTCTTGGCGGGGGGTGGGCGTTGGAAATACCGGAACAGAATCAGTCCGATACTTGAATAACAGCAGACAAAAAATGCCCTTTCGCTTGATAGGATGGTGAAATACATGTTTTCGAAACAAGAAATATCAATATCCAATAAACAAGAAATTCCCGGGGCCGGAACCGAAATCAGCCCTCGCAGATCCCTGACGAGGGCTATTTTTTGTACCCTCCTGCCGGTGGCAGTTTTGGCCGCATCCGTGGCCGTCGGCCTCTGGCTGATGGAAACCGGGCCGCAGGCAAAACCGAGACCCCGGACGAGCAATGCGACCCTGGTGGCGTGCAGGACTGTCGATTACAGTGCGCAAGAGACGGTTATTTCCGGCATGGGAACGGTTGCCGCCGCCTGTAGTGTTGAATTGAAGCCGCAGGTCAATGGCGAGATCATCGAACTGAGCGGAAATCTGGTGCCCGGCGGCTATTTCAGGCAGGGCGAGACCCTGCTCAAGATCGATCCTACCGATTACCGGCTGACTGTGCGGGAACTTGCCACTGATGTTGCCAAAGCCGAGTCAGCGTTGCAGCTTGAGCAGGGCAATCAGCTGGTCGCCCAAAAAGAATACAATTTGTTGAGCGAAACAGTCAGCGACCAGGAGCGGGCCCTGATGCTGCGCCAGCCCCAGTTGGAAAATCTGCGTGCCACCCTCGAAGCGGCTATGGCAAAGCTCGATCAGGCGCGGGTCGATCTTGCACGCACAGAAATCAAGGCCCCTTTCAATGCCGTGGTCCAGTCACGAGAGGTAAACCAGGGTACCCGGGCCAGCGAATCCACCGTACTGGCTACCCTGGTCGGCACCGATGTCTACTGGGTGGAAGTATCGGTGCCGGTGAGCCAACTGCGATGGATCCGGATTCCGCAAACCGAGGGGGACCCGGGGCCTCTGGTAAAAATTTACGACTCGGCCGCCTGGGGTGACGGGGCTTTTCGGCAAGGCCGGGTGATTCGCCTGAAAACAGGGTTGGAGGAGCAGGGGCGTATGGCGCGACTGCTGGTCCGGGTGGAAGATCCCCTGAGTCTACAGCCGGACAGTGCGGGCCAGCCCCGCATGTTGATCGGTTCTTACGTACGGGTGGAGATTCAGGGGCAGGCGGTGCCCCTGGCCGCGGCCATCGAGCGTGAGTTCATCCGCAACGGCAGCAGCGTCTGGGTCATGGATGCCGAAGGAAGCCTTGCTATCCGCCCGGTGGAGATCGCCTTCCGGGGAATGGATCGATTACTGATCACCGGCGGCATTGAGCCGGGGGAACGACTGGTCATCACCGACCTGGCCGCGCCTGTGGAAGGCATGCTGCTGCGCACCGCGGAAGCCCCAGCCGACTCACCCGCAACAAGGCTCACGGACATACAGGAGGACCGGTCATGAGCGACAGTCGAATTTCGCAAGCCCGTGGTCCTATCTCCTGGATGGTGCACAATCGGGTCACACCGAACCTGTTGATGATTTTTCTTCTGCTGGGCGGATTGTTCATGACCACCCGCATCAAGCAGGAAGTTTTTCCCGAGTTCGATCTGGACATAGTGACGGTCCGTGTTGCCTACTCCGGGGCCAGCCCCGAAGAAGTTGAGCAGGGGATCATCCTGGCCGTGGAGGAAGCCATCCGCGCCATCGATGGGGTCAAAGAGCTGACCGCCACTGCTACCGAGGGTAACGGAACGGTCAATGCCGAGCTGGAAGAGGGGGGTGACCAGCAGAAAATCTACCAGGAAATTAAACAGGAGATCGATCGGATCACCACGTTTCCGGAAGATGCCGATGAACCTCAGGTCAGCCTCGCCACTCACCTTCGGGAGGTGCTTTCCATCGATCTTTATGGTGACGTACCGGAAATGGCCCTGGGCGGGCCGGCTGATCAGGTGCGGGACCGGTTGCTGCAAAATTCGGATATCACCCAGGTCGAGCTGGCCGGGGCCCGGGACTATGAAATTCTGGTTGAAGTGCCTCAGGAGCGTTTACGGGCCTACGGTCTGACCCTGACCGGGATCGCCCAGACCATTGATAGCGCCTCGACCGATATTCCCGGCGGCTCGGTGGATACGGCCGGCGGGGATATCCTGCTGCGGATGAAAGACCGCCGCGACTGGGCCGTTGAGTTTGCCCGGATTCCCATCGTGACCACCGCCGACGGCAGCGTGGTGTATCTGGAAGATATTGCAGATGTGCGCGAAGATTTTGAGGATAGCGACCAATCCGCTGCTTATGACGGACATCCCTGTATCGGTATTGATGTCTACCGGGTCGGAGACCAGACCCCCATGGGCGTTGCCGGGGCGGTTCGCACAACCATGCGTGAAATCGAGCAGGATCTGCCCGCCGGTATCGAGTGGCACATCAGCCGCGATCAATCCGAAGTCTACCAGCAACGGCTGGAATTGCTGCTGAAAAATGCCTTCATGGGATTGGCACTGGTACTCGTGGTTCTCGGGATTTTTCTGGAATTCCGGCTGGCCTTCTGGGTCACCATGGGCATCCCCACTGCCTTTCTCGGCAGTCTGCTCTTTTTGCCTGCCATGGGGGTGTCGATCAACATGATCTCCATGTTTGCCTTTATCGTTGCACTGGGGATTGTAGTTGATGATGCCATCGTTGCCGGCGAGAATATCTACGAGTACCAACAGCAGGGAATGAGTTTTGCGCAGGCTGCGGTTCTCGGGGCCCGGGATGTGGCGATGCCCATTGCCTTTTCCATTCTGACCAACGTGGTGGCTTTTTTGCCCCTTACTTTTATTCCCGGGGAAATGGGAAAGGTCTGGAAGGTTATCCCCCTGGTGGTCATCACGGTTTTTCTCATCTCCTGGATCGAATCACTACTGATTTTGCCGGGCCACCTGGCCCACGTCAAGCGCCGCTCATCCAGTCAGCGGATCCATCGCCTGCAACGCTGGCAGCAGGGGTTCACCCGGCAGGTGGCTCGTTTCATCGACAAGGTCTACGGCCCTTTCCTGAATCTTTGCATCCGCTGGCGGACCCTGACTGTGGCCCTCGGTCTGGCGGGGCTGATTGTGGTGATCAGCTACGCGCTCAGCGGCCGCATTGGCTTGATCATGATGTCACGGGTCGAGTCGGATACGGCCCAGGTAACTGCCGTTCTCCCTGTGGGAAGTCCCATGGGCAAGGTCGTGGCCGTTCAGGACAGGCTGGCCAACGCCATGGAAGCGGTGGCCACCCAAAACGGGGGTGATCGACTGCTTAAGGGGGTTTCTTCCAGGATCGAAGAAAACCAGGTGGAAGTAAGAGCCTACCTCACTGATTCCGGGGTCCGCCCTTTGAGCACCAGCGAGGTGACCCGGCTATGGCGGGAAAATTTCGGCCAGGTCGTTGGCCTGGAATCCCTGCGATTTAAGACAGACGGGGGCGGGCCCGGCTCCGGGGCTGCATTGACCGTTGAAATTTCTCATTCTGATATTGATGTGCTTGAGCAGGCCAGCGCCGCCCTGGCGGATCGTCTGACCGAGTTTTCTAACGTCAAGGATATCGACGACGGCTACACCCCGGGTAAGCAGCAGATCGACTTTTCCATCAAACCCGAGGGGCAGAGTCTGGGCCTGACCTCTGCTGAGGTCGCCCGCCAGGTGCGCAACGCATTTTCCGGTGCCGAGGCCCTCAGTCAGCAACGTGGCCGCAACGAGGTGACCGTCCGTGTGCGTCTGCCCGAGAGCGAGCGTATCAGCGAATACCATGTGGAGAATTTGATGATCCGCACTCCGGCCGGCACTTTCGTACCGCTGCTCGATATTGCCGAGGTCGAACGGGGCCGGGCCTATACTACCATCAGCCGCCGCGATGCCCGGCGCACCGTGACGGTGAGCGCTAACGTGGAGCCGATCGGCGAGACCGGCCAGGTGCAGGCCACCCTCAACAGCACCATTTTGCCCGAGCTGGCCCGTGATTATCCCGGTCTCTCCTATGGCTACCAGGGCAGACAGGCCGACATGAAAGAGAGCATGCAGAGCCTGATCGGCGGATTTGTCCTGGCGATGCTGACCATCTATTTTCTGTTGGCGATTCCGTTTCGCAGCTACAGCCAGCCGCTGATCGTCATGATCGCGATCCCCTTTGGCATTGTCGGCGCGGTACTCGGCCATCTGCTGATGGGATACAACCTCAGCCTGATGAGTATGATGGGGATTGTGGCACTCTCCGGGGTGGTGGTCAACGACTCGCTGGTGCTGATCGATTACGCCAACCGCCGGCGACGCGAAGGCACTGATGCGGTGGAGGCGATCCGAGTTGCCGGTCTGCGCCGCTTCCGGCCTATCGTTCTGACCACCCTGACTACCTTCGGCGGCCTGGCACCAATGATTTTTGAAACCTCCCGCCAGGCACGGTTCATGATTCCCATGGCCCTGTCGCTGGGTTTCGGCATCCTCTTCGCCACGGTTATCACCCTCATTCTGGTTCCGTGCCTGTATCTGTTAATCGAAGATACACACCAATGGGTGGGACACGGAGAGCCGCAGGAGACAGTGATTGACGCCCTGCCGACTAAATAACGGGCCCGATGTTTTGCGCTTTAGCTTCCTGGGCCCGGCATCCCCCGGATCGTGCTGGAGAAGCCGGGAATGGGCGGGACTCCGTGACATTGTGAACGCAGTTATGATCAAGCCCTTACAAAATCTTTACAATTCTGTCCCGGAACAACAAAAAAACTTTACATCCGTCGTCTATCTTATGGCCAATAAATCAACCGCAAAGAAGGTTAAAAATGAACAGACAGAAATTATTGAAAGTGTCATCAATCGTGGTTTTGTTCGCACTGATAACGATGACCGGCTGTGCCAGGGACCAGGGTCGTGATTATAAACAAGGCCGACGTCAGGGGCCACCGGCCGAAGCGATCGCGGCATGCGAAGGTAAGCAGGCCGGAGATAGCGTAGAATTTACGGGATGTTACGGTGAAACAATCCGGGCGATTTGCCGTGAGTGCAACGGCCGGATGGCAGTTGTTCCCGATGGGATGCCACCGGGCGGTGATCGACCTGACTGACCATTATTAAAAATGAGGAAAAATAAAAAATCATGACCATCAAATCCATCAACGGCTGTATCGGCTGGCACATGAAACATCGAACATGATTGTGACTGCGGAGATGAAACTGCGGGCGTCGATAATGCGTAAAGAGAGCAGGTGCAGTCACTTCCGGTTGGATTATTCTGCTCCGGATACTCAACACTGGAATGCCTGGATCAATATTTACAAGGGCAGTGACGGTAAAATGAAGCTCGAAAAACAGGCGTTTGGCAGCTGGCCGTCATAAGGGTTCAATCGAAAACAATTTTATCTATAAAACCAGGTCCATCCAATTTACAAAAAAACGAAAAAATTTTATGTGCAATCAACCCATTTTTTTTATATAGTCGCAGACAATCTTACACTGAACGCCGCTGGAGGAAAATCCTCGTGCAATGACAACTTTTAAAGGATGATGCGAATAGACAAAAGGGTCCTCATGACTATGAAATCTGAAGACATAGAGCAGTTAAATAGTGAAATCAGCCTGTTGCGACGGAAAGTTGCCGAATTTCAGGGGACTGAACAACGCTGCCGCAACGCCGAGGCCGCGCTCAAAGCCTATGAAGAAAGAAACCGGCTTCTGGGTGATAGCGCGCCGCTCGGAATTTTTGCCATTGATACCCGGGGTGGTATAACCGGTATCACGCGGAAAATGCAGCAAATGCTTTCCTGGCCTTCTGTCTGCAACTCAGAAGCAGTGAACCTGTTCGATTGTCAGGCCATGCTTGCGTCGGGAATCTTCGCAGATATTCAGCGCTGCATCGATCAGAATCAACCGGTCATCACTGAACATCCCTTCACTGATCCCCAGGGTACCTGCGCTCATTTGCGCTATTATCTCAGTCCCATACCTGGAGCCAATGACACCGTAAGCGGCGTTATGGCCATTGTTGAAGACTATACCGAATTGAAAAGGGCGGAGGAGGCCCTCAGGGAAAGCGAGAAGCGATATCGCCAGTTGTTTCAATCCGCCCCCATCGCCCTGATCGAATGGGACGCCTCCCCTTTGAAGGCCTATCTTGAAGAACTGCGTTTATCCGGGGTCTCTGATTTTAGAACATACCTGGAGCAAAATTCTCAACAGGTTCACCATTGCTGGTCGTTGATAAAGGCTGTGGATCATAATCAGGCCTTCCTGGACCTGATGGGCGTGGCCGACA
>Ga0265294_10006111_pt1 | contig 14540 bp, 15 predicted proteins | sample MunlanPumphouse3_FD_192504 | JGI IMG/M metagenome (GOLD analysis project Ga0265294, IMG submission 192504) | Groundwater microbial communities from a municipal landfill in Southern Ontario, Canada - Pumphouse #3 | ecosystem: Environmental > Aquatic > Deep subsurface > Groundwater | place... | reverse complement strand
GATTGTTATTAATTAACAACTCTCTAGTATTATCATGCATTCTCTCTATCTCATCCTCATCAATTACTAGCTTATCAAATACTTCTGATAAAGCATGAATTGCCTCATCTTTTTTTAAGTAGTGATTATGCTCGCTACATCCGCCTCTTCCGTTAGTACAATAATAATAGACATACTTTTTCTTCTTGCGAGAAGCAGTTAATAGACAGCCACATTTAGCGCAAGTCATTAAACCTCTAAAAGGGAAATAGATTCTCTTTTTCTTAGGATGTTGTTTTAATTCCATTGCTTTTTGGCATTCATCAAACAACTTTCTAGAGATTATAGTTTCATGTTTACCCTCATAGACCTTCCCGTGAAATTGCATTTGCCCATAATAGAAAGAATCATTAATTAGCTTATATATCTTACTCTTATGATATTTAACATTTGATCTGCTCCTAAACCCCTCTTTATACATTAAATCAGCCAGTTCTTTCATGGTATAGTTTCCGCTTGAGTATAGTTTAAATATCTTCTTAATATACCGAGCTCTTACCCTATCAACCACTATCCCACCTTTCCCATCATTTAAATAACCAATGGGCGCAAAATTAGGCCATAGCCCCTTTTCTATTTTAGTTTGTATCCCTCTTTTAACATTCTTGCTCAAATCTAAAATATACTGAGTAGCCATTGAGCCCTCAATGTTTAATAGCAAGACATTGTCAGAGGGTAAGTATTGCCTATCAGATGTTTGAATAACTTTAATACGTCCTTGTTGTAATAACCATTGAATCTTTCCGCTGTCTATTGGATTACGACTGAGCCGGTCTATTTTCCAGCAGATAATGCCATAGTCATCAGAGTTATTTTCTAGCAGCTTAATCATCTCAGAAAATAGCGGTCTATTGTTTGGTAACTTAGCCGACTTACTTTCGGTATAAGTCAAGGCAATATCTAGCCCCAAATTAGAGGCCAACTTCTTCATCTCAGCGACCTGGCTCTCAAGTGACAAGATTTGTTTACTTTTATCTTCACTAGATTTCCTAGCATAGAGAATGTATTTCATATAGGTATAATTAGTTAATATTTTGTTTAATATTCGTGACGACGGCCCGGTGTGTGCGTATAGTCTAGTTAATTATATATAAGGGGGCCGGGCCTCATTTCTAGTTTCAAGCCTCAATGCCGCCTGCCTTTTCCTTTTTCGGCTCCCCCAAGGGGATGCCGCCAAAAAAGGAAAAAGGGCAGCAGCCGGCCATTATTATAACCATAGCAAATCAGAGTTCTGAAAAGTTCCTGTACCATTTTCCAGAACTCTCTAAATTTGCCACTTTTGTTGGGGTTTTTGGCTAAAACTTTGGGGAACTTTTGGGTTAAATTACCCTCCAGAGCTTGACAAACATTGACTGATATGCTATAATGTGGTTATTAAATAGAACATTAAAAAATAAGGTTAAATTTGGTTAATTACCAAGATCGTCTGTAAACAGGCGGTTTCAGTAATTAATCAAATTGTTAAACTTTCATAAAAACAAAAAAATCATGAAAAAAGTAAATTTTTTTTCCAGTCTGTTCTTTAGTTCAAAAAAAACTATTGAAAAAATTCAACCCCAACTTCAAAGCTTAGAAGCAGAAATTAAAAAAATTGAAGCTATGGAAAATAAAGTGGAAGCTATTGTTAAGCTTTTTCAGGTTATTTCTCCAATTCAAGATGCCGGTGGTTTCAGTCAGGAAATTTTTGACCTCAAAAAACACAATCGCAATGGCAAGCTTAATAGCCAAATTGAAGCGCTGGGAGTTTTACAGGCACATTTTCACAACGCCGGACGTTCAGAATATGGTATTAACAGGACTGCTAAGGGCGAAGAAGTTACAACTGAAAGAGTTTTTTTAGGCAATGTGTTTGGCCTTTGGACAAAAACAGCCGCTTACTGGCTTAGCGAAAAATCCAAATTGGAAAAAACTTTTCGTCCGGATGTTTCAAAAGACCCTGAAAAACCCGCATCTAACTGGTATCTTATAAATGACTATCAGTGCGGCGGCTTCGTTAAAAGCCATACCGATGGGATCCTTGAACAAATCAAGGTGCTAAAAGCAGCTTAACTGATCGCGTCGTGATTCTAATAAGGAAGTCTAGCAATAGCCTTCCTTTTTTCTTTTTAAAGACCTTTTTTATTACTAACCATCTTTCCAATAAGATACCAAGCTCTCCGCACTTAAAATAAAAACACCCGTTAGGGTGTTTTTATTTTAAGAATTGGAAAGACAGAGGGAGAGAACCCTTGGGTTCGCACTGCCGAGGATAGCGAGAGAAGTGATAGCTTGCTATCATTTCCGAGCGACGCAGGCAGAAAGGGTGGCGAAGCCGCCCTGCAATCCCCGCCTCTCCGCAGATATGAAAAAGCATCTCCAAAATGTGAACCGTACCCCAAAAAGTAGACACGAAACTGTCTACTTTTTTTGATGGTCAAGAAAAAGTAGGCTATAATAATTTGACCAATAAGTTAATATTAAAAATATGAGCAAAAGAATATTTAACGAAGATCAAATAAGAGAGCTTCTAGCTAATCCTAATGTATCTCGCTGTAGTGATAAATCAATTACATATAGTAAGACATTTAAAGTATTAGCTGTTAAGAAGTATTATGAAGGAGGATATAGCCCAAACATGATATTTAAAGAGGCTGGTTTTAATAAGCAAGTGATTGGCAAGGACGCTCCTAACCAGTGCCTGAGGCGCTGGAAAAAGATATATAGATCTCAAGGAGAAGGTAAATTAAGAGTTGAGACTAGGGGAAAGCATAATAAAGGTGGCCGCCCCAAGATGAAAGGCCTCACGGATGCTGAGAAAATTAAGAGAATGGAAATTGAGATAGCCTATCTAAAAGCAGAAAAGGATTTTTTTATGAAACTCCGAGCGGCCAAAAAGAGATAAAACTAAAGCCGCGACAAAAGTATGCTATATTTAAGCAACTAGACATGGACATCAAGGTGTTATGTGAGATCGGGCAAGTATCTAGAAGTGGATACTATAAATGGCTAAAAGATTTTGATAAACCCGACAAAGATGCTGATGATTATCTAATAATTAAAGAGATATTTGAGTCTGGCAAGAAGAAGTTGGGTTGGCGCAGTATTCAAATGAAGCTATTTAATGAGAAAAAGATAGTGATGAATCACAAGAAGATTAGTAGGATAATGAATAAATACCATTTGTTCGTTAAAATAAGGAGACGGAATCCATACAAGGCTATGGCTAAGAAAACTCAGGAACATCGTACCTGTGAGAATAAGCTGAATAGAGAATTTAAACAGACTCTACCACTAAAAGTATTTTGCACTGACATTACCTACCTGTTCTATAATGGTCGTCTAGCCTATCTCTCAGTGATTAAAGACGTCTGTAGTGGCGAAATAGTGGCCTGGTGGCTGTCTGATAACTTGTCTATGGATATTGTCATAAATACCATTGATCGTTTAAAGCACAACAACAGTCTACCTCTTAAATCATTAGCTGACATTATGATTCACTCTGATCAGGGTTTTCATTATACTAATCCAATGTACATTGAGGAGATTAAAAATCTAAATATGATTCAATCGATGTCTAGAAAGGCTAATTGTATCGATAATGCACCAGTAGAATCATTCTTTGGTCATCTCAAAGATGAGGTTGATTACAAAGAGTGTAAAACATTTACTGAACTTAATCTGTTAATTGAAAATTATATTGATTATTATAATAATGGACGTTACCAATGGGATTTAAAAAAGATGACTCCGGTTGCTTACCGAAATCATCTTTTAGCGATTGCTTAGTCTTTTTACCCGTGTCTACTAAACGGGGTACAGTTCAAATTGGTCGTTTATTTTTATATCATAAAAAATAATCCAGAAGCAATTAAAGATAAGTTTGTGAATACTATTTTCTTTGTTATTTTTGGCAGTATATTAAATTATTTACTTTACGGATTATCAGCTTATTTGGCCATTTTTAAATATATGGGGCATTTATTTTTTAAAAAAGATCTAAAAAAAGAAAAAACGAAAATGGCTTAAATTTAAACGGTTAACATCTAAAAAATTATTTTAAAATTTAATTAATATTAGCAATAATCTACCAAAAAAGTTCGAATAGCGTCCCTAACACCCCGCCAAGACAATTTAGTATCGGATAGACCCATAATCCCCGTATTTACGGGGCTTTTTGGTAATTGATACCGACATTATTGTTTTGATAACGATGATTATAAGTATTCAGTATAATTTTCGCCGCTTTAAGAGAGGTTTCATCACTATCACTATTTATAAGATTAAGGATTCTTGATTCAGCAGCATCACAGGTAACAGCCCTACCAATTCTTTGGGCCCTTCTAACTGCTTTATTAAAATCTTTATCTTCTTCTCTAAAGCGATAGAAAGTAGATCTAGCCACGCCTGCGTTTTTGCAAGCGTGGCCGATGATAGGGTTGCCTTGTAATTTAGCTATAATCTTCTTTTTTACATCTCCTTGATTAAGACTCATATTTAATCTAGTTAATCTTCTTTGGCTTTAGTCCTGTTAGATTTTCCCAACGTTTTAATATCACTTGAGCATATGTAGGGCATTTTTCCATAAGATAACGACGTCTATTCATTTTTGTAGCTGCTATTAGAGTTGAACCACTGCCACCAAAAGGCTCAATGATTAACTCTCTCTGCTTAGTCAGGACTTTGATATAAGGAATTAATATTTCTATTGGCTTTGTCCCAAAGATAATTCCTCGGCCAGAGCTTTTTTCATCAGACGCTTTGTATTCAATAAAGTCAGTCGGTTTTATTTTTTTGCCTTTTCTCATAGCCTTCCCATTGTGGTTTACCACTAATAGCATAGAGAGAACTTTCATATTCATTTTGAAATATTTCAATCTCTGGCTCTTTGTTTAATTTTTTTTCATCTTTACTAGTGCCGACCATTGCAATATCGTATTTAGAAAATAATTTATAGGTGGAGGCAAAGCCTTGTGATCTATTTGGTAAGTGCCAGACTATCATATTTTTAACTTTCCAATATTTATCCATTTCATTCCAAATGGTGCGAATATTTTTCCAGTTTTCATAAACGATAACACTAAAGTTCTCATGTTGGATTTTATTTATATTTACCATCCATAATTCGGTAAAATTATCAGGTAATGAATCAGTGCCAATATAGCGACGGTTCTTTTTTTGTCCAAAACCATCAGTTGGACTGCTATGTCGCCTCCCTCGTAAATAATCCAAAATGTAAGGCGGGTCCGTTAAACAAAGATTAGCTTTTTCACCATTCATTAATTTAATAATATCAGGCTCTTTTGTGCTATCACCACACATTAGCCTTGATTCACCTAACTCATAGATGTCGCCCTCTTTGACATCAATTGATGCGATGTCTAGTTTCTTTAGCTCTTTTTCTAAATCAAATATTTCTGGCGTATCATCCATGGTAAATATTTCATCTATCTCTTGGCTTTCAAAACCGACGTCTAAGAGTAATTCATGCTCAAAATTCTGAAGTAGGTCTAAATCAAACTCAGCTTGATTTTTGTGAAGTCTAAGGTTCAGCTCTTTTTCTTGTTTTTCATTAAAAGAAACAAAGACGACAGGAATTTCCTTATAGCCCAATTTCTTCATTATTTTATAACGCTGATGTCCACCTATTATAATATTTTCCCGACCAGAGAAGTCATTTGCAATAATGGGATCCACTAAACCAAAACGTTTAATACTCTCAGTAATATCAGCCTCTTGCTTTTTACTCATTTTCTTCGGATTATATTCCGAAGCCTTTAGTCGTGAAATCGAAGTAGACACGATTTCTAGTTTTTGATGTCTGTTCATATAATTATTTAATAGTAAAAAAAGACAAGCTACGAAAATACAAAGAGCATAATCGCTGGCTTGTCTTGGTTGTTCCATGGACAAGTTATTTTAGATTTTTTTAAAATAATTATTTTATACCTATATTGTAGCAGGTTTAAAATATGTGTCAATATACCTTACTATCTAATGTTAGATAATTTGACAATATTTTTTTATTGAAGTATAATGTATTTATATAATAATAAAAATATGAATAAAAAACTAAACAAATTTATTAAAGAGCTAAGAGAAAAAAGAGGGATGTCTCAGCAAGAAATAGCAGAAAAATTAGAGATGTCTAGACCATCTTATATTTTAGTTGAACAAGGTAAGAAAGAATTGTCTCTGTCTGAAGCACAAAAGATTGCTAGTATTTTTGGTATTAGCTTAAAAGACATGGAAACTGGTATAGTGCCAGATTTTGATAAATATAAAGAAATGATTTTATTATTTCTCAGATATTTTAGCGCTAAGACCGACGGAAAGGTTCCTAAAACTAAATTAGCTAAGTTACTTTATCTAGCAGATTTTTCTTGGTTTTATGAAAACATGGAGAGCATGAGTGGTATGCAGTATAGAAGAATTAAATATGGTCCAGTTCCAGATCTATATTTTAGAGCTCTTGATGAGTTAGAAGATGAGGGAAGAATAGATAGGGATAACAAGAAAAGCGATGTAATACTTATAAGTGAGAACGAGGCTTCAAAAAAAATAGAACTTAAGAATTTGAAAAAAGAAGAAGTGGTCTTAATCAATAAAATAGCTAAAAAATGGGAAGATAGGAAAACTAGAGAGATAGTCAATTTTACCCACAATCAATTACCATACAAGGTCTGCTCTCCTGATGAAATCATTCCTTATGAACTTATAATTCAAGAAGACCCAGACTATGTCTATTAAATATAATGTTAAAATTGAAGAGTTTGCCCAAAAACATTATATTAAAAACTTTAGAAAAAAGTATAAAACTCACTGGGATTCGACATTTAAAGGTATAATAAAAATGCTAGAGAATTTGGATAGTATATTAGATACTAACATAGTCGAAGAAATAAATTGTTTTGATGATTTAGCGATATTTAAAATGGAGTTTCGTGTATTTGGCACCAAATGCTCTAAAAAAGCATCTGGCAATAGGTGTATTTTAGCTTTAAATAAAAAAATTAAGGAGATAAGAATTTTGTTAGTTTATCATAAGAATGATATTGGTGATAAAAACGAGACGGCTGCATGGAAAAAGATGATAAGAGATAATTACTCTAGTTATGATTTTTGTAAATAATTAAAGTTATGTCTGATGCATTTAGCCCACAATCTCTACTTGATCAAATGATTCGCTCGGCGATATTGGGCGTCTGGTCCGTGGCAAAACAATTACTCTCTATATATTGGCCATAATTATCATATTCCTTATTGTTATGATTGCTGGGATAATATTGCAAATAACCATGTTAAAAAGCGGTAATCATAACAAGCTGTCTGCGAGTTTTAATAGCATGGTTGGAAGTTTTACATATTCTATTTTTTTCTTAATATATTTTTTACTAAGTTATTGGGTGTTTGGTACACAGGTTATAGATGAAATTTGGCTGATTGTTTTTGGAGCACGGCATCTTATATTAATAATGGAATTTAGGGGGGCCTAATGACGTCTGGGATCTAAGGCTGTTTGGATGTCTTATTCTTTCAAAGATATTTATAATTTCTAATTGTAAATAATTTTGAATTTGCGCTTGACGTTTTTAAAGTTTTGTTTATTCTATGATGAAAAAAGATTTTAAACTAGCATTTTATCTAGGCTATAAATCAATTATTAATGGCCATAAAAGCATTATTATTTTAATGATTTTTATCCTTTCTTTAGCTTTTGTAAATTTAATTTTTATTAGCGCTCTTTTAAATGGAGTTACTTCTACTCTTGATAGTCAAGTAATAGATAACGCGACCGGCAATATTGTTATTAGTCCTCAGGAAGAACCGAGTAGGGAGAATTTTATCATTAATACTACTGAATTAAGACAGAGAATTGAAACTATTCCAGGGGTCTTATCTACAGTGGTGCACTATAATCTTCTCGCAACTTTTGCTTATGATAAGAATAAAGATGGACAATATAAGTATGGATCATGGCCAGTTATCGGAATAAATCCAGAAGAAGAACCAGAACTTACTGGAATTCATAGTCATATTATTGAGGGTAATTATTTACAGGGTTTAGGCATAAATGATATTATTTTAGGGGCAGATATTGCTGGTGGTCATGGTATTGGTGAAGAAGTGGATAGTTTAGGCGGGGTTCAAATTGGTGAAAAAATCACTGTGAGTTATGGCAATGGGATTAGTAAGCAGTATAATCTTGTTGGCATCTTTAAAGCTAAATCCATGTTTGTTGATCAAAATGCTTATATCACCAAAAAAGAAGCTCAGTCTGTTTTACACCTAGGCGATGATCGAGCTTCACAAATTTTGATTAAGTTAGATAAAAATATAGACGAAAACAAGTTAATTGAAGAGATCCAAGTAATAGCGCCTAAACTGAAAGTGAGAAAGTGGGTAGAGTATAGTAGTGCGATGAATGCGGTACCTAAGAGTTTTGATCTAATTGGCATATTAATTGGCGCTGTTGGCCTGGTCGTAGCAGCGGTGACTATTTTTATGTTAATTTATGTAAATACCATTAACAAGAGGAGACAGATTGGTATTTTAAAAGCAATTGGTATTAAAGAGAAGGTAATTATTGGCTCTTATGTAATTCAAGCCTTTTTTTATGTTGTGTCTGGGATTATTCTGGGTTCAATTATAATGTTCTTTTTTGTGGAGCCATATTTTATAAAAAATCCACTTAGTTTAGCTATTGGCGACGTCTCTTTAAGCGTAAAAAAAATTCAAGTAGTTAATAGCATATTTAGTCTTTTAGTGGCGGCTTTAGTAGCTGGTTTTGTACCAGCTTGGCGGGTGGTTAAAGAGAATATTCTCAAGGCCATATGGGGAGCCTAAAGATAACTTTAAATCTATGAAGATTGATATTAGTGCCAAAAATTTACAAAAAACATATACTGGAAAAACACCAACCTTTGCTCTTAAAGGAGTTGATTTTAATATCAGTTCAGGAGAGTTTCTTGCTATTATGGGAAAAAGTGGTAGTGGTAAGTCTACCTTGCTCCATCAATTAGCCTTATTAGATACGCCAACTGCTGGAGAATTAATAGTTGATGAGGTTGACACTGCAAATTTAAGTGATCAAGAGAAAACTACTTTTCGCTTGCAACGTCTGGGTTATATTTTTCAAGAATATGCTTTAATTTTTGAGTTAAATGCTTTAGAAAACGTGTTATTGCCAGCCTTTGCTTTAAATGGCTATTATCAGAATAATAAAGATAAGGCGCGGGAAATGTTGGCGAAGGTTGGATTAAGTGAGAGAGCTAATCATCGTCCGAATGAATTATCTGGGGGTGAGCAACAACGAGTGGCTATTGCCCGAGCTTTAATTAATAGTCCTAAAATTCTATTTGCTGATGAGCCAACAGCAAATTTAGATACAGCAACTTCTAAAGAGGTCCTATCTCTTTTTAGGAAATTAAATAAAGAATTAGGACAAACGATTGTTTTAGTTACTCATGAACCAGAGAATCGTCAATATGTTGATCGGATTATTTGGCTAAAGGATGGTTTGCTTGAGAAGATTGAGATAGTTAATCATGAATAATTGTTTTTGAATATCACAAAATATATTTGTGGATAAGAAAATTAAATTTTTTAAATTTTGGAATTCTAGATCTAATAAAGTAGCTTATTTCACATTAGTCTAAAAAATAGTTCAGTAAAGTTTTAATTAATCATAGCGCTGAAGAAGGGATCAGTAATTATGCACTTAAAAAGATAGATTAAATTACTAATTTCTTTTTCACTTGTTCAACAATCTGTTCTAGATTCCAATCACTTTTAACTAGATAATTAAAAGCTTTGTGCTTTAAAGCCTGAGAGATATTCTGTTGGTCACTATAATTAGTGAGCATTATTACTTCAATATTTTTTGCCCAATCGTTCTTGCGTAACTCAGCTAACATAGTTAATCCATCCATCTTAGGCATGTTGATGTCGCAAAGGATTAACGCTGGTTGGTGCTTTTCAGCTAGGCTTAAACCTTCTAAGCCGTCATAAGCGATTGATACTTTAAAGCCTTCTTCTGCTAAGCTAATACTTAGGGCTTTAGCTAAATTAACATCATCTTCGACAATTAATATTTTTGTAAACATATTTTTTATTTGTTTAATTATTTTAAAATTTATTTTTTAATAATCGGCAGGGAGAAATAGAAACTAGAGCCTCTATTCTCTTTAGATTTAAAAAACATCTCTCCCTGGTGAGCTCTAATTAATTCTCTAGCAATATGTAAACCCAGGCCAGTGCCTTCAGCATGTTTTAAAGAAGCATTATTAGCCCTAAAGAACTTATTAAATAGTTTGGCTTGTTCTTTTTGAGGTATGCCCACACCTTCATCCTTAAGGTAGAAGACTATCTGATTTTTGTTGTTAACTCTGGAATAGATTTGGATAGTTTTTTGATCATCAGTATATTTAGTAGCGTTAGAAATTAAATTCTGCCAAACTTGTTTTATCTTATCACGATCAGCGTAGATGACTAAATCTTTTTTTATTTTGTTATCAATCATTAATTTTTTCTTTTTTATTAAATAGATATTCTCTTTTAGAACTTCATTAATTAGCTCATTTACCAGAAAATTATTTTTATTAATTATAAATTTATGGCCTGTTTCAATATGTGAGACATCGAGTAGGTCGTTGACAAGTTTAATCAGGCTCATATTACTAGCGCCAATGTGTTGGAGCATTTCAATTTGTTTATGATTAAGATTCTTATCTTTATTCTTTATCAAAATTTCAGTAAACCAGCGAATCCCTGTTAGAGGGGTTCGTAGTTGATGTGATACAATACTAATAAATTCATCTTTTACTTCGTCTAATTTAACCAAAGTTTTGTTTTGGATTTCTAATTTAGTTGTTGCTCTTGCGACTTCCTTTTGTAGTTTAATATTGAACCTTTTAACACTTTGATAGAGTAAGGCATTTTCAATAGCAATCCCAATTTCGTTAGCGACTATTTTTAAGATTTGTAAATCTTTTTTATGATAAGGATCGCCTGATTCTTTAGGTCCAAATAATATTAAATAATTTAGCTTATCTTTATTAATCCTAATTGGGATTAACAGTTCTATTCTTAAAGATTTTAGATGTTTTTTAAACATGCTAGTTACCTCACTATTTTCTTGGATTGTTTTTGAATTTACTGGCTGATTATTAGAAAAAATTTTGTTAATATCATTATTGTTAATATGTTTAATTTTTAAATCTAGTTTAGGAAAACTATCGTTGTATAAAAGGGACCATTCTTTTTGTCGTTCATTAAACTTTATAATCGCAATAGACTTAAAATGAAAAGCTGGTGTTAGCACTTTAGTGACTGAATGAAAAATTTTTTTTATTTCAAGTGAAGAACGTAAGTCATTATTTAATTTATAAATTAAGTTTTTAGTATCATAGAGGGAGGAAAAAAAATATTTATTCGCCAGGTAGTAGTATTTTTTCTTTAGAGGATCAAATGAGATTAATGAGGAAATATAGATGGCAATAAATATTGGGAAGAAATATTGAAAATAGAAAAGATAGATGTAATAGAGGATTAAATAAGCAGGAATAAACAGAGAGACAAAAGAGAGTAGGTAGACAGAATAGCGACGCATGATTAGTTTAATGTTCATGAGCCCCAGATAGACTATTGAGTAGGTAATGATTAGAGAAAAAATTAGGGGTGAAGCTAGAAAAATAGGGTAAATAGGAATCGAATAGGCAGGGAGAAAAGCAGTGCCACCAATAAAGTTAAGGACCGAGAAACCAAGGATATAATAGAATGTTTTTGATCTCTCAATCTTATTTTTTTCTTGGTAATATTTCTTTAAGAGAATATAGAAGAATAGGGCGACGTAAATTGCAAAAAATATCATGAAGAGATGGTGGCCTAGTTTAGCTTGAGTGTGGGAGCCGTAACGATAATAGAAGACGCCACTAGCAAAAAAATCAGTTCGACTGATAATTAAGAAGAAGAATGAGAGCAGATAGGCAATGCTTAGAGCAATTTTACGTTTGAAATTAAAATGAGTTACAGCCAAGCTAAAATGATATTGAATAGCAGCCCAGAAAATAATACCAGCATAAATAAAAAGATCCCAAAAAATTATTTGGGCTTCATTTTGAGCGGTTAGCAGCATTAGGCTGCCGAAAATCCAAATAATTAAAATTAGATTAAGCAGTGTGAACAGCCTATTAATTAATTGTCGACCATTTCTAATTACAATCAGACCTAAGATGATGATGAAGAATAGGCTAAAAAGAGAAAAAAATATCGTAAAAGAGTGTTCAATCATTTTTAAATAATTTAATACTGATAATTCTATTTTAGCATTAGATTGGTAAATTAAAAAGAGGGGTTTTTAGTCCCTCTTGTTTTTACAGGCAGATTTTTCTGATCTCTTTTTTTGGTTCAAAAAAATTGATAAAAGGGATACAGAGTCTTTCCCTCTTTAAATACCCATTAATTAGCTCTTGATTATTTTGGTTAATAGCGAAGAAATTATAATGACTGAGATCGTGCCCATCACTATGGGCTAGAGCTAGTATGACTGCTTCAGTAAAGCAGCCATACCAATAGGCCTTTTCAGGAAAACCTAGAATCTTTGGATCAAAATCATAATCTATTCCATCTAAGTAGAAGTCTCCAGCATCTAGTCTTTCGACTTCTTGAGGTAGTGACTTATATAGCTTGAGATTAACCATTGGCGGCACAGACACATCAATGATCGTAGCTTTTTTTGCAAATAAATCTTTAAAGCTATTTAAGTCTGGTTTATACTTATGGGAACAAGAGGCCATAAGTTTGAGATTTTTTGGTAATTGTTCAACCAGATTAACAATTTTAACAATTGGTGGTAGATTATTAAGATATTTACTCACCACATTAATCTTTTTAAAACCGTTATTAAGGAAGCTATTAATTGCTTCATTACCAATAAAGCCTGCGCCAACACAAGCTATTTCATCTTCTTCTTTATCTAAAGCAGCTAAAAAGTGCTCTAGTATAAATTTAAAAGAAATTATAGTAGCATTGTCGCCAAGGCTAAAGATGTGTTCTGGGTAGAGATTTTTTATCTCTTTCCCCTCTTTGCCTGGTAGGCGTTTAGTGGAGGCTGTGAAACAAATAATTTTAGCTCCTTGCTCTACCAAATAGTCTACCGCTCTAAAAGCGGCTTGCTTAGCTTGAAAAAATCCAGCACTGTGCAGGATTTCATTGGGCTGAACATCTAGAGGAATTATTTCTCCTTTTAGATGTCCATATGTAAATTTTAGAGGATTAAATATACCATTCTTTGGTGGTCCTAACCCTCTAACTAAGAGCTCGCGATTTCTTGGCGAGCTTGAATTGGCAATAATGCCAATTAAATTTTTTTCTGTTAATGTGCTCATGATTTCCTTTTTTTTGGTGTATTTCTTAATGATAGCTTTTATTCTCTTTTTCAGCAAATTTTAGGCTATAATTTAATCTGAGATTAAAGTATGTTAAACTAGAAACAAAGTATAGATAAACTTGTAATACTTTGAAAAAAATATTTAGACTCTATTAATCAAAGATAATAATTTACTTAAACTTATGAATTTGATTTGGCAAGACAATCAGATTAATTCTGGATTATCAATTAAATCTTCTGGTTCAATGAAGGGAGATTGGCTAAAACAGCGAAACTATTTGAGAGAATTATTTGGAAATAATAGAGTAATTGTTTCAGCTAATTTAGTTCATGGATCTAAAGTCATTAGTGTTGATGGGCTCTTAGATGATCAAATTATTCCAGACTGTGACGCTCTAATAACTAGCGATAGGGATAAAATACTGAGCTTGACGGTGGCTGACTGTTTGCCGATATATTTCTATGATAGGAAACAAGCAGTGACAGCTTTAGCTCATGCTGGTTGGCGCGGTCTTCTAGCCGGTATAGTTACAGAAGCTATTTTTTCTTTTAAAAATAATTATCAGTCCAAGCTAGAGGATATTGAAGTACAAATTGGCCCACATATTAAAGCTTGTCATTTTGAAGTTAAAGCTGATGTCGCTAGTCAATTCCCCTTGGAGTTAATTATAAGAAGGGGTGATAAAATATATATTGATTTAGCTAAAATGGTAGTTAAGCAGCTAAGCGAGTCTGGGTTTTTGACTAATAATATTAGTGTCAGTGATAATTGTACGCATTGCTTGCCTGATAGATACTTTTCCTATCGCCGAGATCGTCCAAAAGAATTAGAAACGATGTTGGCTTATATAGGGTTTAAATAAAAAGGGAGCGAGGAAGATGGTAAAATAAAAAAATAAAAAATAAAGATAAAGGAATAGAAAAAGAATAGAAAAAAATTGCCAAGAGATGAATATTTTACTATTATATTAGTTCAGATAATTAATTTAAATATTTATGGAAAAAATAACAATTATTGGTGCTGGCCCCGCTGGTCTTGGAGCTGCTATTTATGCAGGTAGAGCTTTAATTAATCCATTAGTAGTGGAAGGGATGAGCCCGGGAGGACAATTGACTACCACCTCTGAGGTGGAAA
>Ga0265294_10006109_pt1 | contig 14542 bp, 5 predicted proteins | sample MunlanPumphouse3_FD_192504 | JGI IMG/M metagenome (GOLD analysis project Ga0265294, IMG submission 192504) | Groundwater microbial communities from a municipal landfill in Southern Ontario, Canada - Pumphouse #3 | ecosystem: Environmental > Aquatic > Deep subsurface > Groundwater | place... | reverse complement strand
AGCGCCTCTTGTGGGGAAATAATAATCGTTTAAGCTGTCGAAATGGTAATAACTGTAGAGATGGTAAAAGAAATTGCCTCCTCCGGCTGAAAAATTTTCAGAATTATTGCCATTGATATTAAAAACTTCTCCTCCATAGAACTCTTGTTTTATTCCCAGCCCGATGGTTGAGTGCTTTAAAAAAGGTTGATAAGTGTATAGTTTTAACGATGTGTTATAAAGTTTGGCATCGAAATAACTGTTTCTCGAGGAATAAATAGTTGCCTGATTAAAAGACCCATCAGCCTGAATGGCAATTGTAGGAAGTTTTTCTTTGTCGAGTTCAGCTAATATGCTAAAGGCGGGATTTGCTGAAACATCAGCTGTAAAAGACAATAGTCCGAATGTCTTTGTATAATCCTTTCGTGTTGAGTTTAATACTACTGAAATGCCACTTCTTGTGTTTAAACGTATTCCAACATTGAAATTCCATGCCTTTCCTTCTTCTATGAAGATGTTTAATATTTTTCCGTTTTTGTCATCATCTAATTTGAAATATACCCTTTTGAAAACACCCGTCCCATATAGGGTGTTGATTGACTGTTTAATGTCTTCGTAAGAATATTCACCCGGAAATTTTTTGTTAATTGTACTGGTTAACAACTTGTCCGATATGGAATAATTTCCCGAGAACCGGATGCCGGTAATATTCCATTTTTGCTGATCTACGAATGTAGAAGGTCTGTGACGGGGCAGGAGCTTGCTGTTTTTTTTTAGTGCTCTTATTTGATCAATGACATCCATAGCTGATTTTGTTCCCCTTTTCATCAGTGTGTCTAGGGCTTGCCTGTTAAAACTGGATGTATTGTAACCTGTGATGTCGGGACGAATGATAATGTTGCATAAACTTTTGTTTACAGAATCTTTATTCAAAGAATAAAAATTGATAATTTGGTTGGTTAGTTTATCCAGCGAAGCTATTTCTTCCGCCTGATATAAATCTTTGCGTAAATCAACGCCAATGATGATATCTGCCCCCATTTTTTTAGCTACATCAGTAGGAAAATTATTGACCAGTCCACCGTCAACTAATAAGTAACCGTTGTGTTTTCCGGGAACAAAAACGCCAGGTATTGCCATGCTCGAAAAAATTGCGGTTGGCAAAAATCCCTCATTCATGACAATTTCCTTTCCGGTTTCCAGGTCAGTTCCAATGCAGGCAAATGGTATCGGGAATTTAGAAAAATCAGCATGTTGAGGGAGATTGGCAGCCAGTCCGCAGAATAAATTCAATACATTTTGTCCGTTTACCATGCCACCTGGTAAAACCGGAAATTTGTTTTCTGCAATGGGCAGTGAAATAACATAGCGTTGTTGTTCCGTTTTGGAAACTTGATTTAATTCCCGACGTGGGACATAATCGGATAACAACTCCGGCCAGTCGCCATCTTTTGCCAATTGAATGATGTCGTCTGCCGAATATCCGATCGCGTAAAGTCCGCCAACAATACTCCCAATACTGGTTCCCACTATGATATCAATGGGAATTTCCTCTTGTTCTAATACTTTCAACACACCAAGATGAGCAAATCCTTTAGCGCCTCCACCACTTAGCACCAAAGCAACCCTGGGTCGCTCATCAGGTTGTGCGGAAGCAACAAATAAAATTGGGAGAAGCAGGAATAATAGGAATATCTTTCGGAACATGACAGATAGACTTTTTGTTTTCAAAAATAAGATTATTTTTTTGAAAAGTAAGGAAAGTTGCCGGAAATATATGCTTTTTTGTTTACATAAAAAAAACAGCTTCTTTCAAAAAAGCTGTTTTTTTACCGTTTATCGCTGTTTGCAATTATCTTTTGTTTCTCCAGGGCTTGTTGTTATCCACTGCAGATTTTCTTCTGCTGTCGCTTCTGCGATCACTGCTGCTGTCGCTTTTCCGGTTTCCACCTGATTTGCGGTCATCGCCCGAGTATTTTCGTTTGTAACCCCCATCGTTACTATATGGCCTGTCAGTCCTGCGTTTTCCGTTTTCCGTTTTGCGCTTTCCTGTTGATTCGGAAAACCCTTTGCTTTCTCTTGCAATGGCCAGTTCAATGTCTTTTTGTTCAGCAAAGGCATTCACAATTTTATCCACCTGATCAACAAACACATCGAAGAAAGTAAACTTGTTGGTGACTTCAATATCTCCCACACTAATGGTCTTGTCTCCTACTATGTCGTTGATGATGCCTAATAGCCGGGAAGGATTGATACCGTCTCTGCTTCCGATATTCATTTTAAGACGCATTTTTTCACCCCGTCGGCCTCTTTTTTCATTTCTTTCGCCACGTTCACTCCGGTCGGAACCTTTTTCGCGTTCGTGGTAATTGAGATCTTCTGAATCTTTGTAATAATCAAGGAAACGGTTGAATTCTAGCGAAACAAACCTTTTCAGCAATTCCGATTTGTCAAGATACTCCAGTTGTTTCATGATTTGATCCATGTACGGACTGATTTGCTCTTCGTTCACTTCCACGTGTTGCATCTTATCAATCATATGAAACAGTTGCTTTTTGCAGACTTCCAACCCATTTGGAATCAGTTGTTGTTCAAACTTTTTCTTGAGCATCCGTTCAATATCCTTGATTTTGAATTTTTCTTTGGAATGGATAATGGATACAGAAACTCCTTTTTTATTTGCCCGGCCGGTACGACCGCTCCGGTGGGTATAAACCTCCACATCATCCGGCAGGTTATAGTTGATAACATGCGTCAGGTCGCTCACATCTAAACCACGTGCAGCCACGTCTGTTGCAACAAGCAGCTGGATATTCCGGATGCGGAATTTTTGCATCACAGTATCCCGTTGTGCCTGTGATAAGTCTCCGTGCAGCGCATCTGCGTTATAACCATCTTTCATCAGATGTTCGGCTACTTCCTTGGTTTCCTGACGCGTACGGCAAAAAACAATGCCGTAGATATCCGGATTCAGGTCAACGATACGTTTCAGTACCAGGTAACGTTGTTTTGCCTGAGAAACATAATAAATATGCGAAACATTGTCAGACCCTGAGTTTTTACTTCCAACCGTTATTTCCTCATGATCTTTCATGTATTTTTTTGCGATACGTGCAATTTCAGCCGGCATTGTTGCCGAGAAGAGGGTGGTGCGACGTGTTTCAGGTGTTTCCTTCAGAATGGTTTCAATATCATCTTTGAAACCCATGTTCAACATCTCATCCGCTTCATCGAGAACAAGATAATTGATGTTTTCCAGTTTGATTTTTCCCCGTTCAATCAGATCAATTAATCTACCTGGTGTAGCTACGATAATCTGTGGGGTTTGATCCAATTGTTTCAGCTGTATGCGGATATCTTCGCCACCATAAACCGGAACCACACGGGTATGCAGGTATTTAGAGAAGTTTTTGAGATCGTTTGAGATCTGGATGCACAATTCGCGGGTAGGAGCCAGAACAAGTGCCTGCACCTGTTTGCGGCCGGCATCGATCATGTTTAAGATAGGTAGCCCGAAAGCCGCTGTTTTACCCGTTCCGGTTTGTGCTAATGCAACCAGGTCGGTGTTTTGTTCAAGCATAAAAGGAATTACCTTTTCTTGCACAGGCATGGGGAACTCAAAACCGAGTTCTCCGATTGCTGAAAGAATTTCTTCTCTCAGATTCAGTTCTTTAAATGTCATTTTTGATGTTTTAGTACACGTTTAGAGCAGTCATCCGGCGATTATTTCATTCGTTCTGAAACGTGTACCCTCTGATTAGCAAAACTGCAAAGGTTGATGCAGTAAGTTTCGGATTTTTACCCGTAACGCGTGGTTGTTTTTATTTGCGGGTGCAAAGATAATCAAAAAATACATTTTAAAAGCTAATATTTTATAATTCTTTTGCTGAATGTTTGATTATTATGATATACAGATACCAAATAAATTCCCGGTGGTAGATGTTGTAAATTGATGGTACCATGCTGAGAAAATTGTTTATTCAAAATTAATTTGCCATTCATATTTCTTACATCGCAATACAGGGTATGCCCTGTTTTGGCGTAAATGTTGACGATTCCTTGTGAAGTTGGGTTGGGAAAGCAATTAATTTCTACGATATGATCTGCTCTTTTCGTAATATTATGTGTAGGCATTTCGAAATCGACCGTCACAGTTGATCCCTTAAGAGCTTCGCTTGAAGGCATTGAAATAGATTTCTGGTAAACTTTTCCACTCGTTTCAATCTCAATAAGTATAACATTTGCAGATTGAGCCGGATCAGCAACCGAGACATAGGTGTTTCCTGTAATCATCAGGGCACATGGTTGATTAACTGTAATGGTACGGTTATCATAGGTAAATGAGCCTACCTGATGGAATATAGCCTGTATCACGTTTAGGTCTTTGTGTGCAACAGCCTGTAAAGAAGAATTATTAGCGATTATTTCAACTGCGGAAACATCATAGGCTTGTGCTTTTTCTTTGGTGTCAATCCCGGGTACAACCACGTAGCTATAGCTTTCATTTAGCGGATTTATACCATGATCGACCCAGATTGTGAACACATTTCCGGATTCGGTAGTTGTAGAACCGTTGGCATTAATATTTCTCCAGGAACCGCTTTGTGATTTCATGGTATATTTAATATTTCCCTGCTGAGGGAAAAAATAGGCCAGTTTACCATTTCTCAGGTAATGTAATTTATTATTTGAATACGTGTTGGAACTCACAGAATGCATTTCTTCGGTATTGTTTTCGGTTTCAAGCAGATAGGATGGTGTTTCCATTTTCGTCTGATTCAAAGTCGTGCGAACGTTTCTGTTGCTGTTATCCGTGATTCCTGCACCAAGACAAACTATTTCATCATCAAAAAAGAACCAGCTTTTTTTTGCCTGCATCCCGGATTTATTCATGTTGAGTACAGAGGCTCCATACTGTCCGTTCGAAACACCTCCAACAAAAGACGTGGTTCCGTAATTACTTCCCCATGTTGCACGGTAAGGGAAACTTGTGGTATAGGGAAATGTACTTCCCGGTATCATACACCAATCCCAGTAAGGCATGATGTTTTTATATTCATTTCCATCCACCGAAATAAAATTGGCACCGTAAGAAAAATAATTGGCTTTCAGGTTTTCGTTATTCCCTGTTTCAGCTTCAACAGTACGAAGTGAAACATTACGAACTGTAAACAGGTATCCATTTCGGGCATGCTGCATATAATCTGATACCCAGTAGTGTTTGTTAAATTCCCTGACATTATAATTTGCCGGTTTATTTTCTCTTATGCGATCCAGGGCATCAAGATATGTTGTTGCATGATCAGGATCAATTAAATCCGCCATTTTTTGAAGATAATTCATGTTTGCGTTCAAAGCATTGACACGACTTACTGCTCTTCCCATGACACTGAAATCCCATGAACTGCCACGCACGGATGCAATTTGAGTCTCTCTGATAAAGCGGATTACCTTGCTGAAATTTTCACTGTTGATGTCGAAAGCTGCCGGTGTTCCGGCAAGATAGGACGCTAATCTGCTAATTCCATTGGCAAAAACCTGCCCGTAACTTGAAATTTGAATTTGTGGCCCATGATCGTGAAATACAAGATCACCCTGTATGTTTTCAGTTAATATTTGTTCCAACATGTCGCGTGTATCTTCCAATAAAGCGTTGTCTTGGGTCAAAATACCCCTATAAACATAATGTAAACCAATATCGATGGCATTGGCCCCAGTGCCGTGTGACGTGATATCGTAAATATCCTGTGGTTGAAATAGTGAAAGAATTTCTGGTTCATCAATCCCTTCAGTAGTAGCTTTAGGAATGAAACCTTCAAATTCACGTAAAAATATCAAAATTTCACCCAGTTTTTGAGGATTGTAAATTTTGTTGAACCACCAGTTTTGATCTTTTGTATTAGATGCACGCCAAAATGTCAATCCTTTTTTTATTGCATCTTTATACGCCGTATTGTTGTATTTGGCATGATCAGATTTTGTTACGGCAGCAGCCAAATGCCATAATCTTAATACATGATTATCAGTGGTATTCATTGCTGTTGCACTGGTGAGAGTTCCATAGGAAAACGCATTCCAGCTGCCGTTTGTGTTTTGCGTAGATACCCAATTGTCCAATGTACCGGTATCTTTTATGTTGTTTTGGTTATCGTTGTTGATTCTTTGTATCAATGCTTTGTAATCATAAGCATGAGTAGATTGAAGTAATGTTGTGTTAAAGAAAACAAGTATTAAAATGATGCGTTTGAAAGTAGGTAGCGGATTCGTCATTGAATTGATAAAATTTGATTATGCACTTTTAGGTGCGTCTGTTGTGATGGTGTTTAGTAAAAAAAAGAAATAAAAAGAACAAAAAAAACAATTCTGGTCTTTCTCGTTCTTTTTATTATTTAGTGGCAGATGTTTTAAAACTTATACTCCACAAAAGCTTCCATTGCTTCGTAGGAAGCGAGTCCCAGTTCTTGATACAGGAATGCGGTTGCTTTGTTTCTGTCCTCTGCACGTTGCCAGAAAAGTCTTTCGTCGTTGCCTAAAAATGGAGCACTTTCCATTTGCGACTGATGACGAAGGATGGATTTTCTTTTGTTTAGAAGTTGTTCAGGACTGATAGGAACTGCCATCTCGATGTGGTCAATTTCCCATTCTGCCCAGGCGCCACGGTACATCCATACACGGCATTCATCCATGATTCCTTCTTTTTTCAACTCATCAATGGCGGCTAAGGCTGCGTTCAAACATACCTTGTGTGTCCCGTGCGGGTCAGCAAGGTCTCCTGCAACGAATATCTGGTGAGGCTTCACTTTTCTGATCAGATCTATTACGATCTGGATGTCTTTTTTTGTTAGATTCCCTTTCTTCACGGTTCCTGTTTCATAAAAAGGTAAATCCAGAAAATGCACGTTTTCAGGTTTCAAACCAATGAACCTGCAAGCGGAACGGGCTTCTTCACGACGGATTTGTCCTTTGACGTAAAGCAACTCTTTATAAATTGAAGGTCTCATATCTTCTTGATTTAGCAAGGCCCTCACGGCTTCATCTAATTTGGCATCGCTATCAGCTCCGTTTTTATTGTATTTTGCAGAGAGATTTTTCATCAGAGATAGATAACGTATTACCTCTTCATCACCAACGGCAATATTCCCTGATGTTTGATAGGCTACGTGTACTTCGTGGTTCTGATCCACAAGACGTTGGAAGGTTCCTCCCATTGAAATCACGTCATCATCGGGGTGCGGACTGAAAACCAGTACTCTTTTGGGGTAAGGCAACGCGCGTTCCGGACGGTTGGTGTCATCAGCATTGGGTTTTCCTCCCGGCCATCCGGTAATGGTATGTTGCAAATCGTTGAATATCTGTATGTTTACGTTGTATGCTGAACCGTATTTTATCAAAAGTTCGTCCAGTCGATGTTGGTTATAATCCTTGTTTGTTAATTTCAGGATAGGTTTTTGTGTCTTTTTACACAACCAGACAATGGCACGACGAGTCAGTTTGTTAGTCCAGTCGCATGATCCTACCAGCCAGGGTTGACTAAGACGTGTTAACATTTGGGCGGCATTAACATCCATCACAACTTTTGCATTTTTGTGTAACTGTAACAATGATGCGGGAACATTATCGTCGGCCTTTTCTTCCACCACTTTTTTAATAATGGTTGCCTTATGTTCACCCCATACGGTCAGTGTAAGCTGACGGGCTTCCATGAGGGTCGAAAGTCCGATTGTAAATGCATAAGATGGAATGTCGGAAGTGTTGTTATAAAATAGTTTAAGATCAGCTCTCGATTGATCATCCAATAACATCAGCCGTGTTTTAGATCCTATGTTGGAGCCCGGCTCATTATACGCCAGGTTGCCTACCAATCCGATACTTACGAGCACATAATCCAATCCACCTTTGTTTGCTATTAGCTGATCATACGCATGGCAAAAAGCATGGATGTCCTTTACCTCCCCATCAGGAATAAGTGTGTAGAAGTTCTCAGGAATAAAATCAACTTTCATCAGCAGGTTTTCCTGAATAATCCTGGAGTTTGCATGCAGGTTCTGATGAGTTAAAGGATAAAATTCGGTAACATTGAATACAATTACATTTTTAAAGCTCAGTCCTTCTTCTTTGTGCAGGCGTACCAGTTCCTCGTAAACATTCAAGGGAGAAGAGCCTCCTGATAAACCGAGTACGCAGGGAAGTTGTTGAGCTTGTTTATTTTTAATGATGCCGGCAATTTCAGCCGCTACTTGTACGGATCCCTGGATGTCATTGTCATAAATCTCCGTGTCAATTTTTTCAAATTTAGTTTGTCTGATTTTGTCGATGGCATCCGTAGGACGATAATAACGTTCCGGAATTCTTTCTAATGTAATTTTTGAACTTAAATCGAATTGCATAATGAATTATTTTTTATCTTTTGAGCATTTTTTTACAATTTGCTGCATGATTTCAAACTTTTTTTCCTGTTGTTGTAACAAACGGAACTGGGCAATTGTTCGTTGCCAATTGTGTTCAGGGTGTTCGATTTTATAATATGTATCGCCATTCAGGTAATCAGTGAAAAAACGCACGGTTTGCATGTATGTAAGCATTTTTGCTCCAAGTGACAGGTACTCAAGCTCTGTATCGGTAAGGAAAGTTGCTTTTTCCAGGTATCCTCTTGTATATGCTTCATAAATATCGAGGTTCACATCGATATTATCAAGGTTTGGATCATCTTCGGATCCAGTATTGGCTGCAGTACGCATGAAATCACCAAAATCAGATAAAACCGTACTGATCATCATGGTGTCAAGATCTACAATACAGCAAGGCTCGTCTTTATCATTGAACAGCAGGTTGTTGATTTTGGTGTCGCAGTGATTGATGCGACCTGGCAACTGACCTTCTCTGAACAATTTCTGTGGGAGGCACATTTCATCTGCTCTTTTAAGCAATTCATCAACCATCCAGGCAGTTCTTTCCAATCTTCCTGCAGGATTGTCCTTAGCAGCATCTTTTAACTGCTGTACCCTGAATTCAACATTATGAAAATCAGGGATGCTGTCGATTAACTGTTCAGCAGGAATATCCACGATCATACAATGGAAATTTCCATAGGCTTTCCCTGCCTCATATGCCAATTCGGGCGTAATAGCTTCGTAACTGTGTGTGTTAACGATATTTACATAAATTCTCCAATAGTTTCCGTCTTCATCTTTATAAAATAGCTTATTGTCTTTTGTTTCAATAAGTTGTAAAACTTTCTGTTTCAAGTCTGTTTCACCAGCTTCCCTGTATTTTTTTCTGAGATGATCGGTTACAATGCGGATGTTATTTTGAAGTCCTTCTACATTTTTAAAAATGTTGTGATTGATTTTTTGCAGAAAATACGATTCATCTTCCGGATTCTTCCCTGTTAAAATGAAAGAATCATTAATATGCCCGATTTTCAACGGCTTGATTTCAGCAATTTCTGTTTTAAGTTTGAATTGATTAAAAATATTGTTCATGATTTGTGCATAAAAATGATATTAGTTAAAAACATTTTTTAAAACGCAAAAGTAACTAAAAAAAATCAGATGGAATCATTTCTTTGCTTTTTCCAACAATTCTTTCAATTCAGTCCTCTTTTCCGGCTGTATTGCCGATAAGTTGTTTATTTCTCCGGGATCTTTACTCAGGTTATAAAGTTGTGGATTCGGGTTGTTCCCCAGTTCGGTTTTAGTCCAAAACTCAATGGGTTCAGCCTGGCTCGGTTCAATATATTTCCATTCATCTTTTACAATTGAAAGGGTACTGTTCAGATTTTGCTGTATGATAAAAGGGGCTCCTTTCTTAGTTTTGTTTTTCATCAATTTGTCCAATTTGCGGCTGTCCGGTGCAGCGTTTTCAGGAATAGCAGCATTTGCAAAAGAAGCAAAAGAAGCGAAAAAGTCAATTTGTGACATCAAACCGGGATTGATACTTCCGGGTTTATTCATACCCTGTGGCCATCGGATGATACAAGGCACTTTTGTTCCTGCTTCGAAGATGCTGTATTTCCCTGCCCTGAGATCTGCTGCAGGTTTGTGGTTGCCTAACAATTCTTTTGCCTTGTCGTGATAGCCGTCATCAACAACTGGTCCGTTGTCGCTGGTAAGGAGGATAATAGTGTTGTCGGCAATTCCAAGGCTGTCAACAATATCCAGGATTCTTCCTACACAATAATCGAACGATAAAATTGCATCGCCACGGTCACCCATGCCGGATAAACCCTTGAAACGGGGATGAGGTACCCGGGGCACATGGATGTCGTGTGTCCCGAAATATAAAAAGAAAGGTTGGTTGTGATGTCGGACGATAAACTCGCTTGCTTTGCGGGTAATATTATCCGCAATTTCTTCGTCTTTCCATAAAGCAGATTTTCCTCCTTTCATATAGCCGATACGCGGTATGCCCCTGATGATTGATTGGTCATGTCCTTGCGATGGATGTAGTGTCAGCAGCTCAGGATGGTTAAGGGCAGTAGGTTCTCCTTCGAAAGGTGCTGTGTAGCTCACTTCGATGGGGTCGTTAGGGTCGAGGTTGACAACCTTGCCGTTTTCGATATACACACAGGGTACCCGGTCGCCCGTTGCTGCCATGATGTATGAATAGTCGAAGCCAATGTCGGTGAGATTGGGTGTGACTAATCCGTTCCAGTCCTGTTTGCCACGTTCTCCACCTAGTCCTAAATGCCATTTTCCAACAGCTCCGGTGCTGTAACCGGCAGATTTGAACATGTCGGCCATGGTGTATTGTTCCGGAAGAATAAGCATGGGAGCATCTCCTGCCGCAATACCAGTGCCTTCTTTTCTCCAAGGATACATCCCGGTCAGCATACCATAACGCGATGGGGTACTTGTTGCTGAAGTTGAGTAGCAGTTTACAAAACGGACACCTTCGTTAGCTAACCGGTTTACATTGGGTGTTTCAATGGTTGTTGCACCCAGCCAACTTAAATCGCCATAGCCGAGATCATCTGCCATGATGATGATGATGTTGGGCTGTTCTGGTTGTTTTTCGCTTGTGCCTGTGCAAGAAGCAAACATCGCGATTGCCGGAATACCGGTCGTTTTAAGGGAAATTTTCATACGAGTAAATTATATTGTGGGTTATGGTTGAAACATAAGTGTTAAAGAGAATAACAAAAGTAAGAAATTTAACTTTATTGATGCATCAATAATTACCTTTCAATTGTTAATCGAACAAAAATACAACAATTTTCGAACAAAATTATACCTTCCTGTTGTGCTCGCCGACTAAATGTATGTATATTTGTAATTCTTAAATCAAAAGAGTTAATAAATTAGAATTATGCGTGTCCGACTTATAGTTGTTTGGTTGTTTTTAGGCGTGATAGAACTGTCTGTAAAAGCTGCCGATGATGTTTATTTTTCAAAGATAGGGATAGAACAGGGACTCTCACAGCTTTCTGTCATGACGATTTATCAGGATGAGCTGGGTATTATGTGGTTTGGTACACGTGAAGGAGTAAGCAGATACAATGGCAATTCGATGGAACTTATTATGCCGGTAATAAATGACAGTAATTCATTAAATGGAAGCTTAATTAAGAATATCTGTGGAAACAAAAATGGTTTGGTGTTCATATACAGTCAGAATGGGGTGAATGAATACGACATGCGGACCGGTAAAATAAAAGTAATCCAACGCGAGAATATTGATGCGGTTGCATATGGTGTCAGGAATCTGTGGATGGCAGAAAATAATAAATTGTTTTCCTGGCAGGATGGGATAAAATCATTTTATCTTGAAATTGAAGAAATAAAATCGCCCATTCGTACGATACTCCAGACATCTGACCAGCGAATTGTTCTGGGAACGAGTTCTTCAGGCGTTTATATCATCGATCAAAATAAAAAACACCGCCTGGTAATTCCCAATTGCAGCCAGGTTTCTTCTTTATTTGAAGACGATAAAAAAAATATATGGGTAGGTACCTGGCATGATGGGTTGTTTAAAATCGAACGAAATGGAAACATCCGGAATTATCAGCGAAATGAGCAGGATAAGAATACTATATCATCCAATTTTGTCCGGGCAATTTGTCAGGATAACAGAAATTTTTTGTGGATAGGAACCCGCAGGGGGCTCAATAAGATGAACATAGAATCGGAAGTATTTTCCCATTACCAGTCAGGAGGAACTCCTTCTCTCGAATTGTCGAATGAATCGGTCTGGTCGTTGTTTAAAGATCCGCAGGGAACCATCTGGGCGGGAACTTATTTCGGAGGAGTCAATTACTTTAATCCTGATATTGATTTTTATTCTTTTCATAATTTGAGTCAGGGAATTTTTCTTCACAAACCTTTTCCCATCATCAGTGAAATAATTGAAGATAAAAACGAACAACTTCTATTGTGTTCTGAAGGTGATGGGTTGATAATTTATGATCCTGAAACTAAAAAATATAAGACTATCAGGGCGGGAGTGAATGGAAAGGGCCTGTCGTCTGATAATATTAAAACGGGGTATTATGATGCCGGGGAGCACGTGCTTTGGCTGGGTACGCACCTAGGCGGAGTGACACGTGTTAATCTTCATACATATCAAACTGAACAAATCAGACATTTAAAGCAGGATTGGGAACAGTCGGATATTGTTCGTGCAATTGTTCCATATCAGGATAACTTGTTGTTAGCAACTTATAACGGATTGTTTGTTTTGGATAAAGATACCCGTAACACCCGTCTTTTTTCTGAAAAACTACACCGCCAGGTCAGTTATTTTGTGGATATTAAAATCCTTGATGATGATTTGTGGATAGCCAGTAGGGGACTGTTCAGGTATAATCTTAAAACAGGAGAAATCAACTCCTATTTTAACCAACCTGATGATGCAGGCTCTCTTGGTCATAACAATGTAATGAAACTGCTTGTTGATAGCCAAAAAAGATTGTGGATAGCCACGAATGGTGGTGGACTTGACCTATACAATCCTCAGTCAGATTCGTTTACTCATTTCAACAGCCACAACGCTGGATTGAAGAACGATTATATCAGTAACCTGATGGAGTCAAAGTTTGGCTATATTTTCATCTCGACTACGCACGGTCTTACATTACTGGATGCTGAAAACAATAAAACGTTCAATTATGCATCTGAAAACGGATTTCCGCTAAATTCCCTTTATAATGGAGGAATGTGTACCTTGCGTTCAGGTGAAATATATGTAGCGGGAATGAATGGAATGGTGTCGTTTTATGAGGAAAATTTATCGACTCCGCAGCGTGATTTCAACCTGAATTTTATCAATTTGTGGATTAATAATAATCTGGTATTGCCGGGCGATGAAACTGGTGTGTTGAAAATGTCGTTGCCTTATACCAGCTCAATTAAGCTGAATCATAAACAGTCGATGTTGACGGTTGAATTTGCTGCCAATAACTACATTACTTTCAACAAACCTTTGTATCGCTATCGGTTGGAAGGTTTGTCGGATAAATGGACGGAGTTGCCGGTGGGGATAAACAAGCTTAATTTTATGAACTTGAACCCCGGAAGTTATCGTTTGCACATACAGGCACTTTCTCCGATCGACAAAGAGCCGGTTGCAAACACGTATCTTCAGGTGAAAGTTTTCCCTCCTTTTTACCGGGCATGGTATGCCTATCTGTTTTATTCTCTGCTGATTTTGTTTCTGACCTGGAGGTACATTGTTTTTACCCGCTCTAAACTCTTACTGAAAACTTCACTCGAGTATGAGAAGAAACAGAAAGAACATATCGAAGAAGTAAACCAGTCTAAATTGCGTTTCTTTACCAATATTTCTCATGAATTCAGAACTCCGCTGACACTAATTGCCGGTCAGGTCGATATGTTGATGGAAATGAACAATATACAACCGACCGTGTTCAACCGGATTTTGAATATTAAGCGGAATACCCTAAATATGCAAAACCTGATAAATGAATTACTTGAGTTTCGTAAAAGTGAGCAGGGACATTTGACTATAAAGGTTGTGCAACGGGATATTGTAGAATTTTTATATGAAATTTACCTGTCTTTCTCGGAGTACGCGAACTACAGGAATATCAAATTCGAATTTGAAAATGCGGAACAGTCCATTAAACTATGGTTTGATCCGGTACAGATGCAAAAAGTTTTTTATAATTTAATTTCCAACGCGTTTAAATATACACCCAAAAATGGACGGATTGTTATCAGTATTTCTGAAACCGCAGGGAGTGTTATCGTTCAGATAATCGATAGTGGAATCGGCATCGCTCCAGAAGTCATAGAAAAAATATTTGACCGATTTTACCAGGCTGAAAACGGGCTGCAAATCAATAACATGGCGCCCGGAACGGGAATTGGACTCGCTCTCTCGAAAAATATTATTGAGGCGCACAAAGCAGATATTCATGTGGTAAGTACGAAAGAAATCGGGTCAAAGTTTATTGTGACCTTGAAAAAAGGAAAATCACATTTTACGGCGGAACAAATTTTACATGATGAAGCGAATCGGGAATCTTGCCTGGTTTGTTTGGAAGAACTCGACAGTGAATTTATCGCTGAAATGAAAGAAACGCAAATGCGGAATAATGAAC
>Ga0265294_10006108_pt1 | contig 14547 bp, 12 predicted proteins | sample MunlanPumphouse3_FD_192504 | JGI IMG/M metagenome (GOLD analysis project Ga0265294, IMG submission 192504) | Groundwater microbial communities from a municipal landfill in Southern Ontario, Canada - Pumphouse #3 | ecosystem: Environmental > Aquatic > Deep subsurface > Groundwater | place... | reverse complement strand
GAAACTGGAAAAGAACCAAGCCAAAGGGCTTTCCAACGGGCCGCCCCTGGGATAGGGGTCTTCGTAAAGTGGGTCCCACAATTCGTTGCCTTTCCCGTTAGGTATGGATTGTGATATCAGGTTCCCTTGGGAATCGGTCGGAGGAAGCTACGAAGTCTTTAGCTTCGTGGCAGTTCACTTCAAAACTGCTCTTTTTTTCTAACCAATTTTTCTAGATTTTTCTCCTCCCTTAATACTCGAAAAAGCTTTTGAAAAGCCTAAAAAAGAGATAGAAATTATTTAAAACTTAGAAAAACTAAAGAAAAACTAAAAAACTGATGAAACAAAGTTAGGAATTGACTCGGAAGTTTGCCCAAGCATTTTTAGATATAAAAATGCTTGAGCAGCCTCAGAGGTGATTTTTGTTGTAGGTTTGTGGTTAACTTTGGAATAAATGCTGTTTTATTTATGGTAGATTTTGTGGTAGATTTTGTGGTGGTTTGTGGTAGATTTTGTGGTAGATTTTGTGGTAGATTTTGTGGTAGATTTTGTGGTAGATTTTGTGGTAGGTTTGTGGTAAACTTTGGAATAAAGGTTGCTTTTATTTATGGTAGATGGGTTTTTGTGGTAGATGGGTGTGAATTTATATTCTAAATTCAAGTGATTTATTTGATGCTTTTGTGTCAACTTCTCTGGAAGCCAAAGCCTCCATAAAAGCAAATCCTAATAGGTTGAAACCGTATTTGGAATTTCCCCGAAACCGGTTACATTAGACCGGTTTCAGGTTTCAGAAACCTGAAACGGTATAAAAAGGGCCTATGAAACAAAGAGGAAAATTTCTGAAAAATGCGAAGGAAGATTAAGCTTCTAAATGCCAGATAGCGCAGGTAAATACCTTAGAAATTATTTTATGGCATTAGACATTATATTTAAAAAGAGTAATCAATGCCAACAATTAAATAAAAATAAATATCCAATAATTTGAATATTTATATTATATAATGATGGCAATTGACATTGCTTTCTCTCTAAATTTAATTTCAGAGAATAGGATATATTAATTAGTCTAGATTATGCATCTGAGGTATAAGAGAGATATTCAAAGGTTCTCCAAAAGCCCGATCTCCAGCATCCCCAAGTCCGGGAAGAATATAACCTTCTTTGTTTAATTCCCTATCGATTTTTCCTACATAGATCTCAACATCAGGATGTTCAGCCTTTATAGCCTCAATTCCTTCGGGAGCTGCAAGAATGCCCATGAGCACTACTCTTTTTGGCTTTCCACACTGCTTAATTCCTGAAATCGTGCGCAACAACGTCGAACCTGTTGCGATCATGGGATCTGCAATTATAAGGGTATCTTCGGGTCTAATTTGAGGAACCTTAATGTATTTCATTTCTATGTTGAAATCGGGAGCCTCACCCCTCGACGCCGAGACAATTCCAACCCTTGCGCATTCAAGAGTCTTGATAAGGCCTTCCATAAGCGGAATTGCAACCCGTAACACAGTTATAATAAGGACATGTTTTCGATCCGAAGCCGTAATTCCTTTGGTTGTTTCCAGAGGAGTTTCAATCCTGAGGTTCTCAAAATCCATTGTCTTCGTAAACTCGTAGCCCATGTACCTTCCAAGCTTTACAAGCCCTTTTCTGAATTTGATGGTGTCCGTTTCCTTATCTCGTAACTCAGATAAGATTTCCATAAGATAAGGGGAATCCTCAAAAGAGTAAACTCCTTTCCAGCGTTTCTCGTTAATCATCTTTTTAAACCTCGGATATCACGGTATTTCTTAAAATGTGTAAAAAGTGTAAATAGGAAACTTGAGAGAGTGGGGTATTTTAATATTTATTTTTTTATAATTTTGCTTCAACTTCACTTTAGAAACTGGTCCATCAGGATTGCAGAAATAGCTCCTACCGCCATTCCGGATTCCAAAATGCTTGCGATAAGCTCTGGAAAATGAACCAGAAATTCGGCTGGCAGCTGTGGAGCTCCAAGCCCCAGAACAAGGGAACTTGCAAGGATCAGGGTGTTTCTGTCATTAAGCTCGACTTTATCTTTAATCAGCTTAAGCCCTGTAACCCCAATCATTCCATAAAGAGCTACTGTAAGCCCTCCAAGCACAGGAGCCGGAATAGAGGCCAGCAGCCCTGCAAATTTTGGGATAAAAGAGAAGAGGACTAAAATTCCAGCTCCGATCTGAACGACCTGAGTGCTTGAAACCTTTGTCAGAGCCACAAGCCCGATGTTTTCGGAATAGCTAGTGGTTCCACAGGCTCCAAAAAGCCCAGCAATAGAACAGGAAAGGCCTTCAGAGGCAATCCCGCGGTTAATTTTCTCATTATCGATTGGAAGTTTTGCAATAGTAGAGATTGCGTGGTAGTCTCCTACACTTTCGATAATACTGACCATGAAGGCAAAAAGCAGGATAACAATTGCATTTTTGTCAAAGATTGGCAGCCCCCAAGGCAGGAGTTTAGGAAGGCTGAAGAAGGGAAGATCCTTTACTAGACTGAAGTCTACAAGCCCAAAAGCGATGCTTATCAGATAGCCTACAAAAGCTCCTGTGACTACAGGCATGGCTTTAAAGCTTCCTTTTGCTTTCAAAGTGACAAGAAGCGTGGTTACAAAGGTTACAAATGCAATAATGAATGCTGGCAAAAGGGAAGTTCCGGCAGGATCTGCAAAAAAGTTAAAAGTATATTTGAGAGCCACATTAGAAAGAGAAAAACCAACCAGCATAATGGTAACTCCGGTAACGAGCGGAGAAAAGAGTTTTTTTAACTTTCCTATAAGACCTAAAGCTCCGGTGAGCCCTTCTAGAATTCCTCCCACAAGCAGAGCCCCTTGTACTGCAGCCATTCCAATTCCGGCTCCGATGGAAATCAGACCCGGGATAAAAGCAAAACTCGAACCTTGGACAATTGGGAATTTTGAACCGATTGCGGTCTGTATAAACGTCGCAATGCCCATGGCAAGCAGCACTGCCTGAATCAGGTGCGCAATTTCAGAAAGCGGCATGCCAATAGCGGAACCTACCACAAGGGGAACAGTTATGGTGGCCCCAAACATTGCCAGGACATGTTGAAATCCTAATATAATTTTTTTCATATATAAGCTCCAAAAGCATGGGATTGGGATTAAACAGTAAAATTTAAATTATTAGGCCTCAGGAAGCCATGAAGGTATTAAATTTGTCACATAAAACAGCTCATTGCTTTTAATTTTATTCATTTTAAGTTCTTGGACATTTATAAAAATTAGAAGAATATAAAAAATAGGAGGGTTTTTTTCTAAATGTTTAACCTTTGGGGGCTGAATTGGATTTTTAAAACCTTAGCTGAAAAAGAAAAGAATAGAAGCAGGAAAGAATATGAAGAAGGGAGGGATGAAGAAAGATATGAAGAAAGATTGGAAAATAATTATAGGAATTATAGGGATTGCTTCTTTATTTTTCATAATAGCTGGATTCCTAGCTGAATATTCAAATACGCTCCTGAGCGAAAACCCCAGGTCGAGTTTAGCTCCGGATGAAGATATTACTACTATTACCTGCATGCCTAAAGAGCCAGATGAGCCAGAAGAGTTCGATGAATCCGAAAGATATTCTAGGTTTGAGCAAGGGGAAACTTCTCGTTTGCAGCCGGAAGACAAAGAGAGTTTAGGAAATGGGAAGAAAAAAAGGGTACAAGAAGGAGAGCACTTTGTTCTTGGAAATGAAGAGAAAATAGAGTTTGAGAAGGGTTATACCCTTGAAGCTAAGTATATTGATTTTATGGGAGAAAAGGTATGGGTGGAAATAACTAAAGACGGAAAATTCCTTGACGATAAAATCATTTCGGTATCGGATTCCTGGGAAATTCAATTAGAAGAAGAAAAAGAAGAAAGCGACAAGCTTCTTGAAATTTACGTAGTTGAAATCATTGAAAATGAAGTTACCCTTGAAATAAGCTAAGATAGAATAAAAAAAGCTATAATTCCTGAAAAAAAGAATTCAAATTCGGGATGCGACCGCCGGGATTCGAACCCGGGTTCTAAGCTTGGGAAGCTCAGGTCATAGCCACTAAACCACGGTCGCAGGCTTCTTAGTATTGCTTTACATAGAGCTTTATATTAAAATAGTTTTTGGTACAGTCCAGTAGTTCCAAAGAACCAGCTTTAAAAACCCTCAAAGCAGATTAGATTCTCTATAATGGAGTTTTCCAAAATGAGAATCTGGGATCTTCCCCCTAAGAACCTGTGCAGGCAACACCTTTTAGGAGAACACAGAGAATTGCACGCGCTCTGGATCATCATAACCCAGCACAAAAAAGCCTATTCACACCACCCTGAAACCCTGCGCTGGGTTGGGAAACTAAAAGCCCTATACCTGAGGCACGAGGCACTTGTAAAGGAGATGAAAACTCGAGGGTATAAGCATCATTCTCCTCTTGATCCAGCTCTTGCAACAGGAATAGCTGTGCAGGATGAGTTCGTTTATTCGTATGAGGCTCAGCTCCAGACCCTAAAAGAAAAAGGTTGCGGTTGTAGGGTCAAGGAAATGAAAATGGAAAAAGAGTCTTGAAGCTTGGAGAGCAAATTTGAAAAGAATAGATTAATAGATTTAGTGAGGTTTTTAGGGGAAAAATCGGGGATAAGCTTAATAGGGAAAAATCAGGGATAGATTTTATGGGAAAGAAGCTCAGGAGATATTCTTGAGGGGGGTTTTAAGATCAAGCAGCCTTATTACAATTTTGAAATAGAGACAATGGAAAGAGGAGAGCTTGAAGCTCTTATAGAAGAACGGGTCCGCTATACAGTAAAATATGCGGCCGAAAACTCTCCATTTTACAAAAAATGGTTTGAAAAGCATGGAGTTAACCCAAGTGATATAAAAGCTCACGAAGATCTTTTGGAGCTTCCTGTAATTTCAGGAAGAACCCTTCGGGAAAACCAGCCTCCTGAAACTGAGGATTTTCTATTCAGGAGCATAGGCCTTGAGGAAGTTTACACCATTCATGAGACTAGCGGAACGAGCGGAGTTCCTAAAAGTTTTTTTCTGACCTGGGAAGACTGGGAACGCTATGCAGAAAAATATGCTCGGATCTTCAAAGCTCAGGGGTTTGGAAAAGGAGATCGGGTTGTGGTTTGCGCTTCCTATGGGATGAATGTAGGAGCCAATACTATGACTCTTGCAGCCCGAAAAATTGGAATGGCAATCATTCCTGAAGGAAAGTGCAGCTTTCCTTTGCGGGTCATAAAGGCTTACTCTCCCACTGGAATTGTAGGAAGTGTTTTCAAACTATTAAATCTTGCAAAGAGAATGAAAGCTGAAGGGCTTAAGCCTCAGGAGAGCGGAATTTCAAAACTGGTCGTGGGAGGAGAGGCTTTTGCCGAAGAAGCCCGAAACTACCTTGCTGAGATCTGGGCTTGTCCTGTCTACAATAGCTATGGCAGTACTGAAGGGACAATGTGTGGGGAATGCACAGAAATTTTCGGGTTGCATGTGCCTGAAGATCTTTTGCATCTGGATGTCTATGATCCGGGGCTTGAAAGTTTTGTGCCTGACGGAGAGTGTGGCAGGGCGGTTCTGAGCACACTTTTACCAGTAGGGGAAAAGACTGGAACCCTGCTTTTAAACTATGATACAGAAGATACCACAGTTGTCCTTTCTCGAAAACCTTGTCCCTGTGGAAGGACACACCTAAAAATCACAACTCCCCAGCGGGAAGCTGAAACGGTCTGGGTCGCAGGCGCTCCTTTTAACAGAGTGGACGTTGAAAGAGGCGTCTTTCAGCGGGAAAATCTGGAATACTTAACAGGCGAGTACGAGGCTTTTCTTTATGGGGGAGAAGACGAAGGAGAGGTAACCCTAAGGGTAAGTTTAGAATGTGAGACTTTGGAAAATTGCGATAAAGAGCTTGTAAAAGAGAATTTCCTGCAGGCTTTCTTTGGCTCAAAACCTCCTCTTGCAAGAGCTTTTCAGGAAGGAGTATTTAAAATAAGTTTCAATTTTACAAAACCCGGAAACCTAGAACTTCATAAGGTAAAAGGAAGACCTAAAAGACTTGTGGATAGGAGGTGAACTCAAGAATTTTTTCTGGAAGTTCTTTATATCTAATTTTTTTATATTTCTTCCTTTTTTGTTAACTTTTTAGATTTCAGTTTCCAGACTTTTCTATATATTTTTCAGAAGGTCTGTGTAGGAATTTCAGAAAAGTATAAATATTAATAATACGCAAGCGTTACTAACTTAGTGTTAATAATACAGAACTCCAAAATAAAGAACGAACGTTACATTTGAATCTTAATTATTCTGTAAATAAAACATATTAAATACGAAGGAAAACGTTTTAAGTATTATTAAGCATGCAAAAAATGAAATTTCAGGTGAGCCTATGGAAAAGGAACTTATGAGGATAGGAGTTTCACTCCCCGACACTTTATTGAATAAATTTGATGGAATTATTGATAAGCGAGGCTACTCTTCCCGGTCGGAGGGGATAAGAGATGCCATCAGAAACTACATCTCCTACTACGAATGGATGGGAGATATCAAAGGACATAGAGTAGGCACAGTTTCCGTAATCTATGACCATACGAAACGCGGGCTTTCAAACGCTCTTGCCGATATTCAACATAACTATACCCACATTATAAAATCCTCGATCCACATCCACCTTGACCATGACAACTGTTTTGAGGTAATCGTTCTGGAAGGAGATGGGGAAGATATCAAAGACCTTGCAGAAAACATCATGGCTCTGAAAGGAGTAAAGTTCTCAAAGCTTACCACAGTAGCGTCTAGTGATAAAATCTGAACTGAGATCTGAACTAAAAGAAAAAAAGATAAGCTAAATAGAAGTAAGCTTTGCTTAGCTCGCTAAAGCCTCAGGGGTTTTTATGCGGCCTGCTATGAAAAATGCATTTAAAAAAAAAGGCCCTTAAAAATCATTTTTAAGCGATTGGAGAAGCCAAAGCCCAAATTCCGTCAAATAATAGATCTGGAAATTCCGCTCCCGTCGGGAGTTTATCAGTTTAGCTTCTTTTAAAAGTTTTAAATGGTAAGAAAGGGCTGAAGGTTTGCAGCTTGTAAGTTCTACGAGAACGCATACACAAAGACTCTGGATTTCTAGAGCCTTTAAAATCCTGAGGCGAGTTGGATCTGAAAGGACCTTAAAGAGGCTTACCATTTTGTCCACATTTTTAGACATTGCAGCCTCGACACTTTCTAAAATCTCTTCCGAGAGGAAATAAGAATCTCTGATTTCAAGGAGTTTTTTCTCAGACATCTTTTCACTTGATAGCCTTGCTTATTTTTAATAGTTATTCCGCTTTTTAGGCTTTGCAAGTCAGCTCAAAAAAGCATAAGTTTTTTGTAGAAACTTAGCCCTCGTTTCCACGTTTTTGCAAAGCCTTAAAGCCTTATTATAAACTGGGAGAGGAGCGATTTTTCAGTAATTTTAAAACTCCCCTTAATTCCTTATTTAGATGGGCTAATTATCTATTGTTATAATATAAGGGTTTTTAGATTCGCAACCGAGATATCTTTTCCTACAAAAAAGGAAAGCTTTCTGGGATCAAATTTAAAACGTTTAATTTAAAAACTCTAAATTAGAATTTTTGAATATAAAAACCGAACTGCGAAATAGGAAATCAAGGTGCTAAAATATGCAAATGTGGATAAACGGGAAATTTGAAGCTTCTCAGAGTTCGGAGGTTTTTGAGGTCCGAAACCCCGCAACCGGAGCCATTATTGATACGGCTCCTCTTGGAGGAGAAGAGGACGTAGAAGTGGCAATTGAGGCTGCAGCCGAAGCTTCCAAAGAATGGGCTGCGACTGCTCCTCAGGCAAGGGCAAAGCTGCTCTTCCGAGCCTGCGAACTTGTGCAAGAAAGGCTTGAGGGGCTTGCCAGGCTTTTGACTTCAGAGCAGGGAAAACCCCTTTCTGAAGCAAAAAATGAATTGCTGGGTTTTTCAAAGGTGCTTGAATACTACTGCGGGCTTGCAAGCACCCTAAAAGGAGATTTTATCAAAATTCCTGGAAACGGTTATTCCTTTACCCTTAAGCACCCGCTTGGAAACTGTGCTGCCCTTATCCCTTGGAACATGCCAGCCCTTATTATGAGCTGGAAGCTTGGACCGGCTCTTATTTCTGGAAACTGCCTGCTCCTAAAACCTGCAAGTTCTACGCCTCTTACAAATCTATCTTTAGCTGCTCTGCTTGGAGAAGCTGGGCTTCCTCCAGGAGTTTTAAATGTAATCTCGGGTCCAGGCCCCCTTGTAGGAGAAGCTATTGCAAAACATCCGGCTATAAAAAAGCTTTCATTTACCGGAGATACGGAAACCGGAAAAAGAGTTGCAGCTCTATCAGCTCCTTCCATGAAACGCTTGACCCTCGAACTTGGAGGAAGCGATCCCATGCTGGTCTGTGCAGATGCAGAGCTTGAGGCTGCAATAGAAGGAGCTCTAAGAGGTAGATTTTATAACTGCGGCCAGACGTGTACCGCAGTAAAGCGGCTTTATCTTCAGGAAGAAATTGCAGATGAGTTTCTCATAAAACTTCAGAAACGAGTGGAAAGTTTGAAAGTAGGAAACGGCCTTTCCGAAGGAGTAGAGCTAGGCCCCCTTAATTCTGAAAAGCAAAGAACTTCAGTTCTGACACTTCTTAAAGAAGTTTGGGATAATGAGGAAGGAAAACTCCTTTGCGGAGGCAAAATCCCCAAAGGAGAAGAATACGCTTGTGGAAACTTTCTTGAGCCAACTCTTATAACAGACGTGGCTCCGGATTCAAGGCTTCTTTCAGAAGAGGTTTTTGGGCCCGTGCTTCCAATTGTTCGCTTCCGAAAACTTGAAGACGCAATTGAGGACGTGAACCGGACAAAATACGGCCTTGGAGCCTCAATCTGGACAAAGAATCTGGATCAGGCCCGAACTGCTTCTGAAGGACTCGAGGCCGGAACGGTTTGGGTCAACCAACATCTAAAAGTAACTCCAGAACTTCCCTTTGGAGGCACAAAAGCAAGTGGAATCGGAAAGGAAAACGGAGCTGAAGCTCTTTTGGAATACCTTGAAAGCAAAAGCGTTATGATAAAGGTTTGAATGAAAAAACTTGAGAATGAAGTCAGAAAAAATTTGAAAGGCCTAAAATTACAAAGGTTTGGCGTCCCCTTCTCTGGCTGAATTATTCTGAAACTGCGGGGAAAAAGGACCGAATTTTCGGACCTATCCACCCGCAGGGTCCGCAACCCTTAGCGGTACTTTGACATAGTCTGCATGAATTCGCCAGCTTCCATTACAGGCACGCTGTCTACAACGCAGATATCAGTCCAGGGAAGGTTGAAAGCTCCGAAGGCCTCCGAATTTTCGGCTTCATAGAGAATGAAGTAACGGCCTCCTGAAAGATCAACCCACTGGTTGATGATTTCGATTCCGTCAGGGACTTTCAGGGTTTTAAAATGCTCCAGAATAGCATCCCTGTTCACAGGGTCCCAAGTACTAATATCTAAGAATAACATCTTTTATCCACTCCCATAGCTTATTTCCCAAATTTAAAACCTAAGGTTCACTCATACATATGCAGAACGAAGTTCTACAGTTAGATTCATTTATTATATCATCTTTGTGACTATATAAGAGTTAGTCTATAAGATTATTACAAAGATTCTCCCCGATTCAGACTTCCTCTCTTCCTCAGCGTTTTCTAGAATTTATTGGCCCCTTCAACTTGTAACTTGCAGCCATATCCCCGATGGCTGCAGTTTTTAAAGGAGAAAACCCTCATTTTTATCTTTATACCCTTCTCCCTAACCCAAGGTCTTATATTAGGTGAAATTATAAAAAATAAAGGTATTCGATCTTGGGGATGTGGGGAAAGCTGAGTGTACCATGACCTGGATATAAATTCGGTTTTTGAGGCTCTAAAGACCTCTGAGGCGGGTCTGAGTTCGGAAGAGGCTGAAAAAAGGCTGCTTGAATATGGGAGAAACGAACTTAAAGAAGAAGGCAAAATCTCTCCTCTAAAACTCTTCCTTTCACAATTCAAAAGCCTGCTGATTCTGATTCTTATAGCGGCAGCGCTCGTTTCGGCCGGCCTTGGAGAACTTGTGGATTCAATCGTTATCATGTTCACGGTTTTTCTGGCCGGAATTCTCGGTTTTGTGCAGGAATATCGGGCCGAAAAGGCAATTGAGCTCTTAAAATCGCTAAGCTCTCCTGAAGCTCTGGTCATAAGAGCAGGAATCGAAAAAGAAATTCCTTCAGGAGAACTTGTTCCCGGAGACCTTCTCCTCCTTGAAGCTGGGGATCGGATTCCTGCAGATGGCAGGCTCATCGAAGCCATAAACCTAAGAGCAGATGAATCCGCTCTTACCGGAGAATCCATGCCAGTTGAAAAAAACACTGGAATCCTTCCCCAGGAAACCGAAGCTGCAGATCGGCTGAATCTGGTTTATTCCGGAACAGTAGTAAGCTATGGCCGAGGGCGGGCTGTAGTTACAGCAACCGGTATGCAAAGCAGTTTTGGAACTCTGGCCGGCTTGCTCGGAAAAATCGAGCGCGAAAAAACCCCTCTTCAGGCAAGCCTTGACCAATTTGGAAGGATAATCGGAGCTGCAACTCTTGTGGTTGTGGGCTTTGTAGTAGGCTTGGGCATCTTAAGAGGTTTTACCTTTTTTGATATGTTCCTTTGGGGAGTGGCTCTTGCAGTAGCTGCAATTCCAGAAGCCCTTCCCGCAGTCGTAACTGTAGGGTTGGGGCTTGGGGTGCGAAGGATGGTCAAACGAAACGCTCTTGTGCGCAGACTGCCCTCTGTCGAGACGCTAGGTGCCACAAACGTTATCTGCTCTGACAAAACCGGCACTCTGACCCAAAACAAGATGACGGTTGAGCAAATTTATGTTGACGGAGAGTTGCTGGAGGTTAAGGGAGAAGGCTATATTCCGGAAGGAATCTTTTTGAAAAACCCAGAGCAGCAGCCTATATCCCCAAATGAGCCTTCCCTCAGACAACTTCTTATAACCGGCGCCCTCTGCAATGATGCAAAGCTAATCCCAGAAAAAGAAGGAAACTGGAATATCAGGGGGGATCCAACCGAAGCTGCTCTTGTAGTTGCGGCTGCAAAAGGGGGTTTTCAGAAACGCGAACTTGAAGCTTCTTTTCAAAGAGTTGGAGAAATTCCCTTTTCTTCAGAACGCAAACGCATGACCACACTTAACCTTTTACCAGAGGGAATCGTTGCCCATTCAAAAGGAGCTCCTGAAGAAATCCTAGCTTCCTGTACGAAAATATTACTAAATGGAAGCCCAAAGCCGTTGACTGCTGCTCTAAAAGAAGAAATCTTGGCCTCAGTTAGGGCTATGGCAGGCCAAACCCTTAGAGTAATGGCTTTTTCTTATCGACCTCTGGAAAGTGAAAAGAATGAGGGCATAGCATCCTTAAAAACTTCCGAGGCTCTTGCAGATATCGGGGACCTTGAAGCTAAAAAGGCAGAAGAAGATATGATTTTTTTAGGGCTTATGGGGATGCGGGATCCTCCTCGTAAGGAAGTGCTCAAAGCAATCCAAACCTGCAAGGAAGCAGGCATTAGGCCCGTAATGATTACGGGAGATCACAAGACTACGGCCCTTGCGGTTGCTGAGGAACTTAAAATATTCAAGGAAGGAGACCTCGTACTGACTGGAAAAGAACTAGAGGATATGAAAGCCTCTGAGTTTGAGGCAGTGGTAGAGAGGGTCTCAGTCTATGCCCGGGTCTATCCTACAAGCAAATTGAGAGTTGTTGAAGCCCTGAAAAAAAAAGGGTATATTGTGGCTATGACTGGAGACGGGGTAAACGATGCTCCGGCTTTAAAAGCAGCTGACATGGGAATTGCCATGGGGATTACGGGAACGGACGTGAGCAAAGAAGCTTCAAGTATGATCCTAACTGATGACAATTTCGCCTCTATAGTGGCTGCAGTTGAGGAGGGGCGAAACATATTTAAAAACATCAGAAACTTTATCGTCTACGGGCTCACCTGTCATATAGGAGAAGTCTTGATCGTCCTTGCAGCTGTGCTCTACTGGCAGCTTCTTCCCCTTATTGCGGTGCAAATTCTCTGGATCAACCTAATTACGGATGGATTGCCCCCCATGGCCCTTTCGGTTGAACCCCCAGATCGGGGCCTGATGCGTCAGAAGCCCAGAAACGTTAAGGAAGGACTTATTACCCGGCGAGAAATTTCAGCTGGACTTGCCATAGGAGGACTTATTGCAGTCCAGGCTCTTTTGGTTCTGGTTTGGGCCCTTGAGAATGGTTTTTCTCAGGCAAAACTTCAGACGCTTATTTTTACCCTTGTTGTGCTTTCCGAGATGTTTAACGCCTTTAATTGGCGCTCGGACAGGTACTCAATCTTTGCCCTGGGACTCTTTTCAAATAAGCCTTTGCTCTATGCTGTCGGAACTACGCTTCTGCTTCAGCTCCTTGTAATTTATGTTCCTCTCCTGCAAACGGCCTTTCGAACTGTGCCCCTTTCCCTTTCGGACTGGGGAGTGATTCTGCCCCTTGCTTTTAGCACTTTTATTGCCGTGGAGCTTGTAAAATTTATAGAGATCAGAAGATATAAGTGAACTTAGAAGTGAACTTAGAAAGAAAACTGGCTAAAGCTATAACCTGAATTAAGTTATGGACAGTATATAAAAAAAACTAGAGGGTTTTTTAAAAAAAGAATTTAATGAAGCTCGGATTCAGAGACTCATTACTATTTTTTCTACCTTTTCTCCTGTGTCGGTCAGGACAAATTTTCCTTCCTGCTCTGAGATCAGCTCTTTTTCTTGAAGTTCCCCTAAGGTTTTTTCCATTGAAGGAGATGCGATATGGAGGATTTTTGCGATACGTTTGCCCTCCATTTCCCCTTTTGAAGCAAGCAGAGCCAAAACTTTCTGTCTCAAGTTATTTCCGTTTACGAAACCTATCAGTTCGTTCACAATAATACCTCCGATTTTTAACCTATCCGTGAAATCTTGCAATTCTTAACCTTATGGGAAAAGCAAGGAATTTGAGCTCTCTTTTAAGCAGATTTCTATTCAGGAAGCAAGCTCTTTAAAAGCCCTTTGGCTTTTTCTTTTTCAGTTATCCAGGAAAAACTCACAAATATTAAGTTTGAGAGTTTGAATAAAGGCTTTATTTAAATATTGAAGTCTGAGGCTATCAAAGTTTCGATCCTAAACCTAAACATTACTGCAAAATTAAAAAGCCTAGTCTTGAAGCCTGGCTTCCTTCAGCTAAAACTTTAGGGGATTCGGCTTTGGATTTATGAATAAATCCTTTAATATATTCCAGCAGTATACTTATATATAATTATAATTATTTTTCCAACAATATCAGTACTCAAGCAAAGGTACAAGCTAAAATCAATTCCAATGGAAGAGCAAAAAACCCCTGTAGGCTCGGAGAGGCTACTCTTTAGGGGATGAAGCCGGAAGCCGAGTTGGGTTTAACCAAGCGGAAGTTTACAAACCTTTATGTGGAAGTTCCCCCTTGTACCTAAATAATGTTGATATGTGAGCCAAAAATTTGATCTCGGAGTTAGCTTGAGTTTAGCGCTTGGATTTATGGACTCTATGGATGTTTACTATATATTTATTGGATATTTTTGTATGTGTCGAATTCGGCGCTAAAATGGCTGTAAAAATGTCCGAAATCACCATTAGGCTTTAATATCTTCATCGATAAGTACTTTATATCTACTCAGTAATTTTTAGAAGTATTTTTCATATAAACGATTACAAATTTGGAGGACATACCAACAAATGAGCAGCGGAATGTGCCCGGTCTGCGGGCTTCCTAAAGAACTTTGCATATGCGAAGAAGTAGCTAAGGAACAACAGCGGATCACAGTGAAAGTAAATAGGCGAAGATATGGCAAAGAAGTAACAGTTGTAGAGGGTTTTGATGCCAGTGAAATCGACCTTCATGAACTGTCAACTTATCTGAAGTCTAAGTTTGCGTGCGGAGGTACCGTAAAAGGAAACACTGTAGAACTTCAGGGAAATCACTTGGCCCGCATGAAAGAAGTACTTATGGAAAAAGGTTTTACGGCTGAGCAGATTAAGAATTAAGTTCGCATTGAAGGTTCAATTTGTTCATTCGATTTGTTCTTTGAGGTGGCCCCTTGCCATCTCTTTCTTGTGGTAAAGACAGTTTTTTGGCATTGCATACGCTTTTATCAGTTTTTGCATGTCAAGCTGCCTTTCATGAGGCATATTATGAATGTTTTATACCATAATATGGGCTTTTTATAGATAAATTTTATAAATATGTGTAGAAAAGGCTTAAGAATAGATTATATCGAGAAAATCCCAACCTGAGCAACCTGAAAGAAAAGTCAGTTTATAAGATCGCAGCAGAAAACCCATGAAATCTTCATTTCATAGGATGAATGCGTCAAGACTATAATTTTGCGTTTAGTATCGATATTTTGATATCATATTACTTCAATGTTTAAATAACTCCTTTGTGCTATCACACAAATTGAAAATTTGTGGGATTTCCAGTGAAACTGGAAAAGAACCAAGCCAAAGGGCTTTCCAACGGGCCGCCCCTGGGAT
>Ga0265294_10006106_pt1 | contig 14552 bp, 16 predicted proteins | sample MunlanPumphouse3_FD_192504 | JGI IMG/M metagenome (GOLD analysis project Ga0265294, IMG submission 192504) | Groundwater microbial communities from a municipal landfill in Southern Ontario, Canada - Pumphouse #3 | ecosystem: Environmental > Aquatic > Deep subsurface > Groundwater | place... | reverse complement strand
TCTGATTATATTACGAAAGTTTATTTTAATGACACACCTAACCCATTCCTATGAAGAAGGAAATGAGTTCTTTCGATGTCCGTTCCATAGTCTCGGAACTTTCATTACTAGAGGGTGCCCACATGGATAAGATCTATCAATGGGGAGCGGGAAACGTTCTCTTCCGCATCAACGTCCAAGGTGAAGGAAAGAAAGAAGTCTTCTTCAAAGACAAAAAATGGCTATATATCTCACCTGAGAAACCGGAAACGTCTATATCTCCGAGTTCTTTCGCCACTTTTCTAAGAAAATACATCGACAACGCACGTGTTGGAAAAACCATTCAAGCGGGTTTTGACAGGATCGTTATAATGGAGATCTTCAAAGCTGACGCTGAATATCAATTAATATTCGAGATGTTCGGCGGAGGAAACTGTCTTCTAGTACTTAACGGCAAGATCGTGAACTGTCTCATACATAAAACATATAGAGATCGTTCCACACGTCCAGGCGAAGACTACCGCGCACCCAAAGAAAGATTCAATCCCATTGATTCTACATTCGAAGAATTCAGCGAAACGTTCCATTCATCAGAATCAGATGCTGTCAGAACATTGGCCACGGTAGCCAACTTGGGAGGACAGTACGCAGAGGAGATCTGCAAACGTTCAGGTATAGATAAGAACACACTCTCTGTCGGAATATCCGACGAAGACCTTGAGAAACTATACTCTGCACTTCACGACGTGGTCAGATGCGTCATAAAAGACAACGAACCAACAGTTTTCCTTAAAAACGGAAAAATCGACGATATCGCCCCTGTGGATCTTATGATCTATCAGAATGAGGAAAAACGTAGATATGACACCATGTCTCAAGCCATAGATGCATTTCTGCAAGAAATTGATGTGGATATCGAAGAAGCCTATGTCGATCCCGAAATAGAGAAACTAAAAAACAGAGTATCCAAACAACAAGAAACCGTCGACGAATACAGGCTCGAAGGCGCAGACCTTAAACTGCGCGCGGATGCCATCTACGCCAACTATCAAACCGTTACCGACCTTCTCAAAGTCCTCAGTGAACAATCAAAGAAGATCGGCTGGGATAAATTGACCGAGGGCGCTAAAAAGATCCCCTTCGTCGTTAGTATCGACCCAAATAAGAACCTGGTGACCGGTAAGTTCTCCGACCTAAATGTAACATTGGATTACACAAAAGGTCTGGATGCCAATGCCTCAGATCTTTATCAAAAGAGCAAAGATATCATAGAAAAAGCAAAAAGAGCCGAAGAAGCACTTGCAGAGAGCCGGACAGAACTTGCCAAGAAACAGAAAGGTCTAGATAAAACTAAAGCCCTCAACGCTTCAAAAGTAGCACCTACAAAGGAATTCTGGTTCGAAAGATACAAGTGGTTCATATCCTCTTCTAATAAGCTAGTAATCGCCGGAAGAGATGCACACAGCAACGATAACGTAGTTAAGAAGCATCTCAAAGAGACCGATGTATTCGCACATGCAGACGTACACGGTGCACCTTCAGTTGTGCTGAAAGAAGGAGCTAATGCCACACCCGATGAACTCAGAGAGGCGTGCACATTCGCTTTGGCACAATCCAAAGCATGGGTAGCAGCACTTGCTGAAGGAACAGCATTTTGGGTCTATCCTGACCAAGTAAGCAAAACCCCTAACCCTGGAGAATTCGTTCCGCGCGGAGCATTCATAGTTCGTGGAAAAAGGAATTACGAACATCACATAACGATCGAATTAGGAGTTGGAGAAATTTTCTACGACGGCAACAGAAAGGTCATGTGCGGTCCCGTCAGCCTATTCGAAAAATGCGAAAAATATTTTATAATACATCCAGGACGTGGAAAAAGCGGAAGAAAATCTGGAGAAATGGCAAGAGATTTCAATATTCCTGAAGAGGAAATATCAAGGATATTACCTCCTGGAGATGTAGAGATCGTAAAGAAAATATGGCCTGAAACACCTACTGAAGAATAAGAATAACTGCAACATTAAACATCTTAAAAATCTTTTGAAAAGGAAATGGCGCCCATGCTGGAATTCGAATCCAGGTCAAGAGATCCGCAATCTCACAGGATATCCAAGCTACCCCACATGGGCTAATGCTGCGGAAAACACCTTAGTCTCTAAGTAAAGAGTTTATTCAGATCTCAGGACGAGACAAGTAACGTGTGACGTAACCTGCTATTCTGTTCCTCATTTTGACTGAGGAAACGTCTGTAAGAGCGTTAACCATCTCTTTGTTAGCGTCGAAATCCCTGCTGAAAGCCTGGGGATACTTGTTAACAAGCTCGATTGCTACCCTCTTGATATATGTGGGTCTTATTCTTCCCATATCATTCACCAACTAATCCGGATTAAGAATATTCCTTATATAAGCTTTTGTCAAACTTTTCTCGACTTTCCACAAGATAGCTTGCCTTCAGGACACGGCCCTCTGACACAGGGGGGACCTGCAGTCTTGAAAATAGTGGGCGAAACATCTTTGCAAAACCTCAACATCTCATCCGCCATCTCCCTTATCTCCCACTGAGCACGGTTACAACATCTTAACGAAAAAAAATGTAAAAGTTCGCGTGCATTCATAGTGATCGTAATATTAGTAGTACATCCATTTGGAAGTACATATCTTGCATCCTCGGGAGGAACCACCTTCTGAAGTTCATTATACGATTCCCATACCATATCCATGGTCTTGATGTACAACTCTTTGGACTTCTCATCGACCTCGATAGTCTTCGGTATAACATATGTAGGCTTATCTAGAGAAACGTACCTCTGGCTCTGTTGAGAGAATGATGCTATTCTGTGCCTTACCAACTGATGAGTGAGTGCACGTGATACACCCTCTACGGAAAATGTGAAACTTGCATGTTCAATCACAGAATTGTGACCCATCCCGACGATCTTTTCCAAGATTCTGTTAGGGTCTCCGCGACCTAAAAGATTTGCAGACGATTCTTCCGAATAACATGATTTTCCTGCTGCAGCGCATATATCATCTGCGTTTTGCGTATAAGCTAAAAGTATGACTTTCATTTTGACTCTTCCGTGTACGTTCTATTATTCCAAACTTGCGATTTTAGCTTATCCAAACTTTCCTTATCAAGTAATTCGGCCAATCTTACCTTTTTGACAGGAATATCGTTCAAGATCTTACACAACCCTTCTACATGAGCATCTCCAACGACTATTATCATGGACTTGTATTTCTCTGATGCTTCCCTGATTCTTTTGGCCATGTATTCATTCCTTTCATCTATGAGCTTTTTCACCAGAGTCGGATATTTCTTTCTCATCTCTTCGATATAATAATTCTCATCCGCAGAGAATTCCTTTTGAGTCTTGTCTATCTTCTTCTTTCCGAGTATATTATCAGTAAAAATGGAGAATGAATATTTTCTTCTTTCCATAAAAGACATCTCTTCCCAAAGTTCCTTCATGACTTTCTCCGCGTCCTTATCGATACAGATTATATCAGCCTCAACGAGTTTTCCAGTATTTATCGCAGCCAATAATTCTCCGCCTGTCTGAGTGTCATTCTTTTCAGACATCTTATCCTGATATTTTGCAGATTTCAAATATATCTTTGAAACGCCCTTTGACGAAGTGATCGATGTATCTGCAATCTTCGGATCGGTGAGTGCCTTATACCTCTTCTCATCCAATTCCACAAGAACTGCTTCAGGCCATGAATTCTTGATGATAAAGGACACGGAATCCGCTATGCGAAATACGTGCCCTGTGCCTATCATCGTTATCATGTTGAACTGTATGGTCTGCCTGATATAACTCAATTGTTCTGATCGTCGAAATGATTCACCGGACAACTTTCGACCCATTCTCCATCGTAAATGACCGAACCGTCAGCCGCATAATGGATTCCATTTCCATCCATCATACCATTGAGAAAATCTCCGACATATTTTTCACCGTTGGACCAAAATAGTACTCCTTTTCCAGACTGAAGACCGTTCTCGAAATCTCCCTCGTAATGATCCCCGCTAGGCCAGGATATGCTCCCTTTTCCTGTTCTAACATCATCCATAAAGTCTCCTTCATAGCGATTTCCGTTAGCCCATATGAATATACCTTTTCCTGTTCTGGTACCGCTGACAAAATTACCTTGATATGTATCTCCGTTTTCCCAGAAGAACATACCTACTCCATCCTCGATTGGATCATCTTCAGAACCTGTGACATCTCCGAAATAGTATCCGTTGTCATATTGTAATCTAAGAATTGGCATATTGATACTCAACGTGGAATAGAACGTACATATAATATTATCTGCCTATATTTTGACCGAAAACACTACAAATAAAATCATCATACCTAGTCTTGGGTTCAAAGATGAGAAAATACGATCTGGTATGTTTTGACATGGACGGCGTCCTTACTAAATTAAGAAGCTCATGGTGCTGGATACATCAATGCTTAGAGGTGGATAACGAACCTTCATACCAAGCATACTGCAACGGAGATATCGATGAACCTGAATTCATGAGAAGGGATATCGGACTGTGGAAGACCATAAAACCAGATGTCAACATCTCTGATCTTATACGCTTTTTCAAAGACATGCCCATAATCGATGGAATTCAAGAGACAATTGCGTGTCTAAGTGACAACGGTATCCACAGTGTGATAGTCAGTGGCGGTATAGATCTTGCAGCTAAGATGCTCACAAATGAATTCGGATTCGACGATTATGTAGCCGATTCCATTTGTATAGATGAAAACGGAAAACTTACCGGAGAAGGCATCATGAACGTAGACCTGAAAGACAAAGGCATAAACGTCAGAGAATACATCAAAAAATACAACACAACTCCAGAACGCACCGTTGCTATAGGAAATTCTTACACGGATATCCCCATGTTCAAGAACAGTGGAATGTCGATTGCGTTCAACCCTACGGATATTTACACCGAAGAAGCTGCCACTCATACGCTGAGGACCGACAACATCTCCGATGTATTGGATCTTATTTTGGATAATGAAGAGGAACTTCACTGAGTGTCTTCTTCATCCCCAAAATCGAAGTCTTGATCTTCATCATCGAAGACAGGCTTATTGGATTTCGAAGCCTTCTTACCGGCAACAGCCTTGTAATCATCCTTATCATCATCCTCATCGGAAATGTCATAATCAGCTTCATTGAATTCGGCATTGTCATCCTCGTCGCCGAAATCAAGAACGTCATACTCCTTTCTCCTTATCTTTCCGTAGATCCTGACGATCTCTCTTGCTTCCGCAGTACCGTTCTTAAGAAGACGCTCTTTGGTTTTGATCGCATGTATCACTGCGTTAAAATCCTCGAATGAAAGCATCATTCCGCATGTGTATTCATCATCGGGTTCAGAATCGATACGAAGTGAATACGTCCTACGCACATCGTTCACTGAGACCTTAAGGCTCAAGACGTCATAACTCTTGACCCACAATTTTTTGATATAGATCGCCTGAGCCCTCTTCACACGTTTTCCGCCTTCGACATCTAAGAAAGTAACACATACCCTCCTTCCGTCATCGAGATAGAATTCATCACCAATAACGACGATATCGTCACTTTCCAACTGTGTCTGTGTCTTATCTGTCAAATCTCCATCACTGAACAGAACCGGCACAACGAGTGTCTTAGGAATCCTTATTGTATCTGAGAATGTACGGTTACACTCCGTACAGCGGAATGTCCCTGTAACATTATCTTTTCCGATCCTTGCTTTAAGGATGGCATGCTCTGTAATATCTTTACAATTCGGACACTCGTAGTAAATGAATTCAGGCATATCTTTGCTGACCATGTAAATCACCTTTCGGTCATGAATGGGAAATCGTGTCCCGGAACGACCATATCTGCATAATTGCTTATTGCTTTTATACTTTCTAACGCAAGTTCAGAATCGCAGTTGACCGCAGGAGGCTTCATCTTCATGAAATTATCCTTTAAAGGTATGGCATCTCCGGCTATAACATACTTAATGTCAGCCTCTATGAAAACACTCATAGAACCCATTGTATGACCTGGCGTATGAACAAGTTTAACGCCTTTTGAAAGCTCTATATCATGATTTATGAGCTTTACCCCGGGAATCTCTATTTCTTCACCGGTATGCATAAGGATCTGCGCATTGGGAAACATGTCTATATTTCCTGTATGGTCTGCATGACAATGCGTCAAAACTACGGTATCCACATCTTTTGGAAGAACCATTAACTGTTTGAATGATGTTTTAATGGCCGATTTCATCTCTTTCGTACTAGTATCGACCACTATGATTCTATCATCTGCTCTTATGAGTACCGACGTAGAATTTGAAGTGATGATCGAACCATCTTCGCCTCTTTCGAGATTCCCTATCGCCAAAACATCCAAACTTATCATGATTCGTTATATATCTCTCATCTAAAACTACCTTCCTATCCGTGCATTTTATTTGTTGATATTACATCCGACACTTGATGAAATACGATCCACTCATCAAGATAACAGAAGACGAAGAAGTATATCCGCCATCAGATGACAGCATTATGCTTATAAGATCCTTCGATGTAAAGGATGATGAATCTGTTTTAGAATTAGGATGCGGATCTGGAATCGTATCCATACACTGTGCTAGAGATGGTGCAAAGGTCACTTGTGGAGATATCAATCCAAAAGCAGTTGAATTGACAAAACTCAATGCCAGCAATAATGGTGTGGTCTTGGATGTGAGAGAAACAGACATTTATTCTGATATCGATGGAATGTACGACACTATAATCTTCAATCTCCCATATCTTCCAGTACAAGATAAGGGAGAACTTGCCAAAGCATGGTCTGGCGGAGAAGATGGCATGGGGCCACTACCGGAACTATTGGAATATGCGCCTGCATACCTCAACTCAGACGGCAGAGTCATCATCGTCGTCTCCTCCCTTATGAATGAGAGAAAACTCTCAAACCTGCTCTCTAACTATGAAGTCAAAGAACTTTCAGAACTCCCGCTGTTCTTTGAGAAATTGAAGGTATTGGAGATAACATTCAACCGATGAGTTTGGTTATTTCCTGAGCAAGCAGATCGTTTGCCTGTTTACCGTCTATCTTTCCTCTCAATGCACCCATCACAGGTCCCATAAGGGGACCGATAGCGTCCAATCCCTTACTGCGTATGAAATCCTCACGTTCTTTGACTATCTTTGCGATGATTGCAACAGCTTCATCTGCATCAACGGACTCCAATCCCAATTTCTTGATGGCCTTCTCGATATCTGTTCCGACAGCTAATTCTCTAAGAAGTACGGGTATGGCCTCTTTGGAGAACCGATTCTGTTTCAGCATCGAGAACATCTCGAAGATTACATCGTGCGAAACAGCATTCATATCCAATCCGTCGTGTTCTAATTCTGTGAATGTGTTCAGGAACATGGTTGCTGCAACAGATGCCATTCCATACTCATCAGCGATCTTTGCGAATAGATCGTCATAACTGTGCCTAACGATCTGCTGTGCCTGTTGCTGATTGATACCGTACTGCTTCATCAAACGCTTCTCGATCTGCTCAGGAAATTCCGGAAGATTCGCCCTTATGCGATTCATTCTCTCTGTTGTAATAAGTGTCGGCGGAACATCGGTTTCCGGATACATCCTTGCCGCCCCGGGCAGTGGACGTGAATACTTGGATGTTCCGTCCGGAAGTGGATCCCTTGTTTCTTCTGGTACGCCCAATAAAGCATAGTTAGCCCTATCAACCGCCATCTGAAGCGCATCTGTGGCCTTCTTCTCTTTAGCTGCACAGATAACGAACGCATCGAATTCCCCGATCATTCCGAGGAAATTCTTCAAATCATCGACATATTTCTGCTCAATACCGTAATTAGGAAGCTCATCTGAATGGAATATTCCCTTGACACCCTTAGTACGTGCATACTGAGCCATCTCTGAACCTAGTCTAAGTGTCTTGTTATTGCCATTCATAACACCTGCAAAACCAGGTAACTTCACTGCAATTACCTTTCCCTTATCATCCAATGCACCTTTGATGACCTTGGACTCGCTGGTCTTGAAAATATCTGTAACATCTATCATTTCAACAGGCACGGCTTTTGTTCCTCTTTTCGTTAGGATCTCTCTTACATTGAGAAGCATCTTCTGCCTGTTGACCTCGTTTTGAACGAACTCTGGAAGCATTCTAAGCTCCTGAACTCCTTTCAGTTCAATGCGTGCGCCATTCGGAATAGAAATATTGAGATCCTCTCTTATAGTTCCGATACCACGCTTTACCCTCTTCGTCGCCCTGAGGAGCATTCCGATCCTGTAAGCCACTTCCATGACCTCTTCCGGAGTTCTCATATCAGGTGCAGTCGCAATCTCGATAAGTGGAATGCCCAAACGGTCTAAACGGTAAAGAATCTCGTTTCCTTTTGTCTCGATCTTACGGGCTGCATCCTCTTCCAGACACACCGATAGAATCCCGATCTTCTTACCGTTTACATCTATACTTCCATCTGTAGCTACCAAAGAAGTTCTTTGAAATCCTGATGTATTAGAACCATCGACAACGATCTTTCTCATGAATTGGATCTCATCGATAATGTTTGCTCCCAACATTGTTGAGAACACGAGTGAGGTCTCCATTGCATCAGCATTGATCTCATGTGGAGGCTCTTCATCCAACTCCACCAGACAGGTTGTTCCCTCGCTGCACTGATATCTGAATCCCATATCTCTCTGGAACTGTGCTAATGCGGCCCTGTCCACCTCTCCTGTCTCACTTGTTGTGGGCCTGAGTCTCCTGTAGTATGCTCCGACACCCTCTTCACATAGACAGCTCTCACATGAACAGAATAACTTCTTTGTGTCTAATTGCTGGTGGATCTCGATACCGCACATCATCTCATAATCTTCAGACATCGATGGTCCTCCTGTCACTTGATTCTCCTGCAATAGGAGTCTTCATGACCTCTTTAGCAGTTTCTATGTTCTTTGTGTTTGCCAATGCCCACATAAGCTTCACATAAGCTGTTTCCGGAAGCATGTCATGAACAGTCATCGCACCTGCAACGAGCATATCCCTTCCTGTATTGTAAACATTGAGATTCGTCTGACCATTCAGACATTGTGAGGTTATGACGACGACAGAACCATTGTCTGTTGCCTTTTTGATAAGAGGCACCATATTCTCATTGACATGTCCCAATCCAGAACCTGCAATGACTATTCCTTTGCTTTTCATTATCGCACTCTCAAACAATGCGGGATCCATTCCCGGATAAAACTGAAGCAGGATCGTGTTTTTCTCCATATTCGTCCTTACTTCTGTCTTTTCAGTGGAGACGTGCCGTCCTTCTCCTGTGAATTCAATATTTCCATCCTTATCGATGTATGCAACCGGAGGAACATTGATGCTGTGGAATGCGTCACGCCTCGACGTATGCATCTTCCTTACCCTTGAACCTGTATGAACTGCAAATGAATCGTCTCCTGGTGTATCGTGCATTATAACGAATACGCCTGCACGGTCGCCTTTCACACAGAATCTTGCAGCGGCCAATAGATTGCTCGAAGCGTCCGATGACGGCCTGTCAGATGACCTCTGTGCCCCTACGAAAACGACGGGTTTTGAAACATCCCCGAGCATGAATGACAATGCCGCCGCCGTGTATCCCATTGTATCTGTCCCGTGGGGGATTATGATCGCGTCCGCACCGCTGTTTATCTCTTCTGCAACTGCCTTTGCCAATTCCTGCCAATGGTCCACATTCATATTCTCCGAAAATATAGAGAAAAGAACACGTGCCGAAATATTAGCCACATCTCTTATCTCGGGGACCGCGTTGACCATATCCGATGTTGACAGCGCAGGATGAACAGCCCCTGTCCTATAATCAACATATGATGCGATGGTCCCACCTGTTCCGATAAGGACGATATTCTTGAGACTTTTTTTAGGTTCTACTTCTATTTCTTTCTTGACCCTTTCGATGGGCTGATCCAACACTTTGATGGCAGAGTCGTCGTGAACCCTTATCCCGACATTGTATCCGCTCTTCATTTTCAATACGATTACGTCAGGTGCACTGGATTCGTTATGTGGCATCAATGTGCCTGTAAATGTCTGGCCATGAGAATCTATGTTCAGCATAGACCCCTCTTTGGCACTGATCGAGCCCAATAATTTAGATAAAGCTGCAGAATAACTCATGCTGTTCAATTTTCAGGTAGTCCCTCTACATTTATTTCTGTTTTTATCGGACCAAACAGAATGTTCATGTGAATGAAGTAACAATATGAGTACACAAAATAAACAAACAACCATTTTGGACCAGATTCTCGAATGTATGGCATGACAGGTTAAACAACAGATATTACACCATTTACTTACGAAAACGTAGACCCAAGTCTTCTCAGAAGATCGCTACACCTGCGAAAATCACGATGAAATAATCCCTGGAAGAACCTTATTTACATTCCTTACTCCCGCGTATAACGAGGAAGTGTTTTTAGTATGAAGTCCATGTCGGCAATATGCACATAGTTCAAGTCGGTATGGAATATGACGTTCTGAGAGAAAATAATAAGATAGCACACGAAAACTACCATCTTCTCAAAGAACATAATATCAGATCGATAGATTTCATGGGTTCGATCGGAGCTGGAAAAACGGCACTGATCATCAAACTCGCAGAAAAGCTAAGAGCAAAAGGACTCAGAGTATGTGCAATAGCAGGTGATGTCACCGGTGATGATGATTTCACAAGAATGGAAGTCTCTGGACTCGATGCTGTCAACTGCAACACCGAACACGAATGCCATCTAGATGCTAACATCATCAAAAAGACCCTGTCCAAGATCGACCTTGACAAATACGATATACTTTTCATAGAGAATGTAGGAAACCTTGTCTGTCCGGCAGATTTCCCTCTGGGAACAGACTACAGGGTGGTTGTGATCTCAACCACAGAGGGTGACGATATGGTAAGGAAACACCACGATATATTCACTCATTCAGATATCGCTATATTGAATAAGATCGATATTGCAAGTGCGGTTGACGTAGACCCTGAGATAATAGCAAATGATTATAACAAACTTACAGGCGGACTCAAGAACATTTACAAGTGCAGTGTAAAAAAGGATGAGGGTATCAACGAGATTCTAGCTGCACTGAAATTATAAGGTGATTAACATGAAGGTTCTGACAGTAGGCGGCGGAGGTAGGGAACATGCAGCTGTTGAAGCTCTGTTCAGATCCGGCGCAGAGATATATGCCGTAATGAAGAATGCAAACCCCGGAATAATAGCACGGGCAAAAGAATGCGAGATAGTTGGTGAAAAAGACATCAACAAAGTCTGTGACTTCGCTCTTGAACATAACATAGAATTCGCATATATAGGCCCCGAAGGGCCACTCGAAGCAGGACTTGTGGATGCCTTGGAGAATATAGGTGTCAAATGTGCAGCACCCACCAAAGCAGCAGCGAGGATCGAGACATCCAAGGTCTTCATGAGAGAACTCGTGCAGAAACACAACATCAAAGGGAATCTTGGATTCGCAAGCTTTGATAACGCTGCTGATGCAGAAGAATATCTGAAGGCGATAGACCATGACATAGTGGTAAAACCCATTGGTCTTACAGGCGGAAAAGGCGTGAAAGTACAAGGAGAACATCTCCATAATCACGAAGAAACGATGGTTTACATCAATGAGATCTTCGAAGAACATATCGGTGGAGCTGGAGTTATTCTTGAAGAAAAGGCCATCGGAGAAGAATTCACCCAGATGATCTTCGTTGATGGAAAGCACATCGCACCCATGCCTCTTGTACAAGACCACAAAAGAGCATATGAAGGCGATGTGGGACCAAATACGGGCGGAATGGGATCATATACTGATGCCGACCATCTTTTACCATTCGTTAAAGAAACTGACAGAACAGAATCATTGAAGATCCTGCAAAACATCGTAGATGCCATGGCGGAAGAAGGATGTCCTTACCGCGGACCTATGTATGGACAGTTCATGCTTACCTCTACAGGACCTAAGATCATCGAGATCAATGCTAGATTCGGAGACCCCGAAGCCATGAATGTACTTCCTATACTGGAAACGAATTTCGCAGACCTCATAAAAGACATGAGCACGGGAAAGATCGGAAAGGATGTGAAGTTCAAGAATAAAGCAACCGTGTGCAAATACATCGTGCCTAAAGGATACGGAGTCGAATCCGAATCAGGACATGAGATATCTGTTGACGCGAATGCTATTCATGCATGTGGAGCAGAGATATTCTATGCCAATGTAGATGTGAACTCTGCTGGTCAACTCGTGACTGGAACTTCCAGAAGCATTGGTATCGTGGGCATTGCAGACACAATCGCAGAAGCAGAACAAAACTGCGAGAGGGCGGCCCAATATGTCAAGTGTGACGCTATATTCATGCGCCATGATATCGGTACCCAAGCGCTTATACAGCGTAGGATCGATCACATGAAACAAATTCGTCCATGACCAGATTAGCTGTAAAGATAGGATACTTGGGGAATGAATTCACGGGCTCCCAAATACAGCCTAACTTCAAAACAGTAGAAGGTCAGATCCTATCGGATCTGAACAACATATGCCACAAATCACCTGAGGAATTAGATTTAAAGCTGGCCAGCAGGACAGACAAAGGAGTTAATTCCTTAGGGAACGTGGCTGCGTTCAATACAGATTTTGAAGACCTCGATATACTCCTGACAGCACTCAATGCTGTCTCGAAGGGTATCTTCTACAGAAGCTATGCGATTGTAAACAAAGCATTTAATGTCAGATTCGCAGACGCACGCCAATATCAATACATATTACCGTGTGACGATATCGATCTACATAAAGCACAAGACTGTGCTGGACTATTCGTAGGAGAACACAATTTTGAAAGATTCTGCCGTTCCGAAGGCAAACCTACAACACTTACGATCGATTCCATCACAATCAAAAAATGCGATAATACGCTGATCATCGAGTATTCTGCCAGATACTACCTTTGGAATATGATCCGTCGCATGACGGCAGCCATATCGGCAGTTGGAAAAGGATATAGAGAATTATCTGAAGTGCAGGATGCACTCGATGGCAAGGATATGACATTCGGACTCACACGTCCAGACGCTCTAACGCTTACGGATATTACCTACAAGGATATCGAATTCATAACACCTGAGAAAAATCTATTCGGAAACCGTATAAAAGAAGAATTGTTCTGCAACAACCTCAGATCCTCATTTTTCAAATCACTGTAATATACAGAGGAATTCATACCTGAAGATATGGAAGAACTATCGGCAACAGTCAACGAGGTCATAGAGAAAATGACCCAAATTGAAAAAGCCCGTAATCTAGCTATAAGTGATTCTAGAAATATCATCAGAAGCACCAAGAGGGTGATCCATTCAATCCACATAGGAAAGAAGGATGAGGAAGAGATCGAGATCATGACATCCTTGATGTCACAAATGCTCTCGTCTCTTCGAAATGAACCGGATATCCTCTATGGAAATGCTGTGGAAGATGCGATGATGGAATACTCTGAGGCTTTGCTTCTGTGCGCCGTTGTTGACGGAGAGAAACTCCCATCCTACAAAGACCTGAAAATCACACCTCAGGCCTGGGCGATGGGATTAGCAGACTGTTTAGGTGAAATGAGAAGAATACTTTTGAAGGACCTCATGAACTCCGATATCAAAACTGCGGAAAAGATATTCTTACAGATGGAAGAGATCTCTGATGTCATCATGATGTTCGATGTTCCTGATGCCATCCTTCCGATCAGAAGAAAACAAGACATAACCAGAGGAATCATAGAAAGAACGAGATCCGACATTACAAATGCCGTTGTAATGAACAAAATAAACCGTGAATTTGCAATACTATCAAAATGATATCAATGTTATATTTAAATATCAAATAACATTGATATATTATTGATATCCATTCAACAAATATGAGTTCCCCTCAAACACCTAGAATGGATTGTGCAATCGATGCAACGATGTCTGTCATAGAAGGCAGATGGAAAACCGTCATACTATGCAAACTTGCAAATAAAGGCACACTGAGATTCTCCCAACTTATGAGTGAATTAGACAAAGTTTCACCTAGGATACTTACTAAACAACTAAGAGAACTGGAAAAGGACGGACTTATCCGCAGAGAAGTGTTCGCAGAAGTTCCGGTACGTGTTGAATATTCACTTACACCAAAGGGCCAGAGTCTCGGACCTGCACTCAAATCCCTCGCAGATTGGGGTCTGAAGAATGGCATTTAACAAAGTATCAATCGAAAGTGTGGATGCTAAAAACACACACGATCAGGACAGGGCCTCGATATTAACTGATAAAACACAGCAGTAACAACTTTGTAAGTACGGATTTAATATTTCAAAACGGTATTTACAGTAGATATGACCCAAGGGACACTAGGTATCATCGCCTGCCCGATGCTCGAAGATGAACTCATATACAATCTCAGAACAGATGTTGAAGAAAAATACATATATCTTGTTAAGACCGATCCTAAT
>Ga0265294_10006105_pt1 | contig 14553 bp, 10 predicted proteins | sample MunlanPumphouse3_FD_192504 | JGI IMG/M metagenome (GOLD analysis project Ga0265294, IMG submission 192504) | Groundwater microbial communities from a municipal landfill in Southern Ontario, Canada - Pumphouse #3 | ecosystem: Environmental > Aquatic > Deep subsurface > Groundwater | place... | reverse complement strand
AAAGTAAAGTTGATGCTTTTAAAAAATTTATGCAAAGCAATGAAAAGATTTTGATTTGTACTCATGCAACTCTAAGATTTGCATTTAAAGAACTAGAGGACACAAAATTTGATAATTGTTTATTGGCTATTGATGAGTTTCACCATGTATCAGCTGATGGAGAAAATCAGTTAGGTGAACTGCTTAGGGCTATTTTACAAAACTCAACTGCACATATTGTTGCAATGACTGGTTCATATTTTAGAGGAGATAGCGTACCTGTACTTCTTCCTGAAGATGAAAGTAAATTTTCAAAAGTAACTTATAACTATTATGAACAATTAAATGGGTATGAACATCTTAAATCTTTGGGTATTGGTTATCACTTCTATCAAGGAAAATATACAAGTGCTATAGCAGATATACTTGATACAAATAAAAAAACAATTCTTCATATTCCAAATGTAAACTCAGGGGAATCTACAAAAGATAAACTTAAAGAAGTAGATACTATTTTAGATATTATTGGAACAGTTGTACAAACCACAGAAGATGGAATTATTATTTTAAAACGACATGGTGATGGAAAAATATTAAAAGTTGCAGATTTAGTGAATGATGATTCAAAGCTTAGAGAAAAAGTTGTAAATTATCTTAGAAATATTAAAAGCGTTGATGATATAGATTTAATTATAGCTCTTGGAATGGCAAAAGAAGGTTTTGACTGGCCATATTGTGAACACGCTTTAACAGTTGGATATAGAAGTTCATTAACTGAAATTATTCAAATCATAGGTCGTGCAACAAGAGATAGCAATAATAAAACACATGCTCAGTTTACAAACCTAATAGCTCAACCAGATGCTCAAGATATTGAAGTAAAACTATCTGTAAATAATATGCTAAAAGCAATTACAGCATCACTTTTAATGGAACAAGTACTAGCTCCAAACTTCAAATTTAAACCACGATTTGAAGGAGATGAAACTCCACCACAAAAAGGTGAACTAAAAATAAGAGGATTTAAACCAGCTTCTAGTAAAAGAGTTGAAGATATAATAGAATCAGACTTAAATGACTTAAAAGCAACTATTTTACAAGATGAGCAAATGATAAAAGCAATTCCAGGAAATCTAGATGCTGAGGTAATAAATAGAGTTTTAATACCAAAAATTATAAAAATAAAATATCCAGATTTAACAGAGGGTGAAATAGAAGAAGTTAGGCAACATGTGGTAATTGATAGTGTAATTAAAAATGGGAAAATTATAGAAAATGGAGATAAAAAGTTTATCAAAATGGCAGATAAGTTTGTAAATATTGATGATTTGCATATTGATTTAATAGACCAAATAAACCCATTTCAAAGAGCTTTTGAGATTTTATCAAAATCTGTAACCACTCATGTATTAAAACTAATTCAAGAAAGTATAGAATCAACAAGAATAGAAATGACACCTGAAGAAGCAGTGATTTTATATAAAAAAATACCTGCTTTTAAAAGTGAACATGGAAGAGTGCCAAATATTAGTAGTAGTGATTTTAAAGAAAAAAGAATGGCAGAATCTTTGATTTATTTAAATAAATTAAGACAAGAAAGAGCAAATGCAAATGCATGAATTTTCTCTTGAAGATATATTATCAAATGACCCATTAGATATTTTAGCAGAAGCTAAACCTAAAGCTAAATTAATAAATGAAGATGATAGATTAATCGTTAGTTTTGAAGAGATAAATAATTTTGTTGAATCAAATGGTCATGAACCCAAAAAATCAGCAAATATGAATGAAAGAACACTTTATTCAAGACTTCAAGGAATTAAAGATAATCCAGAAAAGATTGAATATTTAAAACCTTATGATAGATTTAATCTTCTAAAGTTAGTTGAGATTAATAGTATAGAAGATATTTTAAATGACGATGCTTTTGGTTTATTAAGAGATGATGCAAATGATATTTTTACACTAAAACATATTCCAAAATCTAAAGAGACAAATATGCCTGAATATGTAGCATCTAGAAAACCTTGTAAAGATTTTGAAAAATATGAATATCTATTTAAGGATTGCCAAGAAGATTTACGAGCAGGAAAAAGAAAAGTTGTTAAATTCCAAAATGAACAACAAATCAAAAAAGGCTACTACTTTATACTAAAAGGTGTATTACTTTATGTAAAAGATGTTGGTAAGACTATTAAAAGTAGTGGAAAAACAAATGCAAGGTTAGAACTGATTTTTGAAAATGGCACACAATCTGATATGCTTCTTAGATCATTAAGTGCTGAACTTTATAAGCATGGTAAACGAGTTAGTGAATATGATGAAGCTAATTTAGAAGGACTATATGAAGTAAATGAGAAAGATGAAAAAAGTGGATATATCTATATCTTAGAATCAAAAAGTCAAGATGAAAAAATATCAACAATAAAAAATATTTATAAAATTGGCTACTCAACAATTCCTGTAGAGCAAAGAATTAAAAACGCAATAAATGAACCAACCTATCTAATGGCACCTGTTAGAGTTGTAGCTGCATATGAAACTTATAATATGAACACTCAAAAATTTGAACAACTAATCCATAAGTTTTTTGGAAAAGTGTGTTTAAATATAGATATTTTTGGAAATGACAATAAAAGATATACTCCAAGAGAGTGGTATATAGCTCCTTTAGAAATAATAGAAAGAGTTGTTGAACTAATTATTAGTGGTGATATTGTTGATTATAGATATGATGAGAAAAATGAAAAGTTGCTTATAATTTAAACTTTTTAATCAGCCACCCAAATAATGCTCTGTAATATAAAATAAATTATATATTTTTAACTAAAATTAAACATATTAGCACTCAAATGCAAAAAGTGCTAAATAATTTTAATACTTTAGCCTAGTTTTATAAAGTTGTGATAAAATTTCATATTAAAATTAAAAATTATAGGAGAAATACTTATGGCTAAACATCAATTTCAAACAGAAGTTGGACAACTTTTACACCTAATGACACACTCTTTATACTCAAATAAAGAGATTTTTATAAGAGAACTTGTATCAAACTCAAGTGATGCGCTTGATAAATTAAACTACTTAAGACTAACCGATGATAAACTCAAAGATGAGTTTGCTGCTTGGAATGGTGAAATTAACATTGTGTTTGACGAAGAAGATAAATCTTTAACCATTGCTGATAATGGGGTTGGAATGAATGAAGAAGATTTAATCTCTTCTATTGGAACTATTGCAAAATCTGGAACTAAATCGTTTGTTGAAAACTTAACGGGCGATGCTAAAAAAGACAGCAATTTAATTGGACAGTTTGGAGTTGGGTTTTACTCTGTGTTTATGGTAGCTTCAAAAGTAGATGTGATTTCTAAAAAAGCTGGAGAAGAGCAAGCCTATAAATGGTCAAGTGAAGGAACAGGTGAGTTTGAACTCGTGCCTTGTACTAAAGATACCAATGGAACAGTTATTTATATTAAACTTAAAGACGAAGAAGTTTCAGAGTTTGCTAGTAAATACCGAATTAAAAATATTGTAAGCAAGTACTCTAACCATATTGCGTATCCTATTTACTTAAATTACAGCGAAGAAGTGACTGAAGAGTTAAGTGAAGAAGATAAAAAAGCAGGAAAAGAAGCTAAAAAAACAGTTGAAAAACGACATGAAAAAATTAATGAAGCTACTGCACTTTGGATGCAACCAAAAGGAAAACTAAAAAAAGAAGAGTATGATGCATTTTATAAATCTATCTCTCACGATTCAACGGATCCGCTTCTTTCAATTCATACCAAAACAGAAGGAGTAAATGAATACACAACGCTATTTTATATTCCTAAAAAAGCTCCAATGGATATGTACCGAGCGGACTATCAGCCTGGAGTTAAACTTTATGTAAAAAGAGTATTTATAACTGACAGCGAAAAAGAGCTTTTACCAACGTATTTACGATTTGTAAGAGGAATTATTGACTCTGAAGATTTACCATTAAATGTTTCAAGAGAAATTTTACAAGAAAATAGAGTATTAGCCAATATTAAACAAAGCTCTGTTAAAAAAATTATTAGTGAAATTAAAAAACTCTCTAAAGATGAAGAGAAATACGCAGAGTTTATTAAAGAGTACAACCGACCTATTAAAGAGGGAATCTACCAAGATTACACCAATAAAGAGGCACTTTTAGAACTTGTAAGATATAAATCTACTAAAGTTGAGGGAATGACTTCATTAGAAGCGTATAAAGAGAGAGCCAACAGTGAACAAAAAGCAATTTTTTATATCACAGGTGAAAATGAGAAAATTTTAAGAAACTCACCACTAATTGAAAGCTACAAGAAAAACGATATTGAAGTTTTAATTTGTGATGACAAAGAGATTGATGAAATTATTACTCCTGCTATTGGAGAGTATAAAGAGTGGAAATTTAAAGATATTTCTATATGTGAAGCCCCAAAAGTAGATCAAACTGAAGAAGCAAAAAAAGAAGTTGAGAAAAAATTCGAAGACATCACTAAAAAAATAAAAGATATTTTAGGTGAAGCCGTAAGCGATGTTCGAGTTACTAACCGACTTTCACAATCGCCTTCGTGTGTAGTAAAAGATGGAAACGAACAGATGATTCAAATGGCTCAAATGATGCGAGCAATGGGTCAAGAAATGCCAGAAACTGCACCTATTTTAGAAATCAACCCTGAGCACGATATTGTAACCAAGTTAAACAGTTGTGCCGATGACAAAATGGTAGAAGATGTTTCATGGGTATTGTTAGATCAAGCAAAACTAAGTGAAGGTATGGAAATTACCGATGCCGTTGCGTTTGCACAAAGACTGAACAGAATTACCGCAAAAGCTCTTTAATAAAGCTTTTGCACGCAAGTCATTTTTATCTGGAAGTAGATTTTTTGTTTAATTACAAAAAATCTACTTTGCCTTAAATCTATATATAACTAGCTCTTTTATCTTAGAACCTTACTTTTTTAAAATTACAAATCTTTTTCATTACAAATTGTAATACTTTATTTTAGATAAATTTATATGATGTAAAATACGAAAAATCTAAGGAGTGCTCTTTGTTTTATTCGACTATTTTAATGGGAAGTTTGTTGTTTTTAGGTGCTTTATTTATAAGTGAAAAGCAGATTCAAAAAGGAAAAATTCCTTTTAAACGCGATAAATAAATTTCTAAAATAATAGCAGACAATATGATATAATTTAAATAAAGGAAATAAAATGTTAAGAGTATTTTTTCTTGTTTTAGTGGCTATTTTTTTCTCTTCTTGTTCCGCCCTTACATACACGTATCAACCTCATGAAAAAAGTTTGGTGTTTAAAAAAACTAAAGAGAGTTTTTATACGGTTCAACTTTTAAATCCTAAGGTTATAAATACTTATGATTCTTGTGCTTTGGGCTCTTATATTTTACAAGATAAAAGTCCTTTATATGGAAATATTTTTATTGAACATATCTCATTGATGTCTAATTGCTTATTTAACAGCGATACCTTTGGGCTTTTTATATATGAATTTAAAGAGCAACTTAAGTTAAAATCATTAAAACCTATTGAAACTATAAAGCATAATAATTATGAGTTTTATGCCTATAAAACCAACGATGAAAAAATTGTAAACTTTATTTTTATCTATTCTCCATTTGAATACACTTTTTTAGTTGATTACAATGGAAAACTCTATGAAGAAGTGGTTAAACAGTTTGATGCTTTGTATGAAAGTCCTTATTTGGATTCTGAAAGATTTCAAGGAAATTACAACTACAGCTTGGTAAAAATGAATGTTTTTAAAGCCTATTTTACTAGAATGTCAGAAGATTATTCAAGTAGATAATATAGGAGAGGTTCAGTGAACTTTTTTAGGAAAATATTAAAAAAAATAGCTAAAGCTTCGTTGCCTATTTTTAATTTTGATGAAAATGAACTCAAATTCCAAATTGATTCCAATGAAATGTTGGGATATACCCTAGAAAATTTTGATTATAAAACACGCCATGACCCTTATACGGTGGAAGCATTTACTCTTAAAAACAGAGATATATTTCTAGAATACATCCGACTGGATAGTGATTGCGGGTGGAATACGGACGCATATGGGGCATTTAAATCATTTTTTAAAGAGAAACTAAAATTAAAAAGTATGAAGCAGTTAGAAGAGCATACTTTTGAAAATTATACGCTTTCTACGTATTTGCTAAATAGTGAGAGTGTGGTTCATTTTATTCATATTTATGAAATGTTTAAAGATGCTTTTATTGTGGACACAAAAGGTGATTTATATAAACGATTGATGAGTTCTTTGCAAGAAGGAGCGTTTGAATACGCTTACGGCAATGAGAAAAGAATAGATATTGACTTTGATATTAGCTTAACCAAACAAAATGCTTTTTCTTACTTTTTTCATCACCGTTTAGGATAAACTTTTAACTATTTTGAGAAAATCTTTTTTATAATTGAGCTGGTTTGTCCCATTGGATTTTCTCTAATTTGTTTCTCTTCTTCTTCAATCATTTTAAACAAACCATCAATGGCTTTATTCGTAACATACTCTTCTAAGTTTTCATCGCCATCTTGTGGCAAATAAGCGTCTAGTTTCATAGTTTTTGTTAAACTTCCAATAGTTGAATTTGCAACATACTGTTTTGCATTGTTTTTATAAAATTCATTAAAAGTTTTATAATAAGATGCCAGTTGATTCTCTTTCATGCTGTTTTCAATAATGGGTTGAATTGATTGTTTTAAAGCAGTGTAGGTGTTGGTTTTAAAGTAAGTTGTTGCTGCATTTTCTTTTCCATTTAAAAGGGTAGTGGCATCTTTAATATTCATTTGAGCAATGGCATTTATAAAAATAGAGCTTGTTTTTAAAGCAGCTTGACTTGCAGAGTCATTCATGGCTTTAATTAAATCATCGGCATATTTATCGCCATTAACTTTTCGTACAGCAGATTCTAGCAACTGAATATTTTCGGGCAACGGAATTTTTGTAAGAGGGTTATTTAAATAACCATTTTCTTTTCCTAATTGTGTAATGGCACTGTTAACACCTTGTTTAAGTGCTTCTTTTAATCCTTCTGATATTTCTGTTGTAGAGAAGTTTGAACTGCTGTTTGTTGTTTGGGTTTTAGAGTTACTAAGAGTATTTAAAACACCTTTTCCCATATCTTGCCAAGAAGCAAAGGTAAGTGTTTGAGATGCAATAAAAGTTAAAGCTAAAAAGCTCAATATTTTATTTTTGGACATATGTTTCCTTTTTTGTGCAATGGTATTGGAAGTTATATTAGAGTGAGTTTAAGTAAGTAAGCAATAAAAAAAGCAATGCATCTGGAGAAGAAGAGGGGGTAATGCATTGCTTTTTTGTAAATTGTATGACATAATCTCAAATTAAAACTTGAAATTATAGATGGTCTTTTCTTTTAAAACCTAGGTAATCACTTACTTGAGAGAATTATAATGAAGTAGGACAAAAACTATCCTAATTAAAAATATATAATAGGATAGTTTTAGTCCTCTTTAAGAATTAAGCAATATTATTTTAATTACTATTACGATAAAATCGTGTATTTACAAGAATTTAGGAAAGAAAATGAAAGAAATAAATATAAAAGATTTGAAAATAAATGTTGAAATTTCATCAGTTTTGGAATATATTAATTCTAAAAAAGCATTTGAAATGGATTTTTATGGAAAAATTTATGCTTTAAATGAAGCAGAAAAAACAACACCTTTGGTTTTTAAGACCAACGATAATACTTTTTCAAATGAAATATTAAATGAGACAATAGTTAATAGTTCAAATGAGAATCAAATCCAAACTATTTTAGAAAATATTTTTGGAAAAGAGTATAAAATTAAAACAACAGCTAGTCATTTTGAAATAAGACCCGTAGGTGCTTGGTTAGAAATTATTGGATTAAATCAAGGTAGAATGACCTATTTTGACCATCAAACTGATGGGGTAGAGATTTTTGAAGAAAAAGAGCTTGAAGACATTGGTTGGCAAGCAGTTTCATTAAATATTAAATACCGAGATATATGTATGCATCTTGAGAAAGAGTGTGAAGGTTTTTTAATTTATTATGACAATGGTATGCACTTTAATGGCTTTGTAATAGTTAAAAGTATTGAAGAAGCCAAAGGAAAAATGCACCAATTAGTACACGCACACATTGAAGAAAAAATTAAAGATGAAGAACTCATTTTAGATGAATTAGAAGACGATGAAAAACAAGCATTGGCTTTTTTTAAGTATAAAGGATAACCATTGGAAGAGTTGATTAAAGAGTGGGGATACATAATTTTATTTTTGTACTCTTTTGGTGGAGGTTTTTTAGCTTTAGCAGCAGCTGGGGTTCTTTCTTATGCGGGAGATTTAAATATTGGAGTTTCCATTGTAGTTGCAGGAACTGCAAATTTTATTGGAGATCAATTTTTGTTTTATTTAGCACGAAACAACAAACAGTATGCTAAAGAAATGATGAAAAAATATGGACGGAAAGTAGCTTTAGCACATGTTATGATGCGACGATATGGTTCATATGTAGTAATTCTTCAAAAATATATTTATGGCATAAAAACGCTTATTCCTTTAGCCATGGGATTAACTAAATACGATGCTAAAAAATTTATGGTGTTTAATGTTTTAGCCACAATTATTTGGGCAGTTGTAGTTGGGTATGTGAGTTACTTTATGGGAGAAATCTTTTTAACTTACACGGAAGAGTATAAATATTATGGAGTGGCAGTTATTCTAACCATTGTTTTTGGTGTGGGATATTACTTAAAAAAAATATAAAAAAAGTGCAGAGCTAGTTAAAAAACTTTACTAGTTAAGCACTTCTTTCTCTTCGTTAAACTTACTTACTTCGTATTAAATATCGTTCTTACCGTCGAACTCTTTTGCATTGGCACTGTCTATGATTACTGTTGAAATTTCAAGTGTTTTACGCGCAATAGAGTCAGCTTCGCTTGCGTGTTTTGCATTTTGTTGAGTGATTTTATCTAAGTTATTAACGGCATCATTAATTTGCGTCATTCCAATAGATTGTTCTTTACTGGCATTGGTTACGTTATCAATAAGAGCTATTGTTTTTTCAATAGTATCATTGAATTCAACATACCCTTCAATCATTGTAGAAGCAATTTTTTTGCCATCGCTTGTTTTCATTTGCGCATTCTCAACTAAATTTTTAATCTCTTTAGCAGCTTCTGCACTTCTTGAAGCTAGGTTTCGAACTTCCGCAGCAACTACGGCAAACCCTTTTCCAGCTTCTCCTGCAGTTGCTGCTTCAACGGCTGCATTTAAGCTTAGAATATTGGTTTGAAAGGCAATTTGGTCAATAACAGTAATGGCATCGTTAATGGCTGTTGTTTGCTCGTTAATCTCTTCCATTGCTTTTGCAGTACTAGCAGCTAAATTTTGACCTATTGTAGAAGAGGATTTTAGCTTATTTCCAAATTGTGCCATTTGAAAGGTGGTTTCTGTATTATTTTTAATATTAGAAGTAATCTCTTCTAAACTAGCAGCTGTTTCTTCTAATCTTGAAGCTTGTTCGTTTGCAGCTATTGAAATTTGACCCATATTGTGAGTTAGTGTTTGTGCATTGTGTCCTAAAGTCATTCCGCTTCGTTTATTTTCAACTAAAGTTTCAGTAATAACATTGCGTAAAATATTGACATTGTCTTCTAGTTCTTTAATTACACCTTCTAAATTGGTCTCTTTAATTTTAGGTCTAAAATCAAGCTTTGAGTAAGAGTTTAAAACATTCATAATATTTTGAATATTATTATTTAGTGTAAAAAGCATTTCATTGATAATATTTTTCAAATCATTTAACGCAGGATTATTTGAACTGGCATCAATTTTTGTTTTTAAATACCCTTTATTAATTTGGTTTGCAACGCTAATGGTATTATTAATTAGCTCTTTATCTTTTAAAATATTTTGTCTTGTTTTTTCTATATTTTCATTAATTAGTCGTGACATATCTCCTAATTCATCTTGTGAATGAATAGTTCTAATGGTAATTTCCTCTTTTTCGTAATTAATAAAAGCAAAAAAGTCCATAAGTCCTTTTTTTACAGAATCCATATCTTTTAAAATGGTAAAGGCAATAGATCTTGCTAAAACCATGGTCAAAACTATTCCAAAAACACCCAAGATACCAAAAATAGTAAGCATAGATTGTGCTTCTTTTTCTTGTAGAACAATGGTTTGCGTTAATTTCTGAGCTAAGAAATCTTCTACTTCTTTAAGTTGATTTATTTTTTGTGTAATTTGTTCAAACCAGTACCCAGATTCAATTCCAAACTGTGCGTCTTTTTGACTAAACAACGCAATATTTCTCATTCTTAATACTTCATTGACAGCATTTCCTTGTACTGTTTGAAGGTAAAATTCTTTAGATTCAAGTGGAGTTATTTTTAGAAAAGAGTCCATATAGGAATCTTGTGCAGCAATTAAACTTAAAAACTTCTCTTTCATTCCCACTGCAAAACTATCTCGTGCAAAGGTATTTGTTCCTACGGCTCTTTCAATTCCAGCGCGCTCTTTTGAGAGTAAAAAGTTCATATAACCCACAATATCTTGTGATACTTTAGCACTATTTGAAAGTTTAGAAATAGTACTAATAATATTTAAAAGTTTAGTGTTAGTATTGGTATAATACCCAATAGCACTGTTAGCTTCAATAGATAAGCTTGAGACATTGGTTCGTATGTTGGAGAGTTTTTCAAGTTCTGTTAATGCCTCTTTTAAATGTTCATTTAACTCTTTTGAATACAATGATTCATCGAATTTTTTAAGAAATTCTTGAAAGTCATTTTCTCTTTTAGAGGTCTCTTCTCTTTGAAGAGGCAATTGAGTTTTAAATTTTTCACCCTTACTTCCCAAAAAACCGGCAGTCATTCCTCTTTCTTTTTGTGTTTCATGCACCAACGCTCCAATTTTTGTTGACAAAAATACGACGGTTTGGAGTTCATTTAGTTGTTTGTTGTTTAAATAAGAGTCATAAGTCAGTTTTGAGACCAACAAAATAACAATAACAAGAGGAATAGACATAATTAAAATTAACTTCTGTTTGATAGAGAGTTTAAAAAGCATAATTTTTCCTTAAATTTTATTAGTAGATGATATTATAAAACTTTAAATAATATGATGACTCAAATCAAGAAAAGCGACTATTCAAAGGAATAGTAATCTAAAAAAATCAAGAATTATTTAGCTATAATTAAAAAATAATTAAAAGGAAATCTCATTAAAACATTTAATAATTTAAAATTATCAGATTCATTTTTAGAAAATTTAACATCTCTTGGTTTTTCTGAAATGACCAAAATTCAAGCCTTATCGCTGCCTATTATTTTTGAAAACAGAGATGTTATTGGACAAGCTAAAACAGGTTCTGGAAAAACAGTTGCATTTTCACTTCCAATTGTCAATAAACTCGATGTTAAGAATTTTAAAATTCAAGCCTTAGTTTTAGCTCCCACGAGAGAACTTGCTAATCAAATTGCTCTTGAAATACGAAAACTTTCACGACATATTCACAATGTGAAAGTTTTAACTTTATGTGGTGGAATGCCTTTCCAACCGCAAGTGACATCTTTATTTCATGGTGCTCACATAATTGTGGGAACTCCTGGGCGAGTGTTAAAACATATTGAAGAAAATAATATTAACTTTGAACAACTTAATACATTAGTACTCGATGAAGCCGATAAAATGTTAGATATGGGATTTTATGAAGATATTGTTAAAATAATAGAGACTTTACCTAAAAACAGACAATCACTTCTTTTTTCAGCAACCTACGAACAAGGCATTGAAAAACTTTCAAGTGCAGTGCTTAAAGATGCCATTGTTGTTAAAGATGAAGAAGAACACACTGTAAAAATACAACAGATTTTTTATGAAGTTCAAGAAGAGGCAAAAACCACACTTATACCAGCACTTATTTCTCAAAATAAAGCACAATCGGTGTTGATTTTTTGTAATACCAAAATTAAATGCGATGAATTGGCTCAAGAATTGTATGATTTAGGCTTAGATGTGCAAACGCTTCATGCCAATATGGAACAAAGAGAACGCGATGAAACAATGATTGTATTTTCTAATAAATCGTATCCTATTTTAATAGCAACCGACGTTGCATCAAGAGGATTGCATATTGATGATATTGATTTAGTTGTTAATTACGATTTAGCACGAGATGATAAAGTTCACACACATAGAATTGGACGAACGGCACGAGCAGGTAAGGGCGGACTAGCTATAACATTGTATGAAAATTTTGATCATGATAAAGTAGTAGATTTGCAAAATATTTTTTCTGATATTGTTATAAAAGATATAAAAACTATAGAAGAAGATGAAAATTTTAAAATAGACAGCATTTACAGAACCATATTTATAAATGGTGGTAAGAAACAAAAACTAAGAAAAACTGATATTTTAGGGGCATTAACGGCTGCTATTGGTTTGGAAAAAGATGATATTGGCAAAATTGACTCAATGGAATTTTGTTCATATGTTGCAGTTAAAAAAGAGGTGTTGCCAAAAGCACTTAAAGGGTTGGAAACAAATAGAATTAAGGGTAAGTTTTTTAGAGTATTTGAGAAATAATTTTAGTTTTTAGGTTTTTAGTTAAGCCTTAAACAAGAAGCATAAAGCTAATTATGTTAGAATTATTACTCAATTTATAATAAAGGTTAAAACATGGCAAGAGCTAGTGCTAGACATCTTTTAGTAGAAGATGAAAATTTATGCAAAGAGTTAAAACAACGAATCGAAAACGGTGAAGAGTTTGCTTCTATTGCACAAGAGTATTCACAATGTCCTTCAGGACAAAATGGTGGAGATTTAGGTGAGTTTTCACAAGGTCAAATGGTAGCAGAATTCGATGCTGTAGTTTTTAATGAAGCAGTAAATGTGGTTCACGGACCTGTTAAAACTGACTTTGGTTATCACTTATTAGAAGTGACTTCAAGACAAGATTAAAATAAGGCAATTGCCTTATTTTATCTTCTTCTTTTTACTAACTATTTAAAATATTTCAAATAAAATCTGTTTTAATTCTTGTTTCATTTCTAAAGTAATCTCTTTTTTATTGCTGTACAGATAAAAAGGAACAGTATTACGCATGGAGTATTTGAGTCGTTTTCGCAAAGTTGAGATTTCATCAATATCGATTAGTTTTTTTCCATCGTATAAAGAGAACTCTTTTTGAATTCCTAAATTAAATGAAACTACTTGATAAACAATAAAAGTTTCTTCTTCTTTTTTTTCATATTTTGCACTAAATTCATCTAATCGTTTTTGCAAGGTTTTAAGTGGAACTGCTGATAAGTAACCAAAACTTTCTCTAAATTTATAGCGTTCAACGGTTGTAAAATCTAAAACATTATAAAGCTCATTAAGATTCTTCCAAGTAGCACTAAAAAAACGTTTCCCAAAAAGTACTTCTTCAAAACTCAAAAGATATTTTTGATCTTCCGCGGTGAGTTCTTTTTTGTTTTTAATTAAAAAATACTCTTTTTTAAACAAAGAAATTAACCAATTTTCATCTAAAAGACTTACTAAATCAAGTCTTTTTTCAAGATTAGTTTCTTTTAAAAAGTTCCACAACATAGATATTGAGGAAGGTAAGGTATCATCAGTTATTTGTATGGTTGAATCAAAATATTTTTTAGATAAGTAATTTACTACATTTTCCAATAAGGCATCAGTTTTAGCAATACCATAGTTAAAAATGACTTTTTTATATAAATTAAACCGCATTTCAAGCATATGCTCAATGTCAATAAGTCCCATATCTAAAAAGCTTAAATGAAATACTTCTTTTTCTTTGACTAAAATGGTCTGTTTGGTAATTCGGATATGGTCATTTGCCCCACCAATATAGCCAGAAGCCAGCATATCTCGGTTTATATAATCAAGTCTGTCGGCATCTACTGTTGAGCTAATAATTTGATGTAAGACTTTAAAATCAAATCCATTATAGACTTTCTCTTCTAAAATAAAAATCGTTAACTGATGAATGAGTTTTAAATAGTCAGCTTGTTTGGGCTTTAAGAGTTGTGGCAGCTCAACTGAAAAAAGTGTATTAATTAGTTCATTGGCAATTGCTTCATGCAGAACCAAGGTGTTGTTTTGAGTAGTTTTTTCATAAATTTCTTTAAACTCTAACTCTTTGGTATTTAACTTAGTTATATCACTGTCTAAATTATTATAGACTTTTTTTAAAGCATACTCCACTTGATGTGAAAAAGGCAAATGACCGACATCGTGTAAAAGTCCTGCTAAGCGAACGGCTTGTAAAACAATATTATAGACTTCTCTTTGACTTTTTGACTTTGTTGAAATAGCAAATTGATATAACTCTTTATTGTCAAAATAAGAGATACCGCCACCTAAGGGAAGGTCTAAATTATGCTCTTTAATAATGTGTTGAATAACTTTTTTTAACTCTTTTAAAAAAGAATTTTTAGCATCATTAGTAGCATTTAACATGGCATTTTCAAGCATATAAGAACTTAAATGCATAGTACCAATGCAATGAATAAAGCGTTTAGTGGT
>Ga0265294_10006104_pt1 | contig 14554 bp, 10 predicted proteins | sample MunlanPumphouse3_FD_192504 | JGI IMG/M metagenome (GOLD analysis project Ga0265294, IMG submission 192504) | Groundwater microbial communities from a municipal landfill in Southern Ontario, Canada - Pumphouse #3 | ecosystem: Environmental > Aquatic > Deep subsurface > Groundwater | place... | reverse complement strand
AACAAAAAACGTAAATAAAAATAAAAACCCGCGCCTTGGCACAATAGGCGGTCAGGCGGTCATGGAGGGGGTAATGATGAAATCCCCCAAAAGGGTGGCGACCGCCGTGAGGCGGCTTGACGGGGATATCGTCGTCAGGGACAACAGCTTTAAATCGTTTAAAGAAAAGCATAAGCTTTTAAAGCTGCCGATAGTCCGCGGCATAGTTAATTTCGCGGAGATGATGGCGCTTTCGTTTTCAACTTTAACCTCGTCCGCGGAAATGTTGGGGTTTGAGGAAGAAGAGCCGGGAAAGTTTGAAAAGTTTCTTAAAAAACATTTCGGCAAGTCTGTCGTCGCGGTCGCCTCGTTCACCGGGGTGGCGCTGGGGATCGCGCTGGCGGTGGGGCTGTTTATCTGGCTCCCGGCGTTTTTGGCGGGGATTATAAGCAGGCATCTCTTTTCGCTGGGGAAGCTTTACTCGCTTGCGGAGGGCGTTATTAAAATGGCGGTGTTTTTGGTCTACCTGCTTTTGGTATCGCTCATGCCCGATATAAAACGTATTTTTAAATATCACGGCGCCGAGCATAAATCTATTTTTTGCTATGAGTCGGGCGATGAGCTAACCGTTGAAAACATACGCGGGAAAAGCCGCTTTCACCCCCGCTGCGGCACTTCGTTTATTTTTGTGATTTTGATAATTTCAATACTTATCGGCTCCGTGCTGCCGAGCGGAATTGTCTGGCTCAGGGTGGTTCTTAAAATCCTCCTCCTCCCCGCCGTGGTGGGGCTTGGTTTTGAGTATATTATCTATGTCGGCAAGCATGAAAACCTGTTCACCCGCGTTATCGCCTCGCCGGGCTTGTGGATTCAGCGCATAACCACCAAAGAACCCGACGACAGCATGATTGAAGTCGCGATTGTTTCGATAAAATCCGCGCTGAGCGAAGAATTCCCCGATTTCGTAATCCCCCGCGAAAATGCCGCGGACGGTTTTAGCGCGGACGCCGATATTCCCGAAGACGAAAACCAAAAAAAGGATTCCATCGCCGCAAATGAAAATAGCTGAGTACAGAAAAGAAACAGCGGGTACGCTTAGCCCTTTCTTCGGCGACGAGGCGGGCTCGATAAGCGATATTTTGTTTTGCCACTATCTCGGCGTTGACAGGTCAGGGCTGATTTTAATGGGCGGGGAGGAAATCCCGGCGTTTCTCCCGGAAAAACTAAACTCCGCCGCCGACGAGCTTTCTCTCGGCGTGCCGGTTCAATATGTTATCGGCGAGTGCTGGTTTTACGGAATTAACATAAAAATCGGCAAGGGGTGTTTTATCCCCCGGAGCGACACCGAAGTTTTGGTCAAGGCGGCTCTATCCGCTCTCCCGCCCGGCGGAGTCTTTGCCGATATTTGTACCGGCAGCGGGTGTATAGCCGCGGCGATCGCGCATACCCGCAAGGACGCGCGCGGGGTCGCGCTTGAGCTCTCGCCAAAGGCGCTTGCCTTTGCCGGGCAAAACCTTGCCGAACACCCGAATGTCAAAGTTTTGCGGTTTGACGCCGTGGACGAAGACGACTATTTAAAGCTACGCGGACAGTTCGGGGAAAAGTTTGACCTTATAACCTGCAACCCGCCGTATATCCCCACGGGCGACATTGATTTTCTTGACCAGCAGGTTCTTTACGAACCGAAAACATCGCTTGACGGCGGCGAGGACGGGCTGTTTTATTACAGGGAAATAGTAAAGCTTCTTGATATTATCCTGAAAAAAGAGGGGACGGTCATTTTTGAGGTGGGGCGCGGACAGTCGCATGATGTGTCGGCGATTTTAGCGGAAGAGGGCTACTGCCGCGCGGTTATCAAGGACTTAAACCAAACAGAAAGGGTTATTTTAGCTAAAAAATATTGACTTTGCGAAATTAACGTACTATTATATTATGGTACGTTTTTATTTACCGGAGGGGGTGACGGCTTTTAAGGAAGAAATGTTTTTCGAAAAACAAAACGCTGGGTTTGACAAAATTACCTCAAGGTCAAACGAAAAAATAAAACTCCTCACGTTTTTAAACGACAGAAGAGAACGGGAGTCGCGCCGCCTTTTTTTCTTTGAGGGCGGGCACTTGCTTGAGGAATACCTAAGGGCAAAACTCACCCCTTGGGCTTTATTTTTTACCTCCGAGGCTTATGAAAAATACGGCGGCTTGATAAATCATACCATTTGCTCAAAATATATGGTGACCCGTGAGGTATATAAAAAAGCCACTTGCGAGAAATCCCCGCAGGGCGTTTTATGCGTGTCGGGATTTTTGCCGAATATAATTGACCTGAGCAAAGAAGACGCCGGGGAAAGCGCGAAAACCCTCCCGGGGGGCGTTATTTTGGAATCAATAAGGGACGCGGGAAACCTCGGCGGGATTATCCGCACCGCCGCGGGGTTAGGGATAAGCAGCGTTATTGTCAGCCGCGACTGCGCCGATTTATATTCCCCCAAAACCTTAAGGGCTTCAATGGGCGCGCTGTTTTTTACAAAAATTATGGTTTCTTCAAATATCCCCGAACTTATAACCGTGCTTGAGGGCGCGGGGCGAAAAGTCTACGCCGCCTCCCCGCACGGCTCCGCTTTTGAGCTTGGCGAAAAAGATATTTCGCCGCGAAGCTTTATTGTGCTGGGCAACGAGGGCGAAGGGGTGAGCGAGCCCGCCGCCGCCGTTTGCTCCGGCAGCGTTAAAATCCCAATGGGGAGCGGGGCGGAAAGCCTTAATGTAGCGGCCGCATCCGCTATCCTTTTATGGGAAATGGTAAGAAATAAAAAAAGTTAAAATAACGACTTTAAAAAGGGTGGACGCGATGGACAACAGCGTGTACTATGTGTGGCTTTCTTTGGCTTTGGGGCCGCAAAACCCCCGTTACAGCGCGCTTTTAGCGGCTTTTGGCAACGCTAAGGAAATTTATGACGAGGATGACTATATAAAACGAATACCCACCCTAAAGCTTTCGGAAACTCAGCTTAGAAGATTAAACAACAAAAACCTTGACAAGGCAATGGAGATCTGCGCCAAATGTATCAGCGGCGGGTACGGAATACTCACCTACCACGACAGGCTGTTCCCCGACCGCCTTAAGATAATATCCTCTCCTCCGCCGCTGCTCTATTACCGCGGAAAGCTTAAAAACTTAAACGAGGAATGTTTGATTTCCCTTGTGGGGACAAGGAGCATGACAAATTACGGCAGGCAGGTGACAAGGCAGTTCTCGCGGGCTTTCGCCGCTTCGGGCGCCGTCGTAGTCAGCGGTATGGCTAAGGGAGTGGACAGCGAGGCGCACTCGGGCTGTCTTGAGGAAAACGGCTATACGGTAGCCGTGCTCGGCACCGGGATAGACAATCCCTACCCCAAAGAAAGCGTGGGGCTCTACCACGAGATAATAAAGCGCGGGCTTGTCATAAGCGAGTTTTACCCCGGCTCCCCCGCCCACGCCCATAACTTCCCCATAAGAAACCGCGTTATTTCGGGGATTTCCTCCGCCACCGTGATAACAGAGGCGGGTTCACGCTCGGGGGCGCTTATCACCGCGAAGCTTGCGATAATGCAGGGGAAGGACGTGTTCGCGCTTCCGGGGCTGACGGGGAGCGAACAGTCGACGGGGACGAATATGCTCCTTCAAAAAGGGGTCAGCTTGGCGTACAGACCCTCCGACGTGCTCTCCAAGCTTGAGCTTGTCTACCCGGATAAAATCCATATCCCCGCTTCCGCTTATAAAACAGAGAGCATTTCCCCTTTCCCGAAGAGCATGCTTAGCGAAACGGCCGCGGAAACACCCAAAAAACCCCAAAAGCCAAGCTTTGACATGGGGGAACTTGAACCGATGGAAAAAGCAATCGTAACGCTTCTTAAAGGCGAGGCGGGCGGGCTTATCCCCGACGCGATAATTGAAAAAACCCTCGCCGACCCGTCGGACGTGCTGTCCTCGCTGACGGTGCTTGAGATATATAATATCGTGGTTGAAGACGAATTCGGAAAATACAGTTTAAAAAGCTAAGCATTCTATCTTTTTTTGAGTAACCTTTAAATATAAATAAACAAAATCAGCTAAAATAAAGATTAAAATTAGAACAATCATTTTTGAAAGGCATGGATATCTGGATGAATACTCTGGTAATAGTGGAATCCCCTTATAAAACCCCCGCCATAAAAAGCATTCTCGGCAAGGGCTATAAGGTAGTCGCCTCAAAGGGACATGTTCGGGATCTCCCGAAAAGCCGGCTCGGGATCGACACCGAAAACAACTTTGAGCCGCAGTATGTCAATATACGCGGCAAGGGCGACCTTATAAAATCCCTTAAAAAAGAGGCGAAGAAAGCGGATTTGGTACTCTTGGCGACAGACCCGGACAGAGAGGGAGAGGCGATAAGCTGGCACCTCACCAAAGCGCTTGACCTTGATGGGGGAAAAGTAAAGCGGATCACGTTTAACGAGGTGACAAAGACAAAACTTAAAGAAGCGATTAAAAATCCCCGGGATTTGGATATAAATTTAATCAACGCCCAGCAGACAAGGCGGATACTCGACAGGCTGGTGGGCTATAAAATCTCCCCTTTTCTCTGGAAAAAAGTCGAAAGCGGACTTTCGGCGGGGAGGGTTCAGTCGGTGGCGACGCGAATTATCGTCGAGCGCGACGAGGAAATAGCCGCTTTCACCCCCGAGGAATACTGGAACCTTTTTGCGCTGCTGGCAACAGAGAGCGGCGACGAGCTTACCGCGAAGTTTTTCGGGTCGGGCGGCGAAAAAACAGAGCTTAATCGCGAGGAGGAAGTGAAAAAGATAATCTCGGCGGTGAGCGGAAAAACCTTTAAAGTGACAAGCGTGAAAAAGAGCGTCAAGCTTAGGAAAGCCTCCCCGCCGTTCACCACTTCCACCCTCCAGCAGGAGGCTAACAGGCGGTTTTCTTTCCCCTCCCAAAAGACCATGGCGATAGCGCAGGAACTTTACGAGGGGCTGAATTTAGGCGACAAAAACATTCACGGCCTTATAACCTATATGCGCACCGACTCGGTGAGGATTTCCGACGAGGCAAGGGACGAGGCGAGGGAATTTATCGTTAAAAAATACGGGAAAGACTTCTACCCCGAAACCCCTAATGTATATAAATCAAAAAAGCTCTCCCAAGACGCCCACGAGGCGATACGGCCGACAAATCTGCTCACCACCCCGGAGAGCGTTAAGAGCAAGGTCGGGAACGACACTTACAGGCTGTATAAGCTTATTTGGGAACGCTTTTTGGCAAGCCAGATGAGGGCGGCCGAATACGACACGGTAAACGCCGTCATAACTTCCGCCGGCTATGACTTTAAAACCTACGGCAGCACCCTTAAGTTCGCCGGGTTTACCGCGATTTCCGACGACATGCCCGCCGACGCCGAAAACGAGCAGACATCAACCCTCCCCGCGCTCGGAGAGGGGGATATCCTGCTTGAAAAAAGCATAACGCCCGAACAGAAATTCACCCAGCCGCCCCCAAAATATACCGAGGGCTCGCTTGTAAAGGCGCTTGAGGAAAAAGGCATTGGCCGCCCCACCACCTACACCCCGACGATTTCCACAATTATCGCGAGGGGATATGTGGAGCGGAGCGGAAAGTTCCTTGACCCCACCGAACTTGGGAAAATCACCACAAAGCTTATGAAAGAATGTTTCCCCAAAATAATCGACTATGACTTTACCGCCAATATGGAGTCAGACCTTGACCGGGTGGAAGAGGGCGAGATAGACCGCATTTATGTGCTGAGGGAGTTTTACGGCGATTTTGTAAAACAGCTTGAGTTCGCCGACACGGCGCTTGAAAAAGTTAAATATGAAAAGCCCGTTGTCGAGACCGACCTCATCTGCGAAAAATGCGGGGCGACAATGGTTGAAAAAGAGGGAAGGTTCGGCAAGTTTGCCGCCTGCCCCAATTACCCCAAATGCAAAAACACAAAGCCGCTCAAAACCTCAGGCGAGGGCGACGGCTCTTCCCCCCCGGTAAAAGTCGAGGGTATAAACTGCCCCGTCTGCGGCAAAGGGATGGTTGTGAGGAAGTCCGCCTACGGGCCGTACTACGCCTGCGAAAACTACCCCGAATGCAAGGGCACCCGCCCATTCGCCAAAGATATCGGCGTTCCCTGCCCAAAATGCGGTAAACGGCTGTTTATGAAACAAAGCAAGTCAAAGCGGGTGTTTTATTCCTGCGAGGACTACCCGAACTGCGACTTTTCCTGCTGGGACGCCCCGCTTGCCGAAAAATGCCCGGCCTGCGGAGCAATGCTTTTGAAAAAGAAATATAAAAACACCGTCTATTGCAGTAAAAAATGCGGCTTCACAGAAGAGAGAGCTGATTAAAAAATTTCATTTTTTAATCAGCAGGTTTTAAGCCTGCGATTTGAAAGGATAAGAAAATGAAAACAAGAATAATCGTCGACGCCATGGGGGGCGACAACGCTCCGTTTTCCATGGTAAAAGGAGCGGTCGACGGTGCTCTGGCATACGGCGCGGACCTTATATTTGTGGGAAACAAGCCGGAAATAGAGGAAATATTAAAAACCCTCCCGACGTCGTCGCTTGACATTAAAGTCGTCCACACCGACGTTTGGGTGGAGATGTCCGACCCGCCGACTTCAGTTAAAAAGGAAAAGCGGGGTTCCTCGGTGGCGATCTCCTGCGACCTTTTAAACGACGGCGAGGGGGATGTGCTGATAAGTTCGGGAAACACCGGGGCGCTGTTCACCGCCGCCACACTTTTTATAAGAAAATTAAAGGGCGTGCGGCGCTCGGCGCTCGGCGCGGTCATAAACCTTGAAAACCCCTTTATTCTTGTCGATTCGGGCGCGAATATCGAGGTCACGCCGGAAATCCTCACCCAGTTCGCGTATATGGGTTCGCTCTACTGCCGTTATATGATGAAGATAGAGAACCCCCGCGTCGCCCTTATCAACAACGGCGCGGAAGAGACCAAGGGCACCGGCCTTTACAGGGAAACCCACGCTTTGCTAAAGCAAACCGGGCTTAACTTTGTGGGGAACTGCGAGACCCGCGACCTCGCTAATAACTTTTGCGACGTCGCCGTGTGCGACGGCTTTGTGGGCAACATCACCCTTAAAGCCATTGAGGGAATGGGTCAGTTTATTATAAGAAACTTCAAGGAAATATACGGCAAAAACGCTTTTTCCAAACTTTCATATCTGCTTATTAAAAACAACATAGCGGGGTTTAAAAAACAAATAGACCACCGGGAATACGGCGGCGCGCCGTTTTTGGGGATATCCAAACCCGTTATAAAAAGCCACGGCTCCGCCGACCCCAAAAGCATTATGTCAACCATAAAGCAGGCGCGGGATTATCACCAAAGCGGGCTTAACGAAAAAATAGCCGAGGGCGTGGCAAATTGGGGGAAATAAAGATAAAAGTTAAGAGAGAAGAGAGAAGAGAGAAGAGATAAGGAAGTGGTCGCAATGAATCTTCCAAACGACAAGGCGTTGCTTGAAGAGCGGATAGGATATGTCTTTTCGGACAAAACGCTCCTTACAAACGCGCTGACCCATTCGTCATACTGCAACGAGAACCGCACCCCGGAGGGCGCGCCGCCCTCAAACGAAAGGCTTGAGTTTTTAGGCGACTCGGTGCTGTCGATTATTGTTTCGGACTACATTTATAAAAACTATTCGGCTTTTGACGAGGGCGACCTTACAAAAGTCCGCGCCGCGGTGGTCTGCGAATCCACCCTCGCCCGTCTTGCCGGGGAAATCGGGCTGGGCGGCTTTATTCTTCTCGGCAAAGGCGAGGAATCAACCCGCGGGCGGGTTCGCAAATCAATACTCTCCGACGCCTTTGAGGCGCTCCTCGGGGCGATTTATCTTGATGGCGGGATTGAGAAAGCAAAGGAATTTCTGCTGCCGAAAGCCGAAAAAGCCGCGCTGTCGGCTTTAAAAAAAGGCACGGAAGACTATAAGTCCCGGCTTCAGCGGATAACCCAAGAAACCCCCGAGGAAATTCTTGAATACCGCCTTATAGCCGAAAACGGCCCGCCCCATGATAAAACCTTTACCGTGGAGGCAAGGCTTAACTCCAACTTGCTCGGCATTGGTTCGGGGAAGACAAAAAGGCAGGCGGAGCAAAACGCCGCCAAAGAGGCGCTGGGATTTTTCGGGGATTTCGCGTAAAATGAAAGTTCACAAGAACATAGCCATATTCATACCCCATCGGGGGTGCAAAAACGACTGCGTGTTCTGCTCGCAGGCAAAAATCACCGGGGTGAAAAGGCAAACGCTTCCGCTCGATGAAGAAATTGAAAGCGTTAAAAAAATCATTTTGGAATCAATCCCGACCCTCGGCGGCGCAAGGACTGAAATTGCCTTTTTCGGAGGAAGTTTTACGGGAATTGAAAAAGAACGAATGACTTCCCTTTTAAAGTGCGCTTCTGATTTTATCGGCGGGGATATAATCGGGATCAGGTGCTCGACAAGACCCGACTATATCGACGGCGAAACCTGCGAACTGCTTAAGGAATACGGGGTAACGGCGGTTGAGATCGGGGTGCAGTCAACGTCTGACAAAGTGCTATGCGCGTCAAAACGGGGGCATGGTTCGGATATAATCGCAAAGGCGTGTTCGATGATAAAAAGCCATGGCTTTGAGCTTGGCTGCCAGATGATGGTGGGGCTTCCGCTTTCCTCGGAGCAAGACGAGATTCAAACCGCGAAAGACATTGTTTCGTTCGGCGCCGATGCCTGCCGGATTTACCCCGTCGTGGTGTTTAAGTCCACCCCGCTTTATAGAATGGCGCTCTCGGGGGAATACGCCCCGCTCTCAGTAGAGGAAGCCGCCCTCCGCGCGGCGAAATGCGGGACAATTTTTATTGAAAATAATATTAAAATCCTTAAAATTGGGCTTCACTCGTCTGTTGAGCTTTCGGACGCGCCTTTCGGCGCCAACCACCCCGCCATAGGTGAGATAGCCGAGGGCGAGATATACTATAACCTTATCACAAAGAAACTTGACGGCAGCATTTCCCCGCCCGAAAAAGATATTTCGGTTTATATCCCGCGCGGGGAGCTTTCAAAGTGTATCGGCCAAAAGGGAATTATAAGAGAACGGCTGAGCCGAAAATACGGGCGAAAAATCAAATTTATAATCGACGAAAAGCTTGAAAAGTATTTTATCAGGATATAAAAAACAAACGAGTAAGATACAAACAAAAATAAAAAAACCATTTGGGGAAACATAACGGTGAAACTCAAAGCAATTGAAATGCAGGGATTTAAATCCTTCCCGGATAAAACAAAAATGACCTTCGAGGGCGGCATAACGTCGATTATCGGCCCCAACGGCAGCGGGAAAAGCAATATAAGCGACGCCATACGCTGGGTGCTGGGCGAAATGTCGGTCAAAAGTCTTCGCGGCAGTAAAATGGAGGACGTTATCTTCAACGGCACCGAAAAAAGACCGCCGGCAAACTTCGCCGCCGTGTCGTTATACCTTGACACGGCCGCCGAATACAGTTTCGCGAAAGACGGCGGCGAGGGCGCTCAAGCGCCTTTAATGGCAAAGATCAGCCTTTCCGACGAAGACGTGTTTGTTATCACCCGCAGGTTTTACCGCACGGGGGAGAGCGAATATTTTATAAATAAAAAACAAGTCCGCCTTAAGGATTTGTACGAGCTGTTTTACGACACCGGGATTGGCAGGGAGGGTTATTCCGTCATCGGTCAGGGCAAAATAGCAGAGGTGCTGTCGGTAAAAGGGGACGAGAGGCGGAACATTTTTGAAGAGGCGGCGGGAATAAGCAAATACCGCTTTAAAAAGACCGAGGCCGAAAAAAAGCTAAAAGAAACCGCCCTTAACCTTGAGCGGGTTGGCGATATCTTAACCGAGGTTAATTCCCGCGTCGAGCCGCTCTTCAAAGAGTCCGAGAACGCCAAAAAATATATTGTTTTATCAAAAGAAAAAAAAGAGCTTGAAATAACAATTTGCCTTGAAAAAGCTGATATTTTAAGGGAAAGCCTTAAATCTTCGGAAAAAAACCTGACCATTTCAAAGCTTGAGCTTGACAACTCGACCGACGAGGTCTCGGAAATAGAAAAAAGCGAGGAACTGTTTACCCTCGGCGGGTATAGCCTTATGCAAAAAAAGGCTTCGATTGAATCCGACCTTTCCCAAATTTCCGGGCTTTCTTCTGAAATTTCAAAACAAAACGCGGTGCTTCAAAACGAAGTCAAGCATTTTAACGAGAAAATCACTTCACTAAGGCAGGAAAATCCGGCAAACGATGAAATAAACGCCGAGCAGCAAAGACAAAGGGATGAACTAAAAGAAAAAATAGCATCCTGCCTTGTCGAGCTTAAAAACCTTGAAACCTCTCTTGCCAAATCGGAAGAAAGCCTTAAAGAAAACGTCTGGCTTTTACAAAGAGAAGAAGAAAAAAAAGAAAAACTCTCCGGGCTTTTGCGGGAAAACGAAAACGCGGCCCTTAAAACCCTCCAAAGCCTCGCGTCGCTTGAGTCTTTGGCGGCCTCCCTTGAAAAAAGCGCTTTTACCGTTTCGGAACAAGCCGTAAACAGCGAAACGCGGCTTGATGAATACCGTAAAAAAAGCAAAACGCTAACGGAAGAAGAGGCATTACTGTCCGAAAAAACCTCAAAGCTAAAAGGAGAAACGGCGGAATGGGAGGGGTTTCTCGCCCAAAAGGACGGCGAAACTTTAAAATCAAAAAACGCGCTGAACATGCTTAAAATTCAAAAAACCGCGATTTCCGAAAAACTTTCCCACCTGTCGCGCCTCAATGAGCTGTTCGAGGGGTACTCGGAATCGGTAAAATATGTTATGAGGGCGTTCGCGAAGGGCGAAATCCTATCTTCGGCGGGGAAATCAAGCCTTCGCGGCACGGTGGCGTCGCTATTTACGGCGGACAGCGACAACGCGCTGGCGATTGAGACATCCCTTGGCGCTTCGGCTCAGTTTATTGTCGCCGATTCCGAAATCCACGCCAAACAAGTCATAGAACACCTCAAAACCACCGGCAAAGGCAGGGTGACAATACTCCCGCTTGACACAATAAAGGGAAGAAAATATGACCCGTCCAAAATCAAAGACGAGCGCGGCTTTGTCGGGGTAGCCTCTGATCTTGTAAAAAGCGACGAAAAGTACAAACGCATAGCCGAGGAGCTTTTAGGCAGGACAATTATAGCAAATGATATGGAAACCGGCTTTTCAATAGCCAAAAAAACTTCCTTTACCGTTCGGGTAGTCACAAAAGACGGGCAGGTCATAAACACGGGCGGCTCGTTCACCGGCGGCTCCCCCCCTAAAAAGACGGGACTTCTCACCCGCAACGCGGACATTGACGTTTTGGAAAACCAAATCCGCGACATTGACGCTCAAATTTCAAAAGAAGAAGAAAATATAGCCAAAATCCAAAGCGAAGCGGAAAAAGTAAAAGCAAAGCTTGTTGAAATAAAAAGCCTGATTGAGAGATATGAAACTTCCCGCCGAAATGTAAGGGAAAAAATATTTGAAACAAACGCCATTTGCGCCGAGGAAGAAAAAAGGCTGCTTTCACTAAAAGCGCAGCTTGCGGCCGGCGGGGACGAAAAAACCAAAACTTTACTTCAAATTGAAGACGAAAAGGCCAAAAAAACTTCCCTTGACGGCGAAAAACAAAAAACACTAACGCTCTTGGAACAATCTTCCGCAAGTCAAAAAGCCCTGCTGGGCAAAGAAGAAGAGCTTAAAACCCATATTAACTCGCTGAAAATTGAAGTGGCAAGCCAAAACGCGTATTTGTTTTCCCAAACGGAAAAAGAAAAAGAGCTTGGGGTTTTGATTGAGGCGCGGCGGGAAAAAGCCGGCAGGGACGGCGAACTGCTTGAGTTACTTTTAAAAAACCTCGCGGAAAGCGAAAAAACCATTGCCGAAAACGAAAAGCTGCTCGCGTCTTATTGTGAGGAAAGCGAAAAGCTGGAAGAAAAGCTCGCCCGGGCGTCAGACGAGATAGACGAGAGGGAAAAACTTATCCCGCAAAGACGGGCGGCACTAAAAGAGGCTCAGATAAGAAAAGAACAGGCCTTTATAACCTACACCCGGCTTGAAAACAGCCAAAGCTCCGCGAGAGCGGAATATGACGGGCTGCTCAGAACGCTTTGGGACGAGTACGAGCTAACCTACTCAACCGCCGTTAGCCACAGGCTGCCGCCCGGGGAAACCGACAAAATGCCGTCGCGGCTTAACTCGGTAAAAAATAAGATCCGCGCGCTTGGGCTTATAAACGCGCGGGCGATAGAAGAATATGAGGAAACGGTAAAAAGGCGCGACTTTCTCCAAAGCCAGTCCGATGACCTTATCGCCGCCGGAAAAAAACTTGACGGCGAGATATTAAAGCTTGAAAAAACAATGGTTCAAACGTTTAAGACCACTTTTGACAAAGTGAGCGAAAAGTTCGGAGGGGTGTTCGCCGAGCTGTTCGGCGGCGGAAGTGCAAGGCTTGAGCTTTCCGATCCCGCTCTCCCCCTTGAGTGCGGAATCGATATTATTATCCGCCCGCCGGGAAAATCAATAAAGTCCATTTCCCTCCTTTCGGGCGGGGAGCAGTCGTTTTCCGCGATCGCGCTCTACCTCGCGCTGCAAGAAATCAACCCCTCGCCGTTTTGCGTTTTTGACGAAATAGAGGCGTCGCTCGACGAGGTAAACCAAGCGAAACTAATGGATTACATAAGAAACCACTGCGAAAAAACACAGTACATTCTCATAACCCACCGGCGTTCAACCATGGAAAAGTCCGACGTGCTCTACGGGATAACCATGCGGGAAAAAGGGGTGTCGGAACACTTGCGGCTTGAGCTTGACGCCATCGGCGAGAAAATTGACGAGTATACGAACGCCGGTTAAAAATATTTTCTTTTAGTAAATCAGTGGAATTAAGAAAGGAAAAAGCATAAATGGGTTTGTTTGATAAGCTAAAGGCCGGACTTAAAAAAACAAAAGACTTTTTTTCCGCCCCGGTAAACATGCTGTTCGCGAAAGAGGGGCGAATAGACGAGGATTTTTATGAGGAACTCTTTGACCTTTTAATCCTCGCCGACGTGGGCGTGGCAACTTCGGGTGAAATTGTTGAAAGCCTTAAGTCGCGGCTTAAGGAAAACAAAATAAAAGAAATAGCGCTTGCCAAAACAGAGTTTAAAACCATTCTTCAAGAGATAATCGGCTCCGACGAACCCTTAACCTTTGACGAAAAAACCGTTATTCTTGTCGTTGGCGTTAACGGAGTGGGGAAAACCACTTCGATCGGCAAGATAGCGCATATGCTAAGCCGCCAAAATAAAAGCGTGCTGCTTTGCGGCGGGGACACTTTCAGGGCGGCGGCGTCTGAACAGCTCGGGCTTTGGGGGGACCGCGTCGGAGTGCCCATGATTTCCCAATCCCAAGGGGCGGACCCCGCGGCGGTGGTGTTTGACGCCTGCGGAGCGGCTAAAAAGCAAAACGCCGACGTGCTGATTATCGACACCGCCGGCAGGCTCCACAACAAGAAAAATCTAATCGATGAGCTTTCAAAAATCAGCCGCGTCATAAGCCGAGAATGGCCGGAGGCGAAAAGAGAAACGCTTCTCGTCCTCGACGCCGTGACGGGTCAGAACGGACTTGTTCAGGCCGCCGAATTTACCAAAGCGGTAAAGGTGGATGGAATAATCCTCACAAAACTTGACGGCACCGCCAAAGGCGGGGTGGTCATGGCGATAAAACACACGCTGGGCATACCCGTAAAGCTTATCGGCGTAGGCGAGGGAAAAGACGACCTTGAAATTTTTTCAGGCAGGGATTTTGTTGAGACTTTGTTTGAGGGCTGACAACATATGACCATAAATCAAACCGAAAAAATAGTTTTGGCGACGCGAAACCCAAATAAAGCCGATGAGATTAAAAAAGCTTTTGTCTCCGCCGGAATAAAAACCCCGCTCATAACCCTTGACGAGGCAGGGTTTTACGGCGAAATTATCGAGGACGGCAGCAGTTTTAAAGAAAACGCCCTTATCAAGGCAAAAGCCGCCTGTATCGCCACCGGGCTTGTCTCAATAGCCGACGACTCGGGGCTTGAGGTGGAGTTCCTCGGCGGCAGGCCGGGCGTGCTTTCCGCGAGATACGGCGGGGAAAGCGGCGGCTATGACAATAAAATAAACCTGCTGCTCGGGGAACTGTCAGGCGTTCCGGGAAACGACAGGCGCGCGAGGTTTGTGGCGGTCTTTTGCTGTTATTTCCCGGACGGCGGATATTTTTTCGCCGACGGCGAATGCGAAGGGATAATAGCGCAAAAAAAGGCGGGGGCGGGGAATTTTGGCTATGACCCGGTCTTTTACTACCCTCCTTCGCGAAAAACTTTCGCCCAAATGTCCGCCGAAGAAAAAAACAAAATCAGCCATAGAGGAAAAGCGGTCGAACGTTAATTCCCAAAGTAAATTCCACAGTTGGTAGGGGGTTGAAATTAGATTGAGAAATCAGTGGAAGTTTGTTTGAGAAACACGAAAAAGAATAAAAAGAAGAATCAAAAAGCAGTATAAAATAG